>OHQO01000426.1_pt1 | contig 22822 bp, 15 predicted proteins | sample 1578051 | NCBI WGS metagenome assembly OHQO01 (sample SAMEA3879592, study PRJEB24766) | human gut metagenome | biome: human-associated habitat; feature: feces | place: USA | collected 1985/1987 | reverse complement strand
GACATCCTACATCGATTATGCGATGAGCGTTATCGCCCAGCGTGCATTACCGGATGTAAGAGATGGTTTGAAACCGGTACAGCGTCGTGTACTCTACTCCATGATCGAATTAAATAATGGACCGGACAAGCCACACAGAAAATGTGCGCGTATTGTCGGTGATACCATGGGTAAATACCATCCACATGGAGACAGTTCCATCTATGGAGCATTGGTCAACATGGCACAGGACTGGTCTACAAGATATCCGCTTGTTGATGGTCACGGAAACTTTGGTTCCGTCGACGGTGACGGTGCCGCTGCAATGCGATATACAGAGGCAAGACTTAGTAAAATTTCCATGGAGATGCTCGCGGACATCAATAAAGATACCGTTGACTTTGTACCAAACTTCGATGAGACTGAGAAAGAGCCGACGGTGCTTCCTTCCCGCTATCCGAATCTTCTGGTAAACGGAACAACCGGTATTGCTGTCGGTATGGCAACAAACATTCCGCCTCACAATCTGCGTGAGGTGATTCATGCTGTCGTAAAAATTATCGACAACGAAGTGCTAGAGGACCGGGGGACAGATATCGAAGAACTTTTGAGTATTGTAAAAGGTCCGGATTTTCCAACCGGAGCGATGATTCTTGGAACAACCGGAATTAACGAAGCTTATCGCACCGGACGTGGAAAAATCAGAGTTCGTGCGATCACCAATATCGAACCAATGCAAAACGGTAAAAACCGTATTGTTGTGACTGAACTTCCATACATGGTCAACAAAGCAAGACTGATCGAGAAAATCGCAGAGCTTGTAAGAGATAAAAAAATTGACGGAATCACGGATCTTCGTGATGAGTCTGACCGTCAGGGTATGCGTATATGTATTGAGCTGCGCCGTGATGTAAATCCGAATGTGGTTTTGAATCTGCTTTACAAACATACCCAGATGCAGGATACGTTTGGTGTTATCATGTTAGCCCTTGTGGACAATCAGCCGAAAGTATTAAATCTTCAGGAAATGTTAGGCTATTATCTGGATCACCAGAAAGATGTTGTGACCAGAAGAACAAAATATGACTTAAATAAAGCAGAAGAACGAGCCCACATTCTGGAGGGATTACTCATTGCGCTTGATAATATCGATGAAGTGATCAATATTATCCGAAGCAGTGCAAATGCACCGGAAGCAAAAAATCGTTTGATCGAGAGATTTTCCCTGACAGATGTCCAGGCACAGGCGATCGTCGATATGCGTCTGCGCGCACTGACAGGTCTTGAACGCGAGAAGATCGAAGCTGAGTATGCAGAGTTGATGGATCGTATTGCAGAGTTAAAAGCAATTCTGGCAGATGAGAAAAAACTCCTTGGTGTTATCCGTGAGGAAATCCTCTTGATTGCAGAAAAATACGGTGATGAGCGAAGAACTTCCATCGGATTTGACGAGTATGATATTTCCATGGAGGATCTCATTCCGGTAACCAACACTGTGATCGCAATGACAAAACTTGGCTATATCAAGAGAATGAGCCTTGATAATTTCCGTGCCCAGAACCGTGGCGGCAAGGGAATCAAGGGAATGGAGACAATCGATGAAGATTACATCGAGGAACTTTTGATGACAACTTCCCATCATTACATGATGTTCTTTACCAATACCGGTCGTGTATACAGAATGAAAGCATACGAAATTCCGGAAGCGGGCAGAACCGCGAGAGGTACTGCGATCATTAACCTGTTGCAGCTTCAGCCGGGAGAGAAAATTACCGCAGTGATCCCAATCAAGGAATATACCGAAGGACACTATCTGTTTATGGCAACTAAGAACGGTATTGTGAAGAAAACACCGATCACCGATTATGCGAATGTCAGAAAAACAGGACTTGCAGCCATCACACTGCGTGAAGATGATGAATTGATCGAAGTGAAAAAGACCGATAACGAACAGGATATTTTCCTTGTGACAAAATACGGACAGTGTATCCGTTTCAATGAGAGAGATGTCAGAAGTACCGGAAGAACCTCTATGGGTGTGATCGGTATGAATTTGACGGACGGCGATAAAGTTGTCGGAATGCAGATGGAATCCCAGGGCGAATCACTGATGATCGTATCTGAAAAAGGTCTTGGAAAATGCACACTTGCATCTGAATTTACAGCCCAGAACCGTGGTGGTAAAGGTGTGAAATGCTATAAGATCACAGAGAAAACCGGAAATATCGTCGGTGTGAAAGCAGTCAATCAGGATGATGAGATGATGCTGATCACAACGGAGGGAATCATTATCCGTATCAAAGTCAGTGATACGGCATTACTCGGAAGAGTTACTTCCGGTGTAAAACTGATGAATCTTGCGGATGATGTCACAGTTGCAAGCATTGCAAAAGTACGTGAGGACAAATCCCTCATGGAAAATACAGATGAATCTGAACTTGTCACAGAGGAAGAGGAAGCCAAGAGTGCTGCGGCTGCAGCAGAGGCTGCGAAAAAAGCGGCAGGTCAGATGACAGAAACGGATGATGAATTAATGCAGGAATTATTAAGCCGTGCTGAGTCTGATTCGGAAGAGGAATAAAAAAATATTTTGACCGCAGTGATACAAAGACTTCACTGTGGTCTGGACAGTAGGCTGCCACATTTTTATGTAGCAGCCGATTTGTCTATCTAAAAACAAATTATTTTTCATGATAACAAGCCTGATTTGAAAAAAAGGATGTTCAATTTTGATTATTTGAAAAATGAATGATGTCAACACAAAAATGAAAAACAACATATGTTATCAAGAAATCCATGGTGTAAATGTGGATAACGTGTTGCGAAAATCCAACTTCCGTGGAAAAATTTCATTGTCATAGCAAAAACTTTCGTTTATACTTTTGCGTAAATATAGAATACATGAGTTTTAAAATTGTAGTAAAACTCCAATTAGAAAGCAGAACAACAGGGGGAATGAAAAGTGCCGCAAAATTTTTATGAGTTAGTATGGATTTTTATTATTTATGCATTTATCGGATGGTGCACAGAAGTATCTTATGCAGCATTGGACCGGGGAATTTTTGTAAACCGGGGATTTTTAAATGGACCGTATTGTCCAATTTACGGATGTGGAGTGGTGATTGTTGTAGCTGCTTTGACTCCGCTAAAGGACAACCTGCTGATATTATTTGCGGGTTCTTTCTTACTGACTTCCATTTTGGAATACATTACAGGATTTATTCTGGAGAAAGTATTTCACAATAAATGGTGGGACTATAGCAATAAGCCGTTTAATCTTCACGGATATATATGTTTGAAATTTTCCATCTACTGGGGACTCGCATGTACATTTATTATGGATGTGATTCATCCAATCATTTACAAAGGAATCACCATGATTCCACATATTCTGGGTGTTGTGCTGCTCTGTATTATCATGTCGGCTTTCGCTGTTGACTGCGGTGTTACTGTTACTACAATTTTGAAGTTTAACAAGCGATTAAAAGTTATGGATGAAATGGCTGCGAAAATACATAAATTATCCGATGAAATCGGTGAAAATATCTACGAAAATGTGACAACTGCAGTAGAAAAATCGGAGGAGTTCCAGGAAACACATGAGGAACTTCTCACAAAAATTTCTGATACGAAAGAAAATCTTATGGATCTGCCATCCACTGCAAAAGAGAAGATTGCTTCTACTGCAGCAAGTGCCAGAGAAAAACTTTCTGAGTCTGCAGAAAATATCAATGTAAAAGAAAAGATTGCTGCTTACAAAGAAACACGCGAGGCGGCTCGTCTGGAAAAACAGCATGAGAAAGAGGAACTTGAGCGCAGATACAAAGAATTATTTGCAGAGAAGAATTTTGGTTTCAAGCGTTTGATGAAGGCGTTCCCAGATATGACTTCCCGTGAACAGAATGAATCTCTGGAGAAATACAAGAAATACTTTAACATCCGCAAACCGGATCATAAGAAAGATGAATAGGAAAATATATATTAAATTACAAATGTAATACAATTATCGGGAGAAATTAACATGATCAGAACAGTCAATACAGAGGATATCGTAAAAAATATAAAAGAAATGTGTATCGAGGCAAACCATTATCTTTCCAAAGATATGGATAAAGCCCTGAAAGATGCCACCGTTTCTGAAAAATCAGAACTTGGTAAAAAAATATTAAATCAGCTTCAGGAAAACTTGAAAATTGCAGATGAAGAGATGATCCCAATCTGTCAGGATACCGGAATGGCAGTTATTTTTCTGGAAGTCGGACAGGATGTTCATTTTGAGGGAATGGCAGTCGAAGATGCGGTAAACGAAGGTGTCCGTCAGGGATACGTAGAAGGATTCTTAAGAAAATCCGTCGTAGGAGATCCGATCATCCGCGAGAATACCAAAGACAACACACCGGCAGTGATCCACTACAGTATCGTGCCAGGAGACAAAGTAGAGATTGGCGAAGGACATGTGCAGAAAGCAAATGTCATTTTCAAAGAATTACTGCCAATGTTAGAGGAAGCTTCTGAAAAATCCGAGACAGGCAAAGTAGTGATCACGGTCTGTGGAGGTTCCGGAGTTGGAAAATCAGAGATCGCTTCTTTATTATCTTTTTATTTAAAAGAGGCAGGAATTGGAAGCTACACCCTGTCCGGAGACAATTATCCACACAGAATCCCTGTATACAATGATGCAGAGCGTCTTCATACCTTCCGTGAGAGTGCGTTAAAAGGAATGGTAAAAGAAGGTACCTTTACAGCAGAACGTTTTGAAGTGATCCATGAATTCCAGAAAAACGGAGATGATGCCAATCCAAAACACACAGAGGAATATGACTGGTATGAGTCTTACTTAAGAAACGGAAAAGAAGGATTAAAAGGATACCTCGGAACAAATAATGAGATCGGATTCGATGAAGTAGAAGAGATCGTAAAAGAGTTCAAGGCAGGCACTGATGAGATCTGGCTGAAACGCATGGGAAGAGAAGATACAGAATTATGGTATGAAAAAGTAGATTTCTCTAAGATCCAGGTTCTCGTGATCGAATGGACACACGGAAATAGCGATAACTATAAAGGTGTGGATATCCCTGTTTTATTGAACAGCACGCCACAGGAGACACTTGCACACAGAAGAGCGAGAAACAGGGATGGTGCAACAGACAGCCCATTTACCATGATGGTACTGGAATTAGAGCAGGCGATGTTAGAGCATCAGGCTCCAAAAGCAAAGATCATCATTTCAAAGAGCGGAGAGCTGTTAAGCTATGAAGAATACTGTAAGCAGATGGAGGAAGGAAGATAACCATGAATATCGGACCAATGTTAAACGCCTACCCGGACAGCATGGGCGGCACGTTAGATGATATCGCAGCATTTTTACAGAAACCGGAAATGAAGGATGTATTTTCTTCCTGTTATGTACTGCCAAGTCTGTTCCATACAGACTTAGACAGAGGGTTTTCTGTGATCGACTATTCTTTGAATAAAATGCTTGCATCCAGGGAAGCACTGGACAAATTAGAAGGACTTGGGATTGATTTAAAACTCGATTTTATCTTAAACCATGCATCGGTACTGTCAAAGCAGTTCCAGGACATCATAAAAAATGGTGATAAATCAGAATACCGTGATTTCTTCATCGACTGGAATAAGTTCTGGGAAGGCTGCGGGGAGATGACAGAGGATGGTTATATCCAGCCGGATCAGAAATATATCAAGGACATGTTTTTCCGTAAACCGGGATTACCAATCCTGATGGTAAGATTCCCGGATGGAAGGGATGTCCCATACTGGAACACCTTCTACCAGGAAGTGACCTACCGCACGGTTGATGCACAGGATCTGATGCAGGCAGCGGGGCTGCAGTATACAGAATCGGTGATGCTTGCGGAAGTGTTAAATACACAGACCAAAGAAGGAAAGAAACCGGCAGAGATACTGGCTGCCGACGAAAATGCAGAAGTGACCCGATTTATGTCGGATGAAGAGAAGAAAAAAGTCGTTGATTATATGGAAGCCGGCAGACGCTATCTTGGCCAGATGGACTTAAATATCAAATCCCCACTCGTATGGGAGTTTTACGACAATACCTTAAAGACACTCGCGGGATATGGAGCTAAGATCGTGCGGCTGGATGCATTTGCCTACGCACCGAAAGAGCCGGGAGAGAAGAATTTCTTAAATGAGCCGGGAACCTGGGATTTACTTGAAAAAGTACGGAAACTGGCAGATAAATACAACCTGACCTTACTCCCGGAGATTCATGCAAGCTATGGCGAGAAGAATTATGAGCAGATCGCAGGGAAAGGCTATATGACCTATGATTTCTTCCTGCCGGGACTGATCATCGATGCCCTGGAGAGCGGGGATGGAAAACATCTTTTCGACTGGGCGAAAGAATTGATCGAAAAAGACATCCATACCGTCAATATGTTAGGATGCCATGACGGAATCCCACTTCTTGACTTAAAGGGATTATTATCAGAAGAACGTATCCAGAACCTGATCGATACTGTTGTCGGAAGAGGCGGCTATGTCAAAGACCTTCACGGCCAGAAGAACATGTATTATCAGGTCAATGCAACTTACTACAGTGCACTTGGGGAAGACGATGCAAAGATGCTTCTTGCGAGAGCCTTACAGCTGTTCATGCCTGGAAAACCGCAGATCTGGTATCTTGATCTGTTTGCAGGAAAGAATGACCATGAGGCAGTCAAGCGTGCCGGAGCAGGCGGACACAAAGAGATCAACCGTACAAATCTTACCACAGAGCAGATGGAAGAGGCATTAAAGAAGCCGGTAGTAGCAAGACAGTTAGAGCTTCTCCGCTTCCGCAGTACCTGTCCTGCATTTGAGAAGGAGAGCAGGATCATGGTAAATTCAGATGGAAATAAGATGGAATTTACATGGGAGAATGACGGATATCAGGCAAAACTGAAGGCAGATCTGAAAACATTCGAATTTGTGATTACAGAAACAGCACCGGACGGACAGACAAGAACACTGTAAAATATTTGGCCATTTTCAAATTTTAAATATAAATACTGTATATCATCCAACAGGTCTGCACAGCAATGGCAGACCTGTTGAACTATAGAAAAGAGGACTCTGATATGAACTATAATATAAACGAACAGAAACTTGGTTTTGACCGCGTCCTGCCATGGGAAGGACAGGTTCCGGCATTGGTAAAAGAAGGAGAACATTATTTTCTTCAGGTAAAGGCACCGGAGGCAGAGAAAGTTACATTTACAATGAATGAGGAAGAATTTCCATGCACCAGGGAAGATGACGGAATCTGGCGTATGGAGTACACTCTCAGGACAGGAATACAGTATGTGCAGTTGAAGATTGATGATGTAGAAGTTGTGACACCATTGCTTCCAATCACCTATGGTTATAGCCGGCCATATAATTATGTAGCACTTGAGATGAAAAATGAAGAGTTTTATCAGGTAAAAGATGTGCCGCACGGAAGTGTCCGCAGGGAATACTTTTTTTCAAAGGTTACCGAAGAGTGGGAGAGCTGCATAGTATACACTCCATATTGCTATGAAGAAGAAACAGAAAGAGAATTTCCGGTATTATATCTTCAGCATGGACATGGAGAAAATGAGATCGGCTGGACTGCGTCTGGGAAGGTGAATTTTATTCTGGATAATCTGATCGCAGAGAAGAAGGCGGTTCCAATGGTGATCGTTATGAGCAACGGAATGGTTCAGACAGTGACAGAAGAAGGCGAGAGAATCGTTGATTTTAAACTTTTGGAAAACCAGCTTCTGACAGATATTATGCCTTATATTGAGAAAAAATTCCGTGTCGGAAGGACGAAGAAGATGCGTGCGATGGCAGGTCTTTCCATGGGATCCTTACAGACGAGCATTATCGGATTTAAGCATCCGGAATACTTTAGTTCACTTGGAATATTCAGCGGATTTGTGACAGATATCATTCAGGGAAGCCCGCTTGACATGGTTGACCGCGGAACCAGTGAGAATAAACATATGAAAATTTTAGATGATGCCAAAGTATTCAATAAAACATTTGACGTTTATTTCAGGGCAATGGGAGACAAAGATCCGTTCTGGGAGAATTTTGCACATGACGATCAAATATTAAATGAAAAAGGGATTGATCAGATACGAAACGTATATCCGGGAGCACATGATTGGAACGTATGGCGCATGTGCATTCATGATTTCGCACAGCTTATATTTAAATAAGAACTGCTTCATGGAAAAAGAAACAGGATGCAAAACAGATTAAGTTTATAAAGGAGATAAGGATATGGCTTTTTTACAGATTGATTATAAATCCGAAGCATTAATGAGAGGTGTCAATATTAAGGTAATACTTCCGTCAGATGGCATGGCAGGTAAGTGGGAGCCACCTTATAAAACATTGTATTTATTACCGGGTTACAGCGCAACGGCGACAGAACTTATTACTTATCTGGGACTTAGAGGACAATCCGAGTTAAAAGGAATCGCGATCGTCCTGCCGGATGGAGAAAATCTGTTTTATCAGGATCTGCCGGATCGTATGACATTTTATAGCACTTATGTAGGAAAAGAACTGGTGGAAGTAACCAGAAAGATGCTGCCACTGTCCACAAAAAGGGAAGACACTTTTATCGGTGGAATTTCCATGGGGGGATATGGAGCATTATATAATGGCTTTAAATATCGTGACACTTTTTCAAAAGTAGTGGCATTTTCCCCGGCATCGGACGCTTATATGCTGCTTGCCGAAGAAGATGCACCAGGATTTTCGAGAAAGCAGTTCGAGGGAATCTTCGGAAGCAAAGAAGCTTATTATGGCAGTGAATGCGATATGTGCACACAGTGGACGAGAAAAGATGTGGATAACAGACCGGAGCTGTTCCTGTGTTGTGGAAAAGATGACCGCCTTGTATATGATGCGGTAGAAAAATTAGAAAATGCTTTACAAAAGGAAAATATTACTCATGAGTATCGCAGCGGACATGGCGATCATGAATTTTTCTACTGGGAACAGATGATGGATCCGGCATTTTCTTTTCTTGCAGGGATTGAGGAAGGAACAAAAGATAAACTGTTGATACCGGAACAAGGAGAATAGGATGAATTACCATATTGAGAAATTAAATGAACAGACGTGGCTGATAGAAGAATATAGTAATACGGCAAGTGCTTATATGTACCTGCTCACCGGAAAGGAAAGGGCATTATTGATCGATACCGGATTTGGAACGATCCCACTGAAATCAATATGTGAAGAACTTACTGTGCTTCCGGTCACTGTGGCACTGACGCATGGACATGTAGACCATATTGGCGGAACCGGAGCATTTGAGGAAGTATGGCTTGCAAAAGAAGACAAAGAACTTTATGAGGCACACAGCAGAGAGGATGTCCGTCATATTTTTACACAGGATGAGCTTTTCCCGGTAAAAGATAATTGCAGTTATTTTGAGAGTGAGATGGTATTTGAGATTGGTGACAGACCGGTGCGTGTGGTAAGGACACCGGGACATTCTGTCGGATCAGTATGTTTCCTTGATGAAAAGAACAGATGGATGTTCACCGGGGATACCTGCTGTAAGGCTCATGTACTGCTCCAGATGGAATTTGCGGCACCGATGCAGACCTATAAGAAATCACTGGAAAAGCTGATCGCTATGGAATCTCTCTACGATATTACCTGGCCAGGACATCATATCAAACCGGTCGAGAAACAGGTGATACATGATTTCCTGACAGCTGTGGAAGGAATTACAGGTGGCACAATGGAAGGTGCCTGGACCGAGCTTCCTATGGGCAAAGCAAGACTGTTAGAGTATAAAGAAATCGGAATCGAATATTAGATAAAGTATGAGGCAAGAGATGTTTTAATCTTTTGCCTTTTTGGTTGCATGAAAATTTAAAAGAGGCTATACTTTTTTGTATATTTCATATTCATCAAAAATGTATGAAGTTTTTACAGATAGAATAGGAAGGACTCATCCATGGACATCAAAGACTGCATCATTTACGAAAAAACAATCCCTGCTCACCCGGCAGTATACGATGATTTTCCGGAGAATCTGCTGCCGGAACTGGCAGGGTATTTAAAAGAGCACGGAATTGAAAAATTATATTGTCATCAGACGGAAATGTTTGAGAAAGTGACTTCCGGGAAGAATGTTGTTATCACAACATCAACGGCGAGCGGCAAGACCTTAAGTTTTTTACTCCCGGTTTTACAGGACATTTTGAAAAATCCGCTGACAAGGGCAATCTTCATTTACCCGACCAAGGCACTTGCGGCAGACCAGTACCGTGCGATTGCACCGTATCTGGAATATTTTGGAGAGAACCGTATTGTGGCGGGCGTGTATGATGGGGATACGCCGGTGGCGGAGCGTACAAGAATCCGGCAGAGTGCCAATATTATATTGACAAACCCGGAGATGGTGAATGGGGCATTTCTGCCGAATCATAGCAAATACGGGTTTGATTTTATTTTTTCCAATTTAAAATACATTGTGATCGATGAGCTGCACACGTATCGTGGAGCGTTCGGTTCGCATCTGGCAAATGTGTTCCGCAGGCTTTCAAGAGTATGCCGTTATTATCATTCCAATCCGCAGTTTCTTTGCAGTTCTGCTACGATCGCCAATCCGGTGGAGCTTGCAACAGAGATCTGTGGAAAGCAGTTTGCACTTGTGGATAAGGACGGCTCCCCAGCAGCAGAACGTGGATATTATCTCATCCAGCCGCCGAAGATCATGGGGAAAGACGACAACTATTATGGGCAGATCCGCATTACGACAGTGGCGGCAGAACTTTTGCCGGAGCTGATGGATGAAGGAAAAAATTTTATTGCGTTTACGAAGTCCAGAAAGAATGTGGAGATCGTCTTAAAAGAGACGAGAGATCATTTGGAAGCGGAGGGATTTTTAGGCACGCATAAGCCGGATGAAATCTCCGGTTATCGTGGCGGTTACACGCCGCTTGAGCGGAAACAGATTGAAAATCAGATGATCTCGGGAGAACTGATGGGACTTGTTTCCACGAATGCATTAGAACTTGGAATTGATATCGGAAAGATCAGTACCACGGTGTTAGTCGGTTATCCGGGCACCAGAGCCTCATTCTGGCAGCAGACAGGGCGTGCCGGAAGAAGCGGGAAAAGGAGCAGCAACTATCTCATTCTCGACAATCAGCCGTTTGACCAGTACATTGCACTTGAGCCGGGCTGGCTGTTTGAGGGAAGCAGTGAAAATGCTGTGATCGATAAGAATAATCTGATTATTGAGCTGGCGCATATCCGTGCGGCAGCAGCGGAGATCCCTTTGACGCTTGATGATATTTCCCTGTTTCCGGATCTTGGCGAGGCAATCCCGGTACTTCTCCGCGCTGAGGAACTGTCGAGCCACAATGGAAAATTTGCGTGGTCTGGCGGTGAGTTCCCGGCGGGTGATTTTTCCATGCGCAATATTGACGAGAAGCGCTATAAGCTTCTGCACAAGGACAGCGGAAAAGAGATCACAGAGATGGACGAGAGTCAGGCGTTCCGCGAGCTTCACGATGGTGCGGTCTACATGCATGACGGTGTTGCTTATCAGGTGACAAAGCTTGACCTTGAGAGCCGAACTGCCTATGCAGTGCCTTTTAATGGAAATTATTATACGGTCGCGGCAGGGGAAGCGAATGTGAAGATCGTTCACGAGAGTAAAAATATGCCGCTTGCGCGCACAGAGCTTCATTTTGGCGATGTCAATGTGAGCGATTACGTTTATATGTTTAAGAAAATGCAGTTTCACAATCATCAGAATCTTGGCTATGAGCAGTTACCGAAGGCACTCTCCAAAGACTATGATACGGAGAGTACCTGGATGCGTGTGCCGGAGAATGTCGTGAAGGTGTACCGGGGATTGATCCAGGTGAATGAGAATACGAAAATGGTGCGGAACAATTATTATGAGGGCGTCTGTTTTGCACTGAAAAATGCTGCCCGGATGGTGACGATGACAGAGCAGGAGGACATCGGGGTCATTACATCGGCGAATGCACTGGAACTTGCGTTTGACACAAGCTCGGATGTAGACATCTATTTTTACGATAAGTATGTGGGTGGACTTGGATTCGCTGAAAAGATTTATGATAATATGGAAGATATTATCCAAAATGCCGTGAAGCTTGTAAAAGGCTGTGGATGCAAAGATGGCTGTGCCGCTTGTGTGGGAGATTACCGGCTTGACAGGCAGATGGTACTTTTCGGACTGGAAAACCTGCTGGAACACTGGGATGTCCCGATGGGAGTGAAGACTGCAGAGCATGCGCCGTCCACGTTCAGGAGAAAAGAGTTCTCGTTTGAAAAGTTAGGAGAGCAGTGGCAGGAGTTCTGCAAAAAGATTAGTGAAAACGGAGAGAACTTTGCCGCATTTTTACAGACCGTTCCGGCGGTCGAAGTGAGAGAGCGGATGCTGATCTTAAAATTATCCAGCGCCTTTTATGCTGACTGGGTGATGGAGCCGGGAAACCGCGAGAGCCTTAAGAATATTATCAGTTATTATGCGGATGTGCCGGTTGGATTCCAGATTCAGGTGGCACTCGCAGATGAAGTGAGAGAGCCGGATAAGGACGCGATGGAGAAGATGGAACGGAGGCTAAAATGAAAACAAGAGAAGAAGCAACAAAATACGGACTGTCATTTCCAGACACTTATCTGGAAACGCCGTTTCATGATCCAAACTGGGAGTTAGTGCGTGTGCGTGGAAGCAAAAAGGCATTTTTGTGGGTATATGAGCGGAACGGATACATCAATCTGAATGTGAAAGTGCGCCCGGAGTGGCGCGATTTCTGGAGGGATGCCTATGCGTCCGTGCTTCCGGGATATCATCAGAACAAAGAACACTGGAATACGATCATTTTAGACGGGACAATTCCGGATAAGGATGTGAAGCAGATGATTGCAGAAAGCTATGACATTATCACAGACAGTCCGACAAAGCGTATTTATGAGGCGGTGAAAACCATTCCAAAAGGTAAAGTGGCGACTTACGGCAGGGTGGCAGAGCTTGCCGGAAATCCGAGAATGTCCAGAGCTGTCGGAAATGCACTGCACCATAACCCGGATCCGGAGCATATCCCATGTTACCGTGTTGTGAATTCCAAGGGAGAATTAGCAGGGGCTTTCGCCTTTGGAGGGGAGCATGTGCAGGAAGAACTGCTGAAAGCAGACGGCATTGAAGTGGTGAATGGCAGGGTGGATTTAAAGAAATATGGAATTTAAAGAAAATTGCACACAACAGCTACAACGTCTAAATGAGTACCAGAAAGCAGCCGTTTTCGATGAGAGCAGCGCATGTCTTGTGAACGCCAATGTGGGAAGCGGTAAGACGACGGTTCTTATCACAAAGGTCATGTATCTGCATTACGAGAAGCAGATTCCATATGAGCAGATGGTTGTTCTGACTTTTACGAATAAGGCTGCGGATGAGATCAAAGAGCGTCTGCATGCGCTGGAGCCGGAGATCACAGAGGAACAGTTGTGGGGCTTTGGAACATTTCACAGTGTGTGTCTTACGATGTTGAAGAAAATGCTTCCAGTGGAAAATCTGGGTTATACCAAAGAATTTATGGTGATGGATCCGGACGAGGAACTTGAGATGGCAGAGCAGTTGATCTTAACTTATCAGCTGAAAATCAAATATAAGAACCGGCTGAAAAAGCGTCTGGAACAAAATAGCAGCAAATATCAGGATGATATTGAAAAATTAAAGGCATTGCTAAAGGAAGAAAAGAGACGTCAGGATAAAATGACGTTTGACGAGCTGCTGGAAAATACATGTAAATTGGTGAAGATGTCAGCAGAAATAGAAGAAGTATCAAAAAAGAATGCGAACTTGCAAGACAACGAGAATACAGGAATGCAAGATATCTCCTGGATCATCGTGGACGAAGTGCAGGACAGCGATGAGAAACAGTTAGAGCTCATCGACTGCCTGAAAAAACCACAGACCTGTTTTTTCGCAGTAGGTGATCCGAATCAGGTCATTTACAGTTGGCGTGGAAGTGCTTTTCATATTTTTTATCAGCTGAAGACCAAGTATCAGGCAACGGAGCTGACACTTCCGGTGAATTACCGTTCCAGCAGTGAAATCCTTGCAGTGGCACGTTGCTTCATGCAGCAGGGAGGCACCTTGCAGGGCGGCAGGGAGAGCGGTGATAAAATTCAGATCCGGAATATGTATGATCCGTTTCAGGAGGCTGACTATCTTGCAGGCAGGATCAGGGAACTGCATGCGTCGGGGCTTCCATACCGGGAAATGGCGATCTTTTACCGTTTGCAGAACCAGTCAGAAATTTTTGAAAATGTGTTTGAAAAAGAAGGCATTCCATTCGAAGTTTCGTTAAAAAAGACTGTGAAAGATATTCCGGTTCTGGACTGGCTGATCAGGGTACTGCGTTTTTCTGTCAATCCGAAAGACAAAAACTCCGGCATAGTGGCGCTTGCGGATAAGAGATACGGGCTCGGCATGTCGGTGAAAGAAGCGGAAAAAGCAATTGATAGTTTGTGTGAAACTCGAAAAATGCAGATAGGGACTCCACAATCAGAGAAGAAAAAAATAAAATCAGATATCCGTAAGCAAATGCTTGGATTTTCGCAAGCATATTTCAACGCTCAATCCACAACAGCCGAAGACCTCTGGAACTATTTTTCTCTGGAAAATCATCTCCACCCAACGACAGCTTCGTATGTAGAAGACAGAACCTGCGTCATGGACTTTTTGGAGCGCATGACCACCTACCAGAAAGAGCAGCAGAAAAATGTCGTGGAAGGTTTTTCGGAATTTTTGAATATGGCGTCTTTGTATGGAACGAATATTTTGAAAAAAGAGATACATAATGAAAACGATACTGTAAAGCTTATGACACTTCATGCATCCAAAGGGTTGGAGTTTTCCCATGTTTTTATCACAGGTGTGAATTATGGGCTGATTCCTTTGCAGACCAAAAGTTTTGAGGAGGAAGAGGAGGAGCAGCGTCTCTTTTTTGTCGGCATCACAAGGGCGAAGGAACATCTGGAACTTTCCTATTACACAAGTCCGGGACAGTACCGGGCAGCACCCGGACCGAGCAGATATCTGCGCATGATACCGGGAAATCTGATCGAAGGACAGGAGAAGGATCGGGAGTCTTCGGCAACGCATTTACAGGATCTGAAACGCCAGATCCTTGCAGAGCGTGCAGAGCATATAGAACTGCAGGAAGCCGGCAAAATATCAGGGGGAAAAAATCCATCGGCGAATACAGGAACAAAGAATATTTCAGTAGGAAATGAAGCAGTAACCACACAAAAACGCCGCGTCCGTCATCCAAAATACGGCACCGGTTCCGTGGTGAGAGAGGATGACATGATGATCACCGTTGATTTTGACGATTATGGGGAAAAAGAACTCATGAAAATGTTCGGCGGTCTGGAAGAATTGTCGTGATACTTGTGCCTTGTCAGGTATCGGGCGACTATGAAAAAGAATAGCGTACTTGTACAAAAAAGAAAACAATTCCTACCTTGACAAGGGGAAATAATGAGTTATAATACTTATATCATATCAAATAACTAGGAAATATCAATTACAAACTAATTTAGAGATAGAAAGAGGTACAAAGATATGAGTAAACTGATTTACTTAGATAATGCAGCAACAACGCAGGTATATCCGGAAGTGTTACAGGAGATGCTTCCATATTTTTCAGAAGTATACAGCAATCCATCTGCAATTTACAGTTTTGCATCTGAGAGCAAAAAGGCGGTTGATAAAGCAAGGACTTCCGTGGCAGAACTGATCAATGCGAAGACAGATGAGATTTATTTTACAGGCGGCGGCAGCGAGTCTGATAACTGGGCATTAAAGGCAACCGCAGACGCTTATGCGTCCAAAGGAAAACACATCATCACAAGCACGATCGAACATCACGCGATCCTTCACACCTGTGCTTACCTGGAGAAAAAAGGTTTTGAGATTACGTATGTGAACGTTGACGAAAACGGTAAAGTAAAACTGGATGAGTTAGAGGCAGCAATCCGTCCTGATACAATCCTGATTTCCATAATGACGGCAAATAATGAGATCGGAACCATCCAGCCGGTCAGGGAGATCGGACGTATCGCACATGAACATGGCGTATTATTCCACACGGACGCTGTACAGGCATTTGGACATATTCCGATCGATGTGGACGAGATGAACATTGATATGCTGAGTGCCAGCGGTCACAAGATCAACGGACCCAAGGGAATTGGCGTAATGTATATCAGAAAAGGCGTGAAGATTCTTTCCTTCATCCACGGTGGTGCGCAGGAGAGAAAACGCAGAGCCGGAACTCTGAACGTACCGGGTATCGTAGGTATCGGTAAAGCAGCCGAGATCGCAAAAAATACCATGGCAGAGAGAAGTGTAAAGGAGATCAGCTTAAGAGATCACCTGATCGACCGTATTTTAACAGAAATCCCATATGTGAGATTGAATGGTGACAGACATGATCGCCTGCCAAACAACGTAAACGTATGTTTCCGTTATATCGAGGGTGAGTCCATGCTGATCTTATTAGATCAGGCAGGTGTCTGTGCATCCAGTGGTTCTGCATGTACTTCCGGATCCTTAGACCCGTCTCATGTATTGCTTGCGATCGGACTTCCTCATGAGATTGCACACGGTTCTCTTCGTCTGACACTTTCTGAGAAGAATACCGTTGAAGAAATCGATTTTGTTGTAGACGAGTTAAAGAAGATCATTGAACGTTTGAGAAGCATGTCCCCATTATATGAGGATTTCGTAAAAAAACAGAATAAATAAATTTTTCGATCACATGATTTTACAGTGATCAAAATAACAGGTTATATTCAAAGAAAGCAGGATAAAAAATATGTATAGTGAAAAAGTAATGGATCATTTTAACAACCCAAGAAACGTTGGAGAGATTGAGAATCCAAGCGGTGTCGGTACCGTTGGTAATGCAAAATGCGGCGACATCATGAGAATGTATCTTGACATTGATGATAACGGGATCATCCAGGATGTAAAGTTTAAAACATTTGGATGTGGCGCAGCCGTTGCAACAAGCAGTATGGCAACCGAACTTGTAAAAGGAAAAACAGTACAGCAGGCGTTGGAAGTGACAAATAAAGCCGTTATGGAAGCTTTAGACGGACTTCCACCAGTGAAGGTTCACTGCAGCCTGTTGGCAGAGGAAGCAATTCACGCTGCATTATGGGATTACGCAGAGAAAAACCATATCACGATCGAGGGACTGGAGAAACCGGTGAACGATATTTCTGAGAAAGAAGAAGGCGAAGAGGAAGAGTACTAAGCGCTTTTTCCGGAAGGCACATCAGACTGTCAGGCAGATTTATGAAAAGGTAAACTGCCGGCAGTCTTTTTTGTGCAATGGGAAAATTCTCATATCTATTTCATTCCAGTTATGGTAAAATATAGCTATTGCAAAAAGCAGAATAGCAGATCATAAGGAAAACGAATTGAGGATAAAAAGATAATGGAAGATTTACAGGTAGAAGATTTTAATGATCCAATAGAACATAAAGCAGAGCAGACAGCAGACGGTATTAAGACACCGGAAAATCAGGAGAATGATGAGGAACAAACCTCCATTTTCAAAGAGATCATGAGCTGGGTGATCCCGTTTGCAATTGCCTTAGTGGCAGCGCTTCTCATTAAAAACTTTCTGATCATCAATGCGGATGTGCCTACCGGGTCAATGGAGAATACAATCCTGCCGGGAGACCGTTTTATCGGAAACCGGCTTGCATATGTGGTTGGAGAGCCAGAGAGAGGGGATATTGTTGTATTCCGGTATCCGGATGATGAGAGCGAGATCTATGTGAAGCGTGTGATCGGGCTTCCGGGGGATACCATCGATATTGAGGATGGAAAAATATATATCAATGGATCGACAGAGCCTTTACAGGAGGACTATCTGAAAGAAGAATGGACTGTTGCCACAGGTCCATATACATTTGAGGTGCCGGAGGGATCGTACTTCATGATGGGAGATAACAGGAATGATTCCTGGGATGCGAGATATTGGAGCAACACTTATGTGACAAAAGACAAAATTTTAGGGAAAGCACTTTTTACTTACTGGCCTTTTGCACATTTTGGAAAACTGGAATAAAAAAGGAAGCGTGACATGGTAACATTATTAGCAAAAATATTTATCAAAGACTCAGAAGATAAAATAAAACAGCGCGAGGCATACGGAATGCTGTGCGGTGTGATCGGTATATTATTTAATGTACTGCTTTTTATCGGTAAATTTCTCGCAGGAACTTTAAGCAATTCCATTGCGATCACAGCAGATGCCTTTAACAACCTTTCAGATGCAGGTTCTTCGATCGTGACACTGCTTGGCTTCAAGCTTGCAGGGGCAAAACCGGATACGGAGCATCCATTTGGACATGGAAGGATTGAGTATGTTTCCGGCCTGGTTGTGGCTGCGGCAATCCTTTTGATGGGTTACGAACTCGTCCGTGACTCCATCGGAAAAATCATGCATCCGGAGGAAACAGAGTTCACGCTCCTTGTGGCAGTGATCCTGATCGCATCCATTCTTGTAAAACTATATATGGCGTATTATAACCGTGCTATTGGAAAAAAACTGGATTCTGCAGCGATGAAAGCGGTTGCCACAGACAGTTTAAGTGATACCGCAGCGACAACGGTTGTGCTTCTGGCATCCATATTCACCCATTTTACAGGAATTAAAATTGATGGCTACTGCGGTCTGGTTGTGGGCTTATTAGTCGGTTATGCAGGTTTTGACGCTGCCAGAGAGACATTAAATCCATTGCTTGGACAGCCGCCGGCACATGAATTTGTAGAAAAAATAGATGAGATCGTAATGTCACATTCGGAAGTATGCGGAATGCATGATCTGATCGTCCACGATTACGGTCCGGGCAGACAGATGATCTCATTGCATGCAGAAGTTCCGGCAGAGGGAAATATTTTGGAACTGCATGATGTGATAGACAATATTGAGAATGAACTGCGCGAGACACTTGGCTGTGAGGCAACGATCCACATGGATCCGGTCGTGACTTCGGATGAGCATGTGAGTGAGACGAAAGCAGCTATGGTATCTCTGATCAAGGCAATTGATGAAGATTTGTCCATTCACGATTTCAGAATGGTGAGTGGTGGGACACATACGAACCTCATTTTTGACATTCTCGCGCCATTTGGATTCCGTCTGACGGACGAGGAACTGCTCACAGAAGTGCTCCAGTCTGTGCATGAGCATTTCGGTGATAACTATTACGTGGTGACGAAAATCGATCATTCTTACATATAAAAGTCGTCAATTCATAATCCCCGGATTTTCTTCTGAAATGCCGAGAAAAAGCTATAGACAACATGAAAAACACCAGATTTATTTTTATTTAAATGAATCTGGTGTTTTTACATTATACAAAAAAGTTTTTGAAACCTCATCCCCGGGTTGTGTATCTAATATATGAAAGGTGGGTGAAAGATGAAAAAAGAAGAGTACTCTTTAGTTTATAAAGCAATTCATGGGGACAGTCATGCATACGGCGAATTGATTCATCAGTATAACCCATACTTTTATAAAATAGCATTTTTATATGTAAAAAATGAGGATGCAGCAGTCGAAATTGTTCAGGATAGTGTCTATCAGGGATATCTGAAAATAAAGACACTGAGAAATCCGGAGCTGTTTTCAACATGGATGACCAGAATCATTATGAATAAAGCGGTTCGTTATATAAAACAGAACAAAAAAATTGTGGAATACGAGGAAGCATTTCATGAGGCTTCACATTCTGAACATGTTGAAGAAAAGCTTGATTTAATGAACGCAGTAAACCGGTTGCCGAAAAAATACAAAGACGTCATCATTCAAAAATATTTTCTGGAAATGTCTGTGGAGGAAATTGCAAAAAAGCAGATGATACCGGAGAATACAGTGAAAACCAATTTATCCAGGGCAAGAGCTGCTTTAAAGAAGATGTTAAAGGAGGACTATTTTGAAGATTCATGATGAAATGAGCCAGATACCCGTGCCGGAAGATTTAGATGAAAAAACACATCAATCCATTTTACGCGCTGAAAAAACAGTACAAAAAAATAGATTTCGAAAAAAGTGTACGTGGTCGGTATTATCCTGTCTGGTGATCATTTTTGGAATTATTCATGTTACAAACCCGGCAATGGCAGAAAATATACCGATTATCGGAAGTGTATTTACCTATATTCAGGACGTCATTGATTTTAAAGGAGATTATAAAGAGTATGCCACTGGCACGGATGAGAGAGTGCAGGATCATGGAATTACGATATCCATGACAGAAGCCTATTGCGATGGAGCAAATTTATTTATCTCTTATGTGATTGAGAGCCAGAAGAAGTTTACAGAATACAGTGACAATCAGATTTCCCAGAATCAGATTGGTTATGAGGGAATCACCAAAATAAAATCAGATGACAAAATTTATTCCTTAAATGATTGTGGTGCGGCAGGTTTGACCGGTAAATATGTGGATGAAAATACGTTTGCAGGATCACAGTATTTTGATCTTTCGGGAAAAGAATTTCCAGATCAGTTCCAATTGGAAATCTATATTTATAATGTAACACTGATTTCAGAAAATATGAAAAACCAAAATATTTCCATATGGGGACAATGGAAATTTTCAATCCCGATACAGGTCAACAAAGAAGATGTTACCATGTACGAAGTAAATGAATGGAACGAAGGATATTCCATAGATGAAGTGATTGTAACACCAATTATTACGACGATTAAAACGACTCACCCGGATATATACAGAGACAATTTCAATTATGATGTGCTTGTATATGGGGATGAAAATGGTACAGAAGAACTCACTATGCAGGGATTCTATGATGAAACGAAAGGTGTCTTTAAGGTTTCAACCAAAGATATCACAACGGATTTGTATATTTATGTCATAGATGAAAGCAGGATGAGTAAGAAGAAAACAGACACAGATTTCAGGGAAGAATTGGAGCAGAGAGCGATTGTGCGTAAAGTGATTCATTTGTAATAAAAAATCCCGGATGCAGATTTTCATGCATCCGGGTTTTTCCTATGATTAATTATTTTCCTGAGAGTTTACAGTCTCAGAGTTTCCTGTACCAGAAGTTTCTGTTTCAGTAGTTCGGGTTTCGGAGGACTCTGTCTCGTTTACCTCGGTAGGTTCTTCGGTTTCAGTTGTGATCACATCAGGATCTTCATAAACAACTTCATCCGTGCTTGCCCGTAAGATAATGCCCTGGGAACCGGTGATACTTACGGAAATCACATCGCCATCGGAAACATTATCCAGAGAAGTTGTCAGGATTCCGGAGGTAAGGTAAGTGGTAGGAACCTTCTCGCCATTTACAAAAATCTTGGCATTCTTTGTAAAGTTGGAACCGTAAACCGCTAAGGTATTATTCAATGCATTTTTGCGGACGGATGTTACATTGACGTCTTCCACGTCCATGACAAGATCCGTTGCCGGATATAAATCCTCGCCGTTGTAAGCATATCTCTCACCGTAGAGAAGATCGTACTGGAGATTGTCAAGACCATTCTGGTAAGTGGAGGAATCTGCCTGTGTCTGTGTGTAAGTAAACATGGTTCCTTCATGGATACCCATCTGACCGGTAATGTGTGCTAATAACTGGTAAGCAGTCAGATCAGCGTCCTGTTTTGGAAGACCGAAGTTATTCCAGGTTGCATATTTTGTCTTGAAAATATCACCGGATTTCATATCGGAATCTTCAAGACCCATTGTAGGAAGGTGATCGCCAAACATAACAATAATGGTATCCTCACCGCGGCGGTTGACTGCATCAATGAGGTTTGCAATAAAGTTATCTGTGTTGTGGATCATGTTTACATAATATTCCCACTGATTATTGGAGGATTCATCGGCAGCTCCGGTTACAGTGATCTCCGGGTTCTCAATAATCTTTTCAGCAGGGTAATCGCCGTGGGAACCAACCGTGATCGTGTATACAAAGTCGGACTGATTTTCGGTTGCATCCATAGCTTTTACAGTCTCATTTACAAGAACTTTATCAGTTGGCCAGCTTCCGCTTGGTGTGTACTCGGTAATGTTCATTAACTCTTTGCTTGTAAATGTATCAAATCCCATTTTTGAAAACGCATTGTTTCTGCTGTAGAAAGTAGCAGTGTTGTTATGTACGACATGTGTGCCATAACCAATAGAGGAAAGGTCAGATGCAATACTTTCAACGCTTGGGCAGTCAGACTGTTTTAAAATTGTTTTGTAAGGATACTCGCCGGTACCAAAGTACTGCATGCTCATACCGGTTAAAACTTCAAATTCTGTATTGGCAGTTCCGGCTCCGACAACAGGTACGGTAAGATAACCGGTGGTGAAGTTCTGCTCTAAACTGTGGAATGTTGGAATCGGATCTTCTGACATCTGAAGGAAATTCACATCATATGGATCGATAAAGGATTCCAGCAAAATACAGATAATATTTGGCTCTTTGCCAGCAGAAACAGTTGTTTCTTCTTTGGAAGAGTCCACTAAAGTTTCGATAGCGTCAATGGTTTCTTTGGAGTAATCATCCGGTTTATCCATTCCACGGCCGACAACGCTTGTAGAGAAACCATAAACAAATCCGTAATCAGAGTATCCCTGTGCAATATTTGCAAAGTAAGAGGCAATAATATTAGAACTCTGTGCAGCCTGTGTTGTAATTGGAATACCGACAACTAACAGTGCAACGATCGCAAGTGGGGAAAGTACAACGTGGAAAATATGGGTATAGGTACTCGCGGAGGGTATTATGACGGGGCGGGAGCTC
>OHQO01000424.1_pt1 | contig 22979 bp, 26 predicted proteins | sample 1578051 | NCBI WGS metagenome assembly OHQO01 (sample SAMEA3879592, study PRJEB24766) | human gut metagenome | biome: human-associated habitat; feature: feces | place: USA | collected 1985/1987 | reverse complement strand
ATGCACAGACTTCCAATATTTCCAGAAGGCTATTTTGTCACAATAACCGTACTGTAACCATCATCCCTCAGTCTCTGCTCCATATTTACTGCATTACCAATCTGCTGATAGGCACCTGTCTGAACTTTATACAATCCGTTTTCATGTAACATAAAAGAGGGATAACCTTTTTCCAGTAACTGATATAACATACGGTCCGCATTCTCTTTTTTTCTGAACGCTCCAGTCTGCACTCTGTAATAAAGCGGTTCCTGCACTGTTTCCTCATCCAGGCTTCCAAGAATCGCATCTGCAATTCCCTGAGCTATATCGCTAAACTTGTTATCAAACAGTTTATTATCTTCTTCGGAATTGATAAATCCGGTTTCTATTAAAAGAGCCGGCATCCTGGTTCGTCTGAGGACCACAAGTCCCGGCCGCTCTTTTACACCGATTTCGCGGAATCCCACTTCTCCCAGAGCTCCCAGAATATTCTCAGCCATCTGATATTTAATCCCGCTTTTATCATAAATCAAAACTTCCGCTCCATTATACTGATTTTCCTTTGGGCTGCTGTTTCGATGAAATGAAATAAAGTAATCTACTCCTGCCTGATTTGCAAGCTGTGCCTTCTCAAAAGGTGTCTGATAGACATCACCGGTACGGGTATAAGAGATATCAATCCCTTTATTTTTTAAAATCTCACCTACCGCAAGAGCAAGTTTAAGATTGTCATTCTTTTCCTGTCTTCCCTTATATACGGCTCCCGGATCCTGACCTCCATGTGCTGGTTGTAGTTTACGCAAATTGTGATATGTATTCCCCAGTATATATGGGGAGTTAGAAATGTATTGAGATTAGATAGCCTTTTTCTCCAAGTCCTCACAGTAAACGCTTGAAAATAAATGTTCCAGTTCATTTCCGAAGTTGTATGAGATTTTAAGTTTGCGGTTTTCATAAACTGTTATCTGGTCTATCATTTCCACAATAATATCTCTGTCTAATTCTTCAATGTCTTTCAGTTCCAACAACCGCCTTAACCACGGTGTTTCAAAAACATCTTCTGTTACACTTTCCTTTTTCTTTTCTTCCAGCGTTTCAATCTGTTTGGAGTAAAGCGTTTCTTTTTGTTGATAGTCCTCTCGATAAGAAAGAAATTCTTCTTTAGAAATCAGTTCGTCTTTGTAATCTTCATAAATTGACTTTTTCAGCTTCTTCACTCTTTCAAGCTCTGCTTTTAACTTTGTCAGTTCTATGTCTGTTGATTTTCTGATTTTTGTTGCTGTGAAAGATTGTGATTTTACAAGTTCCTGCAAGTTCTCTACATTGCGGATAATCTGCTTTAAATCTCCCAGCACAATATCATTCAATACTTGAAACGGGAGCGTGTGCGGAGTGCAATAATCTTTTCCACTTCTTTTGTAAGTTCCACAATAGAATGAATAGGACTTACTTCCGTCAGCACGTCGCCAGAAATTTTTCATCATTGCCCGACCACAATCGCCACACTTGATAAAACCTGCAAAGATATTTTTATTTGTTTCTAAATCAATATCCCTATGTTTTTTCGTCAGCAGTTTTTGTACCTTATCCCACAGTTGACGGTCTATAATCGGTTCATGTGTATTTTCAACCCTTATCCAGTTTTCTTTCTCAACTGGACGCTGTTTGCTTGCCGTATTCATCATAGAGTGGACGCAGACAGCACTTTGATATGTACGGGTCATAAAATGCCAGTATCTTTTCAATCGCTTTTTCGTCCCCGTCCATAGCCTGCGAAAGCAAATAGTAGGACGGTTTTTTCATTGTGTGTTTCATTTGCTATCTTTTCTCCTTTAATATTTTTTTCATAAGCTCTAGTGAATTGTGTCGGTTTTGAAAAACACCACTTCTTGAAATGTTCTGTCTTTTTGCAATCTCGGTATCGCTCATTTCTAAGAAATAATACATCAGCAAATTCTCTCGATTACGTTCAGACAAATGTTTCAAGGCTTCTGCCAGTTCATCATCACAAATACGAATATCATTACCACATACATTAAAAATCGTATAGTCTGTTTCGTATTCGTCCCAGACAGCCAGTTTTTCAACAACGATTTCTGGAAGTTCACAGAACGGAATTTCTTTGTCTTTTCGTCGCTTCAATCCCTGCTGATAGTCCTTAACAACATGACGGACAACTTTCTTCAAACAGCTTTCAAAACGGCATTGAACAGTTTTTTGGAAGTCAGACGGTTTCATCAATCTCACCCCCTTTCCGTTATGACGTGAAAAGTGTTTATCCCTCTTTCCGCACCATATAGGGAATGGCAGGTGTGATTTGCTAAGTTGAAACCGAAAAAAATTGAAAAAACTTTTTAATAAAGTAAAAACAGCCCGTGGGTGTATAAATACACAAACAGGCTGTTTTATAAATTCTATTGATATGAAATTTTAATTCTAGTAAAGGGTATGATGATTGTAATACTAGGGTAAAATATTTATCCAGTTGAGAACGACAGAACGTTCTTCCGTATGCAATCATGGTATAAGCCCCCTTTAACCAGAGCCATACCTTGTACTTATAAGAAAAAGGACAGTTCTGGTTATATCCAAAACCGTCCCGTTATTTCTCAAGACGCACAAAAGTATATTATCTAGGAACGGTTTTTTTTATTTACCGCACACGATAACAGCTTTTGAATTATTACTGCATACTATATGCAATTTTAACACATTCTAAATTTATAACATGAAGTATAAACTCATGCTAGGTGATTTAAAATGAGAAAAACAAAAGAAACACATACTTTTGATTTCAGACCGCTAGGGCTGGCAATCAGAGAAGCCCGTGAAAGAGCGGGACTTTCTCGTAATGATTTAGGCGATAAGGTATTCTATGGGGAACGTCATATCGCAGATATTGAAAATACTGGGTCACACCCAAGTTTTCAATTATTCCATGATTTAGTTACCATGTTCAATATATCGGTTGATGAATATTTCTATCCAGCAAAGAAAGTGGAAAAAAGTACAGCTCGCCGTCAGATAGAAAACTCTCTTGATTTATTGAGTGATAACGAATTAAAAATCATTCAAGGTACGATTGACGGTATCTTGAACAGCAGGGAAAGCAAGAAGTAATCCACTTCTTGTTTTCCCTTTTTGCGCTATCTATTTGCTGATCTGCTCCGCAGGTAGCAAATAAGAGCCGACAATCTATAAGTCATAATAACCTACAAATTATCGGCTCTGCGTCTTAGCGTCTGGCTCTTTGATAACAGTTACTTTTCCATACTTTATATTGATTAAAGTTTCCGTTTTGCATTTCGGACAGAACAAAGGAAAATTTATCAGTTCCGTATCTTCCAATATTTTTGTTCGTGTCTTGTTATTGCAAATAGGACATAATACCCATATTTGATTTTCCACAATAACACCCCTTATTCATTCTCTAAACCCATGTTTTCTTTGTAATTATATAAATGTATTCCTCTGGTGTAGGGCGTTTATTCCCAAAATACTTTTTGAAGTTTGCCTGCACTTCTGGGTCGGTGCTGTTCATAGCTTCATCAATCGTAGCTTCAATATCAGCCCGAACATCAGCATACGATGAACCGCCAGCTTTTGCACCAGCTTTCAAGGCTTTTTTAATATTTCGTTTTTTTAGTCCTTTCATAAATTACTCTCCATAATTTGTTTTAAACTTATTTTCGACAATTTACGTTTATAGCTATACATAACCAATTCATATCCTATTAGAAAAATAAAAAATACCACCACGAAACCTAAGAAGCTGAAAGGTATGTCTAATGTATAGGTGTCGGCAAATAAAGATACAAACAACTTTATTAAACCATATTGATATGCTGTACCGACGAAAAAACCGATATATGCAGGTAGTCGATATGCGTCTAAGAGAGAGTTACTACATTCCTTATCCGTATATCCAAAGGCTTTCATAATAGCTATGGATTGCCTATTTGAATGAATAATAAACTCTCCAGCTATCAATAGCGTTACACTTCCCAATAATATTCCAATAGGAAAACAAATTGCTGTAATAATAGTTGACATAGAAGTATCCGCCATAGATGAGCCTATCATTGTAAAAGGCAACTGTATCTGTGAACTAAAGCCAAAGGACGCAAATCCAATAAAGAATATCAATATCTTATGATTAGACAGCGTGGTTTTTCCAAGCTCCTTTAAATAGGAGCTATTTTCTTTATAGCTTCTATGTACCCTTTTAGTGTTTACTCGGCACTTTGCTTCCGTTTTTATCATAGACAGGGCAGACTTTCTCAATTTGATATATGCAAATAGAAAACTAATAATCGAGAACAGAACCACGACACCACCTATCAAGCATATAGGAATTGAAGCATGGAAAGATAAATCAAACATAAAATTTTTTGTATTTGCCATTTCTTTATATATAGCAGGAGCAACTAAAATACCCCCGACATATCCCAAGACCGCACCACCAAATATATAAAAGCCAACTTTTAAGAATACAGACGATATTCTCAAGTTTGAGTAACCAAGAGCCTTTAAAACACCCATAGCAGATTGATTTTCGTTAATGTGACGATTGATATTGAATAGTGCTACAAGCATAGAAATAAGTCCTAAGCAACCGCTAGCTAAATAACATATAATTTTCATCATTGTAAGCTGAGCTTCATAGATACCTTTTATCTGTGGTATATCTGGTAACTCCACCGACGACAAATCCAGATAGTAGCTCCCAAATATTGTGCAGACAAAAACTGTACCAAATATCAACATATTAGTTCCAATCAATTTTCTTGCTTTCATCATAAGCATTACCACCTTATTTCATCAATCATTAAAGGGGTTGGATTGTCATTCACGGATATGATTTTTCCGCTGTTCATATAAATAACTCTATCCGCCAACTCTTTAAAGTTTGCGTTATGTGTTACCATGATTAAGGTTATCTTATTCTGTTTCTGAAAATCTATCAAACATTCCATAATCTGTCTGCCCGTTTTTTCATCTAATGCTCCTGTTGGTTCATCACAGAATAAGACTTGTGGTTGTTTCGCCAAAGCTCTTGCGATTGACACACGTTGCTGTTCTCCACCACTTAATTCAAAAGGAAATTTTTGTTCTTTCCCAGAAAGCCCTAAAGAACTGATAATGTCAGAATAATGCTTGTTCTTTGCAAGATTAGCTCCCATTTTTATATTTGCTTCCAGATTTAAGGTCGGAAGCAGATAATAAGCTTGAAAAATAAATCCCACATTTTCACGTCTGAATTTTGTCAGCTCGTGTTCATTAAAGGCTGAGATTTTTGTACCGTTAAAGTTAATATCTCCGCTGTCAGCTTTATCTAAGCCAGAGAGGACATTTAACAATGTGGTCTTTCCAGAACCAGACGCACCGAGGATAACAACAAAAGAACCAGTTTCTATTGAAAAAGATAAATCGTTCAAAGCATATAGTCGTGTGTCGCCATTCGGAAATGTCTTTATTAAATGATTTACTTCAATCATAGAGCTTCCCCCTTTTTTAGTTTAGAGATAACACTTGTAGCGGTAAATGTTAAAAGTTCACTGACTTCTTCGGTTGTAAAAGCGGTCAAATCAGAAACAAGCATGGTTGCTATCCCATGTGAAAATATCCACATGGACACATAATATTGATTAGCTTGTTCATCATTAAAATTCAAATTTTCTTTAATCATGGAAAGATACTCCATTTTATTATCATCTAATGTACTTTTGAAGATAGATATATCTTTTTCTCAGACATAAATAATAAATTAAATAAATTCGGTTCTTCCTGTGCAAAAAGAATATAGTTTATTCCGACAGCTTTTAAAGGATTGAGATTTTCATGCTTTTTGTGGAAGTAAATGTTATAAAGATTGTTGGCTTCTACAATAATCTCTTTCCGTAGATTTTCCATGTTTTCAAATACCCAGTAAATCGGCTGTGTAGAACAGTGCAAGTCCTTAGCTAAAGATTTTGCGGTTACATAGTCTAGTCCATACTTTCGTGTAAGGTTAAATGCCGATTTTAGAATAGCGTCTTTTGTGATTTTTACTTTTGGTGGCATACGATTTCTCCCTCTCATTATATATATTATGTTATATATCATCAAGTATATTATAGATGATTGTTGAGAAATAGTCAATACAAATAAGAAAAGGGGGGCATTATCCCCCCCCCCGCTACCTTTAAATCATCTTACAATCTTCCAGTTACTATCCTTATGTAGCACAAGCTCATACTGCGATACCTGCGTCGCTTTTGTCTGATTATCAATGAATTTTACCGCAACCTTGACTTTCACATTGTCGCCGTCCTTTATAAAGATAGGGTTTACCAGTTCAGAATAAAGGTAGTCCCTGTCGATAGGTTCAATCACATTTCCAGCTACATAGTAAGCAAGCTCTTTTTCTGTGGCTGTTGGATAGAGCTTAAAGAATGTTTCCAAAAATGCGATAGCGTCATTGACAGTATCAGCGTCCACGCTTGCGTCTGCTTCTAGTGTCTTTGGCTCATAGTCTGATTTCTCGATTGCTGGTGCAAGGGTAGGGTTCTGAACGATTACCATATCCCCGTCAGCGTCTACATGGACTTTTACAGTATAGGTCGCTTTCACATTGCTTGTCTGTTCTCCCTCTTTTATCTGCTGATCTACTTCGTAGGTAGCAGAAAAAGTGTCCTTTCCCGACTGTTCAATACTCCACACAATCACATCTGTAACTGTGGAGCTGGTCGGTATATCGGTTCTAATGGTATCTATATTCAAGTCCTGCAATTCCTTTGTCAGATAACCGTTGATTGCCTGCGTCCTTGCTTCAATCGCTTCTTTGCTGTTATTCCATGTGTAATAGGACTTCGCAAAGTTCTTCACGAAATTTTCAATCCCGTTGGTGTCCTGCAAGCGAAGCTCAATGATTTCTTTTTCATGGGTCGTGTGCTGGTCGATAGCCGTAAAATTCTTATACATCCCAAAGCTCACGCTTGCGATAAGCACCACCCACAACGCAATCACGGTTTTCTTATGTGTGCCTACCTTGACAGTACGCACCTTTTTTTCTTTTGGTTCTTTGATAGTTTCTGTCTGTTTCTTATTCTTCTTAAACATATTTTCAAGTCCTTTCTATTGTTTTACTCGTCCTGCACCGATTAAGTGCTGTTGCCAGTAACTACTGCTTAGGTCTGCATATCCTATCGGGTCGCCTGCATGGTACATCTGGTTATTTCCTACATAAATGCCGACGTGGGTTACATACGAACCAGCGTTATAGGTAGAATGGAAAAACACCAAGTCCCCAGCCTTTGCCTGCGAAAGTGGCAGATGTTGGGTTGCGTCATACTGTGCTTGTGCTGTTCTCGGTAAGGAGATACCAGCTTTTCCATAACACCATTGCGTCAGTCCCGAGCAGTCAAAGGAAGTCGTAGGAGAAGAACCACCATACACATACTTCCAGCCTTGATATTTCAATGCTTCATTCATTACCTTTTGTGCCAGCTCTCCCGATACCTGCGGTACGGTTAAATACTGATTGACTAATTCCACATAGAACATATTTCCATAGCCATACCGCCAGCCCCCGTTCTTTGCAACGGCTATCGGGTTAGTGTAGGTTACTTTCTTTCCACCCGATTTCTCACGGGCGAAGCTCTCTGCAAGATTAAAAGTATGTTTCTTTCCTTTTCCTGCCACATAACCCACATAACCACCGCCATAGTTATAGGACTGTATCGCTACATTCAAGTCGTCAATACCTTGATTTTTGCAGGAAGAAAGCAGGGACGCAAAATACTTACACCCCTGCTTGATTGAGCTTTCCGTATCTAAAGAGTTAGGCGGTAAACCAAGACTTTCCGAACTCTGCATAACATCTTCTGCCGTACCGCCACTTTCTACTTGAATGATAGCCAGCAGTACATTGACATACTCGGAGATACCGTTTTCTCTGGCGTATTTTTCCACCATAGGCTGATGTTTCAAAACTTTTGCGGATAGGTTCATACCCGTAATGCCAGAAGAAAAGTTGCTGTTCTCATCGTCGCTGTCTGCACTAATCAACACCCCAAAGAAAAGCACCAGAGAAAAGAGGATAGGAAACAGACTGCCAATGAGAGCGATATGTTTCAGTTTCATTTTTTCTTCTGTCCTTTCTTTGTTACAAGGTTACGGTTCTTTTCGGTATGTTCCGTTGTACGCTTTGATTGTTCAAAGGTCTGTGTCTTTGTAGTACGCTCTGCTTTGTAATTCTGTCGTGTTTCCTTTGATACCACTTTTTCTACATTCTGCCTATGTACTGCCTGTGCAGGCTGGGTCGCTTTTCTATCAGAAGCACCCGAAGATAACGGACGCTCTTTCACAACATTTGTCTTGACTGGCTCACTTGCTTTTGAAGTGGTCGCTGTGGCAGGGCGTTTGACTTCCTGCATTTTTTCCGCACTCGGCTTTGGAATGATTGAAGCTGTGGCTGGTCGCTCATGGGGACGGGTAGCTCCCGTTGTCGCTGATCCGTCAGCCTTTCGCTGTGCCTGCCTTGCTTCTTGTGCCTTTTGAAGCTCCATACGCTTGTCAGCGATATTCTGCCTGCGTTGTTCCTGCTTTTCCAATCGTCCCGTCTGTCTGGACTGCTGTTCCTGCACCATGCCACGCTTGAAGTCGGACACGCTGGACTTTGCCTTTTCCTTTGCGGAATACACCGCATAAGCGGTCTGTGTCGGCATATCCTTGATATTCTCTTTAACAGCGTTTGCCTTGTCTTTCACTTTATTTTTCGTATCTAAGACAGCACCCACCTTTGAGCCTGCACGCTGTCCCATGCTGGAAGTGGTATTGCCCCGATTTTCTTTAGAAGCTGTATTTTTTCTTTCTGCCCGTTTGCCAGCAACGGCACTTCCAGCCACCGCACCAGCCACACCGCCCGAAATACCGCCAGCACTTACCGCCCTTGCAATACGGTTTTCCATACGCCTAGCCCGATGTCGCATAAACAGATACGGTCTGCGGAAAATTCTTCGTCCCACGCTCTGACTGTCGCCAGCATTAAGTGAGAACATACTCATTAAATCGCCCAGCTTCATGTAGATACCAGCAAAACATACTATCTGCAAGAACGCCACCATGAAGAACGGGTAGTCCGTGGATATGTTATAAAACATACTGGAAATACTGAACGCCACCGTTACAATGAGCGTTATTCCTGCCCGTGTCATTATGGTATTAAACACCCTTACGATTGCCTGCTTTGCCATGCTTTCATAGCTCGGTATCATGGAAAGTAAAAAGCTGATAGGTAAAAACATTGCGAAGATAATAAATAGTATCTGGCTGAATAACATCATGCCCGTAAGCAAGAATACAAATATCGTGATACCTAAATTAAAGAATAAGAGGAAGAACACCATACCTAAACGATTTACCACCTGCGGTATCGTCAGATTGTTGTTGTCGTTATCCTCGATTTCTGTTTTCACGACTTTCTCTCTGGTCTTTCCGTCCTCGTCCTCTGGGCTTGCCGATACGAGAGCTTCTACACGGTCTGTCCCGATTTCCTCTGCGTTGCTGTTACCGAATTGCAGAAGTAGCCACGGCTGTTCCACTTGAATAGAAAATAAGCTGTCCCGTATCAAGTCCACGCTGTCCTTGCCCTCGCTGTCAGAATTAGGGAGCATGATTTTTGTTCCCAAATCAAGTGATGCGGTACTGATGTCTGATGAAAATTCATTTATCTTCTTGATGTAGTCGGGAGCGTAGGCAATAAACGAAGCAGACAGCACAAATACCACTACAAAGTTGATAACGGCGTGAAGTGCCTTGCTGGTTTCCCGTTTTATCAGTCCCGTATAGGCTACATAAAGTCCCACCACTAAAATAATGAGAAGCAGGAAACCGACATAGAAGCCCGTAGAAGAAAAGCCGTTCTGCGTTACGCCTGCAAGGGTCTGTATGCTTTTTCCAATACTGTCTGCCATATCGTTGATGAAGTCCAGTTTATAGGCTTCCTGCACCACATAGCCCGTGGCATTGCTTAAATAAAGGCTTATCGTCCAGACAAAGTTGGTAATGCAGTAAAGCCCGTACTGCACCGATTTTCCGATACCGTCCAGCCAGTTCCACGGCAACCACGACCAACTATTATCTACATAAAAATCAAGCTGGTAATTCGACAGCGGATATTTTGAGTAAAGGTTTTCTGCGTTTATGGTATCGTCCACAAGCCCCGTCGCATGAGCCACCGTTCCCAGAAGTGAAAGCAGGATAAGGGAGAGTGCCACGACAAACAGAGCCATTTTGAGAAAGTGGAAAATCTTCCTTTTTGTGAACGCACCTTTTATCCTTTCTTTCATCACTCCACCTCATTTCTCTGTACGGGCGGTCTGGTATCAAAGGCGTGTAGCAGTTCTTCAAAGACAGGGTGTATCTGCACCACGCCGACACGCCCGTATAAGTCCTGCAATAAGCATTGTCCGTTCTCCAAATCACGAAGCCGTTTCTGGTTGTTTTCGTCGTCCTTGTCGATACCGAAAAATTCTAGGGTCTGTTTTATCTCGTTGATGTCAGTAGAACGGAAAGCGAATTTTAAGCCGATATTATTTTTCAGACTTTCCTTTGATACGTCCCCAGAGGATTGTGTAACAAAATAAACACCTGCCTGCATAGCCCGTCCAGCACGAACCAGCTTATTTGACAAGGTTTCGCCTTGTGCCACATTTAAGAACGCCCACGCTTCGTCAAGGTCTACGATTTTGAAGATAGAACGGTCGCTGTGAATAAAATCTAAAGCAAAGGTACTAATCACAATCAGCATAGACACCGACAATAATTCAATGGTCGTGTATTCCTCAAAGGTTGTGTCCTTATCTGGCAATACTAAGTCCGCTACTTGAATGATGTTAAGCTGGTTATCCAGACTGATAGCATTTTCCACCGTACCGTCTGAAAACAGCAGGTGTGCAAAATCATAGTCCGTGAAGCTGTCGATATGGTCTGCGATATTTCTTGATATGGACGTATCTTCACGGCGTAGCTCGTCTATCACATGGAGCAAGCCACGACTGTCGCTCTGGGTAACGGAGCGTACCGCCTTACGAAGTACGGGGAATTTTTCGCCGTCCCTAGAGGAAATACCCGTTAAAAATGTCAAGATGTCGATTGCCAGACTTTCGGCGTCTTTGACATTCTTCATAATCACAAATGGGTCAAGAAGTCCTGCATTGTCCTTGTCGCTGGTAAGGTTTACGATATTGATTTCATGGGCGATTTCTGGGAGCGTTTCTTTCCAGTTGCCACGCTCACTTTTAGGGTCTAACAGAAGTGCTTGCCCCCCAAACAGCACCGCATAATATACAAGTAGATTGTTGCAGAACGACTTTCCACCGCCAAGCGAACCGACAAAAGCAGAAGCAAGGGCATTGGTAACTGTACCTTTCACGCCTTGACTGGCAAGGGACGGTTGCAGGTACACATTTCTTCCCGTATCAACGGAATAGCCCATATAGATACCCGTAGTTTCTCCTAACTGCTGGGTAGCACCAAAACCAAGCCCTGCTAGAAAATCTGATTTTACATACTGCACATAATCATTGATATATCGCTTGCTGGCAGGTAAAAATTCAGAATGAAGCCCCAGCATATCCCCAGCAGGACGCACCAGCTTTACATTGAGGTCGTCGTAAAAGTCCTTGACTTCATCACAACGGCGTTTTAATTCGTCCAAATCATCAGCCGATACACGCACCACATAAGAGAGCTTATACATACTTTCTTTTGTCTGGTCTAAGTCCGTTTCTAGCTCGTCCACGCTGTCTAATGCGTCCACCACATTTGAGCTGGTTTCACTTCCTGCTTGATAAGCGTGATTATCAAGGTCTTTCAATTCCTTTTTCTTATTTCTTACTGTGGTAAGAGCCTTTCTGTTCTCCACGATTTCTACATTCATAGAAGTATCAACGGGGAATGTGAATTGCTGTTGCTGGAAATAGAAGATTTCACTTGACGGAAAATCAAGCTCCCCGACAATCGCATTGACAGTAAAGTAGGACACATAGCTTTCCTTGTCCTCATGTTCCAATCGTAAATACCGCTGGCTTTCCTCAATCACACACCTTGTCGGACGGATAAGGTCGTAGTATTTTATCAGCGTTTCTTTGTTCAATTTTTTCTTTGGTAGCTGGTACTCATAATCTTCATAGGCGATACCGTCCCTGCCGTAAAGATGTTCCATGAGATACCCAAAATCATTGATTTCCAAGCGACGCACCTTAAAGCGACGGGAGATTTTATTTTCCAGTAACTTTTCCATTTTCATGTAACGGTTGATTTCATCATTCGGCATGGAAACAAAGTCATTCATCAGCGTGTGGTTCACTTCATGGAGAAATTCCGCAAACGTCAGCCACGCCGATTTTTTTATGTTCTTCAGATTGAGCTGTTCTTCCGTAACCATGAGCTTAAAGCCAAGAAAAAAGCGGTAGTCCACTTGATTGTCCCCAATCATAGATACTAACGCTTCGGTCTGTTCGTCTATCTTCTGATAGGCAACTTCTTTTAATTTTCCCGTTACCAGCTTCTTTGACTGCTCCTGCATACTGCGTATGGAGCTTTCTGTGGCAATCTGCAAGGCATGAATTTTACCCTCACGGGACTGTGCGATTAGCTGTCGAAAGCTGTCATGCACGATAAATTTCTGCTCTGCGGATAGAAAAGAATAGTTGTACGGTATCAGCTCATAGTAAGCGAACACCTCATTGTCCTTGTTCCAGACAAGGTTATTGTCAATATATTTTATCGGGAACATAGTTCACACTCCTTACTGCCGTGATTGTTTCATTGAGTATCTGCTTATGTAGTTTTACGGCTTTTCCTGCATAAGTGATTTTCGGACGCAGAGCATAGGTAAGCTGTGATTTCAAAAAGCTGTACGGCTTCTTTCCGTCAAAGGTTTTCTGCGACATAAACCAAGTGAGAGCAACGGGAATACCGAAGTATTTGAGAAATGCTCCCTCAATCATGGAAAGTGGGGGAATATCCCCAAACAGAATGATGATAAATTCTGTAATCACAAACCATGTAATCTGCGTAAAGGTAACGGGAAAGGGTAAGTTAAAGTCATTGATTGCATATAAGACTTTTTCCACGTTCCAGATACCCGTGTAGCTTTTAATCTTTTTCAAGTTCTTTCAGCTCCTTTCGTAAGTTTCTAAATAGAAAAGGACAGCCATGTTTCAGACTGTCCCTTAAAAGAGAAATACGCTGTCAGTAGCAACAATACTTGTTGCTGATCTTCCAGCTTATCGTTTGATTTCACACATACCGTATCTTGTTTTTACGAAATAATCTTGAATTTCAATATCTCTGCCGTAGGCTTCACAGTCTATGTAATGAAAAAAGGCAGGCGGTATTTCCCCAAGTACATTTTCTTCATAAATCTTCTGATATGCGACATCTTCCATTGTTTCACACCCCGAATAGCAGATAATATCGTCGATATGGTCTGCCAGTTCTTCAAGGTCTCCATAGTAGGAAATAAAGTCGTCAAGGTTATCCAACACTTCCTCTGGAAAGTCTTGTATCATTTCATAGATACGGTTCAGTTCTTCTATGGACGTATATTCTTCCAGCTCGCAGGGGAAGTTTTCGCTGTCATGGACAGCGTATTCTTCATAACGTCCATTCAGCCCGATACGCTCTGCGATTTCTTCCTCGTCAAGCGGAAAACGAAACCACGCCCCTTTGACACCGCCCTCAACATAATCTCCTAAATTTACGATATAGACTGCCATATCATCAACGCTCATCAGACCACCTCATTTCTACGGAAGTTCATAGATACCGTGTTCCGTTTCTATGAATTTTCCGTTATCGTCAAGATACTGTCCGTAGGCTTCAAAATCGAAATATCGGACTAGGCGTTCGTCAATCTCTGCAAAGGCATGGTCATTGTCTAGCAGATGTTTCGCCACATCAGCCATGTTCTTACACCATGAATAATGGATAATGTCGTGTCGGTGCTGGTGCAGTTCCTCAAGGCTGGTAAAGTGGCACATCAGCTCCCCGTAGTCCTCTTTCAAATCGGCTGGCAGGCTTTCATAAGTGTAGTAAAAATCATTGAGCCTATCCACCGTGGTATCTTCGTCCACTTCCTCGGCAAAGGGCAGTTCCTTTTCTGTGATACGGTAATCATTGCTTTCTGCGTCTACGCCCAGACTTTCCGAAAAAAGTTCCTCATCAATCGGCAGGGTAAACCATGCGGACAGCCTATCGCCCTCGGCAATCGGAATTGCTTCAATCTGTACTCTTAATTCCTGCATTGTTTTTCACTTCCTCTCTGTTGGTTCATAACTGCCTGCAATATCTGGTAGGACATACCAAACACATAGACAGAAAAATCTTCCAGTTGCTTTTTCGGATAATCGGCAGGGTTCAGCCGTTTCATTTCCTGCCAGACTTCACGCTTGTAAGAGGGCAGGTCGGAAAGATATTCACAGCCGACTTTTACCTGAATATCCTTAAAAATATCGTTCATTTCATCACTCCAATCTGAAATTTTGATAAGAAAAAAGCAGTCAATCCTAAGACCAACTGCTTTGTGTGTAAGTATGAATTTGTTTAAGTGTAACTGATTTACCATGTGTACTCATAAAGTTTACTGTATGTTTGACTTTTAAATAAATATATACAATCAATCATTTGTAACTTGCCGTCTTTTTCAAATTTACTTACTATCAGATTATCTTCATAGATATATGCTAAGAAAGTATCATACTCTGCATAGTATTTTTCTCTAAAAAGATTTGACTCTCTAAAATCTTTTTCTAAAGCAGTTCTTATACTGTCTAAAGCATATTTAAAGTTATAACGAGTATTAAAACTAAACTTGTACGGAAAAAAGAAAAATAAGTTTTTCTTAAAAGTAAGTAATTTCACATAGGTTTGTATATCAAATTCAATCGTTCCATACTCATATTTCTCTGTAAGACAAGAATGTAAACTTTCACAATCATAATCCCGCAACGAAGCAAATAATCTAGTTACAGTCATTTGTGTATTTTGTCTTCTCGGTGGACACTTACCAATTACACCATCACAGAATTTCTGTATTTGACCAGTAAGTTCTTTTGAAGCATGAAGTCTTGTTGTGCTTTCAAGTAATTTAAAGTCCATTTGATAATTTGGTGAGTTACAATCACATTCTCCATGATTTTCAGATTTAGGCGGTGCATATTCTGCAAAATTTGATTTTTCTCTAAAATATATTGATTTATTAACTAATTCCAACAAGTATTTTTCATAATTACAATTTTCTTCATCTTTAATAAAATTTTTGTTTATGAATACTGCATGTAAAATATCCACTCTCATTTCATCTGAAATCATAAGCACTTTTATTCCTTTCAAAAAATAATTTATCGTACCCACATTATAACATTCTCATATTACAGCAACAATAAAATTCGTTATGCCCCAATAATCTTATTGAACAGCTCTAACAGTACGTCTTTCACACCACCAGCATTGAATACCAAGCCGACAGCAATCAAGGCAACTACCAAGAAGCCGATAAGTTTGGAAAACTCACGCTTGAACCCTAAGTAGATACCGATAACCACAATCGCCATAAGCACTAAGCTCTGTGCGTTTGATAAAAACCATTGATACAAATTTTGCCCGAAATTCATTTAATTGTCCTCACTTTCTTTGTTTTCTTTGATTTTTTCCATGTGTCTGTCAGCTTCTTTGCCGACATTCAAAATACACATCAAGACTACGCCGATACCCATTCCCATAGATACCAGTAGGAAGTCTTTTACTAATTCCCACATTTTTATCACTCCTAACTTTCCACTAAATCTTTTGCAGGGGTCGTCTGCTGTTTGATTATCATTTCATGCTTTTCTGTGAGCTTTGCCTGCTGTTCGATTGTTTCCATGTAGTCTGTACCGTTTCCCTTATCAATCTTTTTCAGCATTTTCAAGGTCGGTGCTACCTGCCTTTGTACCCAACTCAACGTGCGGTCTAAGGTGTACGGCTCTGGCTTTGTCGTCAGCTTCAATCTCTGTCTGTTATCGCCGATAAACCAAGCCCAGCGGTCATTGAGTTTCCAGTCATTTTTTCGCTTGTCTGGTTCTTCATCAACAAACCTCACATACTGGTTGATGATAGAAAAGGCGGTCTGCTCTGCGTCATAATAGGTCAGCAAATCTCGTACTGCATAATAGGCTCGTTCATTCCGAAGCCGTATCTCAAAACGGTTGATAATGTCGGCTTCTTCCAGCGGTGTCCCTAACTTGACGTACTGCTCATAGTCCTTTTCATAGATACAGAAATACACATCTGATTTCAGCGAACCAAGATAAAGGGTGCGTCCCATATATTCTCTGTCGTCCTCTCTGTGCTTGATAAGCTCGCCCGACTGGTAAAACTTATAACTTCTGGACTTTCCGATATATTCCCGTTTCCTGCATTTTTCCGCAAGCTCTGGAATATCCAAAATGCCCGTATGGTCGTTGATAGCAAGGTCGATACGCTTCATCACGCCACCGTCTACGAGTGCGTCCATGAGAAAGTCATACCAGCTTCTTTGCTGTGCCAGCAGGTAACTTTCAAACTGTCTGCAACCACGCCCCTTTAATTCTAAAAGGACACCTTTTTCTTCGTCAGCCGACGTATAGATAAAGATGTCCCCCAAAGAGTAATGCTCCGTATAACTGTAATGTCCGTAATCTTCATGGAGCATATAATTGATATTCAGTTTTAATATATCTTTGATGATGTGCTGTATATCCAGCGTGGGAAAACGAATTTTCACATAATCAAACAGCATGGTAAGCGGTGCTTCTGGATTGAACCTTGCCAGTTCTTTATGCAGAGTTTCCAGAAGTTCCTTTGACGGCTTCATTTTTCCGCTTTCTATCTTGTTGAGATATTCTCTTGTGATACCAGAAGCCACCGCCAGCCTGCCTTGTGAGATACCGTAAGCAATCCGTTTCTCCCGTAATTCTTTTATCCATTGTTCTTCATTCAGAACCATACCCCCAATCTGTAAAGTGTGAAGTTTTTTAAGGCGACTTCACAGCCGATTTTTGCTAGAAAATCATGCCAGAAGCTTTATGTTTCCTATGTTTTTTGTCTATTGTCTATTTGCAAACGTACCCCTCTGTTAGATACCGAGGGGTTTTACCTGCTGGCGTGGCTGACGCCACACCAGCAACGGCTAGTCCGTGCCGTCGCCTTTCGCTTCGCACGTCGCCGTCCCGTCCTGCCTTGCTTGTGCAAGAGAGCCGATAGTCTGTAAAAAATCGTGTCCTTTCGGGACTAACGGCGTGTAAAATTCACTTATAACGCTTGTTCCCACATCACAATAGCCACGTCCCTTGATACGCTTCTGGAAAAACTGCTTTTTCACATCTGAACCAAACAGCATACCATAACCAAGCTCGCTGATACGCCCCAATCCCACACGGAAATTGAAGTTATCTCTGATACCGTCCGAGAAATACTTTGCGTCTGGACGCTGGCAGGCAACGATTAAGAAATATCCTGCCTGTCGCCCCAGCATGACGATTTTCTTTAACTGGCTAAGTAAGCTCACGCTTTCTTTTGTTCCCAGCATTTCAAAAAATGCCACATATTCATCAAAGATAAGAAAGCAGGGCGGTAGTCCCAGATAGGCGTAGTTTTCGCCCGTTTTATAGTTCGGGTGTCGTTTCATTTCTTCGCTTCGCTGTACCATGCCCTCATAAAAGGCATTGACACAATCTATCATTTCTTCTTTGGTGTGATACACATTTCCCATAACCGTTCCCAAGTCTGCAAGGTCAGCGTTCTTCGGGTCTAAGATATAAAGGACAGCGTTGGTATGCAGTAAGGCTTCAATGAGCGTCAGCAGAAAATAAGTTTTACCGCCACCCGTCCCACCAGCAATCAGAGCGTGGGGAAGTGCGTCATATTCCCACACAAGATTTTTCATCAATCTAAGACAGCCGTTCTCTGCCCTTACTTCATCAATGGTAATGCGGTTCGCAATCATATCGTAAAGCATGGTATATTCGATATAACCGTCATGCAGGGTCTTGTCGGTCAGTTCACAATACAAGCCACTTTCCAATTTATCCTCTAACCGTAAAAGCTGGTCTTGATATTTTCCCAGCGTAATTTCACAGCGGATATGAAGCAGTCCCTTTTCCATTTGATAATAAATCTTCGGAAACCAGACGATTTTTTCCCTTGATCTGCTTTGCAGGTCAGTAAAAAAACCGCTGTCTTGTACGGTATCGGCTTCATACCACTTGTTTTCCAGTATCATTCTTGCCAGCTTTTGACGGTGCAGGAGCTTCTTGAAACTGTCGTAGCAGAAGCGGTAATACAGAAAAGCGACCAATGCACAAACACCAGTCGCTATCAGTATGGTTATGAAGTTGTAAGGGGAAAGCGTCAAGTCATTCTCTAACAAGCTGAAATTTTCCCAATCAGTATGCATGAGCTGTTTCATATTCAATAGCAGGAGAACCGCCACGAATACAAACAGAAGCGTCCCTATGCAGTAGTGGTAAACAAGGTGCTTGTCGCTGGCTCTGATACGGTGTCCTTTGTTCCAAATCTTACGCATAAATCAATCACTCCTTTCTGGGTATGAAAAAAGCAGTCAATCCTAAGACTAACTGCTTTAAACTGTCTTTATTCAAAAATAAATATATCTTCTATCGGAGCTTTTACAGCTCTTGAAATATCTATTGCCAATTTAAGCGACGGATTATATTGTGCTTTTTCTAGTCTCATAATAGTTTCACGACGAACACCTACAATGTCTGCGAGTTGTTCTTGTGTCAATTCTTGTGCTACACGATATTTTTTTAAATTACATACAAACTTTGCTTCCATAATTTATTCCCTTTTTTCATAACGATATAATAAATAGTTGCTAAGAAAAAGAACAAGAGCATAGATAAGTGAAACAGAAATCAGCATAAATATTGCACACCACTCAACATTACGGGAAAACATACCTATTGCCATAAGCCAGATAACTACAAATAATAGTTTAAAACCTATCTTGTAGGCTTCTAATTGTGCCTTACGTTTATTTTCTTGAAAAAGCTCATCTTCTAAAATATGAGAAAGTTTACCTTCAAAGAAAAAACTGAAAAAACCAAAAAATATGAAAAAAGCAAAAGGAAATATTTCTCCAAATTTATAGTATGTCCAAAATCCACCAAACCCCAGAAAACCAAACATTCCACAAAATCCCCAGTAAGGAGAAATTGTTCTTGAATATCGTTTTTCCCTGCCGTTTTTTGAAAAGGCATTTTTAAAGCAGATAATTACTATATAGATAGCATATAGTGCTATTAAAGCTCCAATTACTAACATAGGAATATCCTTGTAAGAAAATACATATTCCGACATATCCATATTTTTGACCCAGCGTCCATCATTGTATAATAGGGAGTAGATTGTACCAACAATAAGCAATAAAGCACACCCTACCCCCATAAAAATAATTTTTTTAATTTGTTTCTTTGACATATTTATCTCTCCTTTCAAATGAGATGTTTTTGTATCTTTATGAGATAAATATATCACTCCACATTATTCGTGTCAATCAAAATTAAGACAAATACATCACTTTTATTTCTTCGGCTGGCCCTGCGGATTGTTATTCTGTGGACTGCCTGCGTTCTGGTTGCCTTTATTCTTCAATACAATATCCTCTGCCTTTACATACCAGTCCACATCTGCACCCGTATAGGTTTTTCGTGATACCGTATCGGCTACTGGATTGACAAGCTCCACGACTGCATTGTACGGAAATTCCCTTAACGGTACTTCTGGCGGTACAGACACGGGGATAATTCCACCATGCAGACTGCACTTCAAATCATAGATACGCTTTTTAAGCTGTGTACTCGGTGTTCCGTCCTCATTCTGCAAGAACACATCACGCACCGCTGTAAATTTTAATTCTCCAAATGTTTTCTCTTTGTCAATAACAAACCCGTTTGATAATCTCATAAATTCTTCACTCCTTACTTCTCTTCAACTGCGACAATATCATCAGCAACTAACACATAATCGGTATGTCCCATATCCCCGATTGCGTAACCTCTGCCGTATAACTTCGGATTGACAAGTTTTACTTTCTGCTCATACTTGAACTTCTTTTCGCCAGTCTGCACGGGAATTTCTACCATAACATTTTCGCCTTTCTGTACGTCAGAATAAAGGTTATAGCTTCGTCTGGCTAAGACCCTGCGGTTATTTTTATCTCTTTCAAAGACTGGCTCACTTTCGCCTGCAAATTCAAGAGTTCCAAAAGACTGTGCCATATCTGGCACGACATATTTCATTTCCATATTGTTTTACCTCGTTTCTTTCTATTTTTGATAAATTGATTGTGATTTGTTATTCTGGCGGTTTGGGAAATACCAGCAATCCCCCCAGATAGTAAAGGGTAAAATCAATGCTTACGCACCCTTGACTATCCGTGTTCTTGCAGGTTGTTGGCAGACAAGCCAGAATAAGCAAAAGTCTGCCATTTGACAGCTTCGGCGGAGAGCGTGATTTTTCTTTCCTCATACCGTTACCGCCTTATGATTTCTTCATTTTACGGCGTTTGTAAAGATATGTTCCAGCCAGTCCACCAGCAGACGCAAGCAACATCACAACAAATGCCATTACATTTGTACTGTCGCCCGTTTTGGGACTGTCGCTCGGTCTGCTAGGCTTTTCTGGTGTCGGTGGTGTTTCGGGTTTTTCTGGTTCTTCTGGCTTTTCCTTAAAGGTAATCGTCTGTCCCTTATCCTCAATATCCTTATGCTCGGTAACTTTCTTCGGTTCGTCTGGATTGCTTAAATCGTACAATTCCTCAAAAGTTACAAGCTGTTTGCCGTCAAGAGAAGTAGCGTCAAAGGTAAAGACAACTTCCACTTTCATAGTTTCGCTATCTGCGGTAAAGGTATAATCACTTTCCACACGTTTTCCATTGATAAGAAGCTCTATATTTTCTTCTTTCAACATCTGCCAGCCCACAAGTTTGTACTGTGTACCGACTTCTAATCCCTCTAAGGTTACGGTATCAATGATTGTAACGTCTTTTCCAGCTTCAAGCTCTTTGTTGCCGTCCTTATCGGTAGCAGTCGTATGAATTTTGATGATACGCTCTGTGATAAGTACCGTTTGCCCGTCGTCCTCAATGTCTTTGTGTTCCGCAACTTTTACGGGTTCGTCTGGATTGCTTAAATCATACAATTCTTCAAAGGTAACAAGGTTCTTGCCACCTAAAGCAGACGCATTGAATGTATAGGAAATTTCTACTTTCATTTCTTCCTCATCAGCGACAAAGGTATAATCGTTTTCTACACGTTTCCCGTCAATGATAAGTTCAGCGTTTTCTTCCTTTAACATCTGCCAGCCTTTGAGCTGATATTTTGTACCTTTTTCCAAGCCGTCCAGCTTCACAGTATCAACAATCGTAACCTCTTTTCCTGCAAGGATAGTCTTTTCGCCGTCTTTGCTGGTTGCTGTGGTATGGATAGAGATTTCTTTTTCGTATTCATCAGTCAGCGTCCCTAAATCAATCACAAGGTTATTTCTTGATACCACGATTTCAAAAGGTGGGATAAGTTCAAAGCCTTTGTTGCTGTCAGAGCGTAATTCCTCAATGATGTAAGTATCATAAGGTAACGCACCCTTGCTGTCGTCTGGTTCAGAAGTTCCAAACCACACACCGTCCTCGCTGGTTTTTCCTGCGTTGGTATTGTGCTTATGAGAAGCCCAGTCAGCAGAAGTGGAGAATTGCCCGTTATCATCAGTTACGACAACATGACTTTCACCTGTCGTCTTGCTTGTGATCCTAAAGGGAACATCAGCAAGACGCTTGTGTGTGCCTGCACCGATTTTCACACCCTCAATATCTCCACGCTTAATCTGATTGTAGATAGAGTGGGCTTCGTCGGTTAAGTCCACAATTTTACCATTTTCTGTGATTGCAAAGTCAATCGGTTTCGCACCGTCTGTCAAATATCCGTCTGGAACTTCGCTCTCAATGATACGGAATTTTCCATAAGGTAAGAGGTCGGCAGAAGTAGAAGCGACACCCTCAAGGTCTGTATGGATTGTCTTTACCACTTCGTTTTTCTTGTATAACTTGCCCTCAACCAATACCGCATTATCATTTAAAGAAATGATGTCAAATGCAGTATCTTTCAATGTTGCACTTCCTTGTGGTTTCGTATCGCCCGTTTCTAAATCTCGTTTCTGTATTTTGACACCGCCACGGATAACCTTGTCCGATACGGAAAACTGGTTACTTCCACTCAATACGGCAAGGTCGCCGTCCTCGGTAATCTGTGTTACATATAATCCCTTTATCTGTTCGGACTTATCCCCAGCCTGCATATATGCACCGTCCAGCAAGTAGCCGTTTGGAGCTTTCGTTTCCTCAACAGTTAATGTACCAAGTGGAAGAACCGCCTTAACTCCCTGCATATAGAAGCTGTCGCCAGATACCTTGTATGCGTCCGCTAATTTTGTGATGTAGTGGGTTGCCCCGTCGCTGTCTGTTTCGGCGACTGTCTTTGTAACCCATGTACGAGTAGGTTCGGCAGGGAGATTGTCTTTATTGTAGAAACCTGCATAATACTTCCATGTAAATTCCGCACCTGCTAAAGAAGCGTTTCCCTGCGGATTGTCTTTCTGTGTTTCCATATCAATTTTGAAAAGTTCAATCAAAGTGTCCGTTACTTTTGGAGTATCAGATACGTTCAAGGTCGCTGTTTTGCCTGCTTTGATTGTCAATGGATAAATTGTGTTATCCACTTTATATCCTGCTGGTGCAGATAATTCCTTGATATAGACTGTGCCTGCTTTTACTTCTACAACATCTGTATTTCCGCTTTCATCAGTCGTAAGGGTGGCAAGCTGTTTCGTGCAGTCCTTATCAAAAAAGATACCATAGGTTGCACCAGCGATAGAGTAATTCCCGTTACCGTCTGTAATGCTGGTATTACTGGAAG
>OHQO01000420.1_pt1 | contig 23083 bp, 7 predicted proteins | sample 1578051 | NCBI WGS metagenome assembly OHQO01 (sample SAMEA3879592, study PRJEB24766) | human gut metagenome | biome: human-associated habitat; feature: feces | place: USA | collected 1985/1987 | reverse complement strand
AAAAGATAAAGGGCAACTCCAAAAGGAGTTGCCCCTAATTTTTATTTCGGCTAAAACTTTATGTTTATGCCATTGTCTGAAGAAGGTCTACAAGAGAAGCAATAACTGTATCAGTATCACCCTTAAGAACAGGAAGAACCTGATTAACAACTCCGGATACAGTTTCGTTACCGCCTACAAGACCTGTGATAAGATCACTTATGTTCTTGAAGTTATCGCCTGTGTTAACAGTTTCGATTAAGTAGCCGAGTACTGCAATGAGTGTTTCTGATGAATCACCTTCAATATAAATTCTTGCACCGTATGTAGCAGCCTGTGAAGTGTCTGTAATTACTTTACCGTGGCTTGCAAGCTTCAACCAATCTACATCATTAAGCTTAATTCCGAGTGGTGCGCCCTTAATCTTAATAAGACCAAGGATATTATTTACAAGAGGAATAATAGCGTCACCGCCAAGGAGTGGCTTAAGTGTTGCATTAAGGTCATAGATGTCAAGAGAGAAGTTTGTAACACCAATCTTACCGAGAATTGAATTAAGGTCAACTTTAAGTGCCTTAAGAAGTGCAGGTAAGAGAGTATTAAGATCAACTATTGGTTTGATAGCATCAACAAGAGCTGAAATAGGAGTGAGGAGGTTGTCAAGAATCTGGCAAAGTCCGTCATTACCAATGAAGAGTGCAAGGTTTGGAAGCATTGCAAACAATGTTTCAAGAGGAGCATTAAGTATATCCTCAACCTTATCCCAAAGAGGGTTGATAATATCAAGAAGAATATTATCGTAAGCTTCGTTTATATCTTCTCTGTATTGATACTGAGTTTTGATGTTATACATTGAGAATGCTTCCATAAGAGGAACGATTGATGATGTATAACCGTTTGAACCAGGAATTCTTACTATGTCAAAGATTCCGAGTGATGCATCATTAAGAAGTACATCGAGTACACCGTAGATAGGACGGAGAACTGCAACAAGTGCGTGGAAGAATGTATCTGCATCCTTAACACCCCACTTAAGTGATGCTGTGTTAACCTTTGACCATGAACCTGCCTTTGCGATTACGCTTGCATTTGCAGCATAAGTTTGACCGTAAGATTCATCTGTAAGAAGTTTAGCAACATTGCTTGTTGAGAAGTCAATGTTAGTTTGTGCAAGGAGAGAAACGAGTGAACCGTCGCCAACCTTAACACCTTCAACTGCACCGTAAAGTCCGGTAAGAAGTGAGTTAATAATGTCATCCTTGAAGATAAGACCGCCGATTAACTTGGTAAGACCGCCGTCAACCAAACCGCCTACAAGTCCGTCAAGCATTGGAGGAAGATTCTTAAGGAAGTCAACATCAACACTTTCAGGATAAGAGAAGTCATATGAACCTGTCTTATAAGCTGTGTAATCCCAGAATGCATTAGTAGGTTCGCCTGTTAAGAAGTAGAATAATGCACGAACAATATCATCCTTATCAGCAAGGCCGATTGTAGTGAATACAGTTGAGATGATAGATTTGAGCATATCATTACTCTTAATAGCTTTAATTGAAGTAATAAGTGATTTGATAGATTTTGAGTTCTTAATAAGAGTATCTGCAATATAACGGAGAACTGCAACAAGAACTTCGCCCTTATCAGCAATTACTTCCTTATTTGTAAACTTGCCTTCGGCATTCTTAGCCATTGATTTAGATGTAACAACCTTACCGTGTGATGCGATTGTTGACCACTTAAATTCAGGAAGTTTAATACCGGTCTTCTTAAGTAATGAGTTAAGAAGAGGAACTACAATATCTTGAATGTTGCAAGACTTAAGGTTTGCAAGTTTGATGTTAAGCTTAACACCTTTAACCTTGAGTGCGTTTGTAACAACTTTGCCAAGGTCCTTGCCGAGTACCATTGAAAGAATCTTATCAACATCCACACCTGCTGATTTAGCAGTTTTAAGAATGTTTGTAACAGGAGCAAGGAGATTATCGAGTAACTGGCCTATGCCGTTGTTATCAATAAAGTATGCAAGGTTTGGAAGAACAGATGTGAGTGTATCAAATGGCTTATCAAGAAGTGTATCTACAAAGCTCATAAGAGGATTGAGAACATCAAGAATTACATTATCTTTAGCCTTCTTGCAATCTTTTTGATACTGCTTAAATGTTTTAATCTTGCTGTTGCTTACTTGAAGAACATCAAGAAGAGGAACAATTGCGCCTTCATAACCGTTAATACCGTTAACGCCTACATTAAGAGCGTTAAGGTCAAGCTTAATTGTTGAAAGCTTTGAGTCAGGGTTCATATCATCCTTAAGGGTAAGAGTGAGAACGCCTTTCTTAAGCATATAAGTAAGTGCAACTTTGCTTGTTACTTTACCGTTGCTGTCTTTAATATCAAATGAAGTTGAAGCCTTCTTGATATTGATATTGCTGAGGTCAATCTTTCCTTCATTGAGGAATACAGCAAGAACACTGTTTACAGGACGGAGGATTGCTGCAAGAGCATTGACAAAGCCCTGCTCTGCCTTTGCTGAACCATCCTTGAAGCCCCAGTTAATTGTTTTAACTTTCTTCCAGCTCTTTGCCTTCTTAAGTGTGTTGGCTGCTGAAGTGTAAGTTTTGCCATAGCTCTTATCTACAAGGAGATTAGCAACACCCTTTGGTGATACTGCAATGCCTACCATATTGAGATATGGTGAAATCTTCTTGGTATCAAGTGCACCGTAAAGTGCCTTTGCAAGAGATGTGAGGTTAGCGTTTGTAAATGCCAATCCGCTGACAATGCTCTTAAGATTTGATGCGTTAACTACACCGAAGTTGGCGAGAAGAGCCATAACTGCATCAACTGCTGTGTCAAGCTGTGAAACAGCGTTATTTGCATCATAAGCTGTAATTCCGTCAGGATACTTAAAGTTTAATGATGTACCCTTGTAATTCTTATAAGTCCAGTAAACTTCTGTTGGTGACTGAGTGAAGTCAAGAAGCTTGCCGATAACTTTAAGAAGTCCCATAGCGTCAAGCTTACCTGTTTCGATGTACTTGATAAGCTTTTGAATTCCCTTGCTAATCTTGTTGTTGCCCATAATCAACTGAATGATTGTGGTAAGATTGTTGTTTGTCTTTACGAATTCAATTACATAATCAAGAACATAAAGAAGGGTTTGAGCAGGAGAAGCTGTTTTGCCGAGTGCATTCCAGTTAATGTTATTAAGCTTAATGCCTGTTTTAGCAAGAAGTGTATTTATAATAGGTATAATATTATTACCTGAAAGAAGGTATCCCTTTACTTCAATACCGATTTCCTGCTTATCATTAACTGTTACCAATTTACCGAATGTTTTAGTAGCAATGTTTTCAAGGAATGAAGCAAGAGTAGGTGATGTTGCACCAAGAGTACCATTGCTTATTCTGAGGATTTTTGCAAGTCCGTTAACTTCATTTGAAATAGGTTTAACAGCGTTTGCAATTGTTGAAGCAAGTGTAGGAGCTGTTGTGTCATCTAATATAACACCGATAGCTGATACAAGGTTCAACAATGTAGTTACAGGTTTTTCAAAGAATTTGTCAAGTAATGCAACGATTGGGTTAACAATTCCTACAAATACTTCATCACGGTATGGATTGCTCTTGTCAGCGAACTTTTCAGGAGTATCAACTGTGATGCCTGTTTTTACTGCGATTGTATTAAGAACCGGATAAAGTGCATTTTCGTAAATGCCTGTGTCAATAAGAAGTACGCCGATAATAGATGTGAGAAGTCTGAGTGATGTTGAAAGACCATTCATAAACTCATCTCTGTTGCCGGCTGAAACACCCCAGTTAATGCTTACATTGAGTGTTCCGTTGTCATTAACAGCATCGCTCCAGCTTGCAAGCTTCTTAAGTTTACCGCTGGCATTCTTAATATCTGTGTCTTTAATTCTTACAGCTAATGAGTCAGGAGAAATAAGTCCGTTAACTGCTTCGCTGATAAGATTGTATTTAGCTGAAACATTGTTTGCACCTGTGTATGAATAAGCGTACTTATCAGTAAGGTTTGCAACAAGTGATTCAATGAGTGCATAAGTTCTTACTACTACTGTGGTAAGTCCTTCATTTGTGTAGATATCCTTAGGGTTAACATTACCGTTAGAATCAGCTGAGCGTGAATCTTCACCGTTAAGGTAATATAAATAGGTATTAAGTAAATCTATTACTGCATTTGCTGAGTTAGCACCGATGTAATTTGAAAGTAATGAAATTACGCCGACAATAATATTATTTGTTTTGTTGATTGAATAGCCATTGATTCTTGAATCAGCAAGGAGAGATGACAATGCTTTATCAAGCTTTTCAATTGTGCTGTCAACACTCTTAACATCTTTGCTCTTATACGCTGAAATGTCAACTGATGAGTTAGAAGTTTGAACTGCCTGTGTAGGAGCAGTTGTTGTATTATTATTTGTATTATTATTTGTATTGTCAGTCTTCTTAAATGATTTAACAAGACTTTGAATTACATCTACAAGCTTGCTTACATTAGTAATAAGGAAGTAAGCATTGTTTTTATCAAGTCCGACAAATCCGCTTGCCTGCTTTTCAAATGTAAAGCTGTATTTGCTTTCACGGGTGATTTGGAAAATGCTGTTAAACAAGTCCGTAAGTGCGCTTGTTTCGCCAAATCCGCCGATTGACTGAAGAACACCTGTAATGAGAGGAAGGTTCTTTGCAAATGCGCTGTTGTCTGAATCAATAACATTGTTTACAAGACCGAGGATTGCATCAAGCCAATCTTCTACAAAGATACCAACGAAAGTATCGAAAATCTTTGTTGAATCAGGATTTTGAGCATATGACTTGAATTCAGTTACCTTTGTGTTAGAAACAGCGGTATAGGTTTTACCTGATACTGTAATTTTTTCAGTTTTAAATTTACCGTCGTAGCAGTATGTCCATGCATTTTTGCTGACACCGTACTTATCTGCTCCAAGGTCTTCCATAATATCGAAGAGCTGTGGAATAGCAACCATTAAGTTGTTAAGTCCGCTGTTAGCAATATTTCCGTTGTTATCTTTACCCTTAACTTGATTTCTGAGTGATGGGGTATTTACATAAGTGTCAACTGCTGTTGTAAATAATCCTGCAAGTTCGTTAATTACTTCTGCAAGTCCGGTTGCAAGCTGAGCGTTTGTGTCTGAAAGAACGCCTTTATCATCTGTAAATGCTTTCTTAAGAACCTTATCAAGTCCGCTGAGTTTAGCATCCCTAAGTGCTTTATCGGCAATGTAAATTCCTGTGATGTAAGGAACTTTTGCTTCATATTTACTGTAAACAGTAAATTTAGCATTTGTCGGAGCTTTTGCAAGAGCTACTGAAATATCATTGCTTGTTACACCATTATATGTATAGTATGTAACATCTTCGGTATATTCAACTGTCTTTGCAGTACCGTTTTCATCCACTTCTGTTTTTGTTTTCTTTTCTGTTACAACTTTAGAAGTGATTTCGTTGCCTTTACTGTCAACAATCTTTTCATATTTAGTAACATATTCCGGTTTGCTGATAACAGTACTTGTTGTAATATTCTTTGTCGTAATTTTATCAAGTCCGCCTGATAAATCGGTATATTTGGTGATTTTGAAATTCTTTTCAGCACCGTTATTCCAATATGTACCGCCCATCTTGTCATAAGAACCGTCATTCTTGAGCCAATGCATAAGCAATGGAAGCATTTCATTAAGGTCCCAAGCAAGTGTGTCAATACCGATGTATGAGCCATAATCAGCAGTTAAGTCATAGAGAAGACCATCATGTGTGAAGTTATAAAGCATATTGTTTTGCTTGGTTTCACCTGATTTAGCACTGAAGAATATCGGTTCAAGTACTTCATTTACAAGAACAACAACAAGCGGAAGAAGATTGAATATTGTTTCAACCGGTGATTCAATAAGGTTAGCCCAAATATTGTAAGTTGCTTTGACAAGGTCAATTTTTGTTGAAGCAAGTTCGTCAAGAGCACCGTTGATAATATTACCTATTGTTGAACTCGGATCGAGATATGTGGAAATAATAGAGTTAAGAACTATATTTGTAAGCTGTGTACCACCGTTACCACAAAGAGCTGCAAGTGCATTGTTGATAACAGGCTGCTTTTGAGCGTCTGTAAGAGTTACACCTGTTGTATCAAGATGTTCTTTAACATAGTCATTGATAAACTTGCTAATATCCAAAGAACATTTGATTGAATTGTTATCATAAGTTAAGTCGTCAGACGCAGTGCTTATTTTTGAGCAAAAATAAGATGTAAGAGTTGACATATATGAATATTTAACCCATTCATTTAAATCTGCTTTTGAATAAGTATTGCCGGTATGCTTGTATGCATAAATACCGGTGTTAGGATCTGAATTTTCTGTATCTAAAAGAGTAGCATTTTGAATATAATCACTTGTTTTATTGCTTCTGTTGCTAATCCAGTTACCTGCAAACAAGTTGATAACCTTGTTACGCTGTTGTGCATCAGAGTTGTTATTCTTTCTGCTGTACATCTTCAAGAATGTAGCAAAATATTCAATAGTGGCTGTATCTCTGAGATTCTTAGGAAGAACGAAAGTTTTAGAACCGTCTGTATCATTAAACTTCATACTACCGTCAGCAAAATATCCGTTTATTGTTTCAGGGAAATTGTTATCTTGAGTAGCAACCAAGTTCAAAATTGAATACATCTGCTCAAGTTCATCATCTGTAAGGAAGAATTCATCTCCGTCTTGCCAGTAGAAGTTGAAGCCCGCAGGCATATCCTTATCAACTGCTTGATTTATATCTTCAAGTTTAAGTCCTTTAAAGTCAACCAATGCTCCTTTTAAAATATATTGAGCATAAGGAGCGTTTTGTCGTCCGCCGCCATTTACATCATCAACAAGTGAAGCGTATGATAATATGATATAAAGGCTTGTGATATAATCCTTTACAGATGACATTGATAATGCATCTGTGGATACACTATCTCTGCTGAGCATTTCGCTTACTGCAGTGTCAAGGTTGTCGTATCCGAGAGCTTTAGCAAAGAATGGCTCAATCTGTGATAATAATCCATCAACAGTTTTAAAAGTTTTAATACCGGTTGATTCAATGGTGTATGGGTCTCCGGTAGGAGATGTAACTTTTGGGTTCCATTGGTCATTAAAGAAATCTGAATCAGCAGAGAGTTTGAAATCTGCACCGCCGTCAACAGCAAGTCTAATGTAAGGCATGGTTCTTGCTAAGTTACCGCCAAACATATTTGTGAAAGTATCTGTTTGAGGCGAATATGCATAGTAAATACAATCAGCAACATCAGAAGCATTAAGATCAATACCAAAAACTTTATAGTAGTTGTTTAAGTAACTACATACTTCATTTACGGTTTTCTGCTGATCTTCTGTGAGTGTGTAGGTTGCGGATTTAAGCTGTGAAAGGCTTGCCATCATAAATGTTGTACCGATTCTTACATCTCCGCCGTCACCGTTGAAATCCATCACATCTGTGATTGAAGAAAGTTCAACAGGTTTGATTTTACCATCTGCAACTTGATCGTCATATTGCTGTGCAATTGCAGGCAAAATATTATCAACAGCATCGGAAATATCAAAGTTAGTAGAAGTATTTGAATCTACTAATGTTGTTAAATACCACAAACCTTTGGTGTTGTATTTAATGTTAACATAATGCTTATGCTGACCTGTTGAGTCAACAGTGATTTTTTTGATTGCTTTACCATCAAGGTTGCGATCGCCTGCACCATAAAGAATATCTTCAAGTGCTTTCTTTGTTTCTTTGTTTGCAGAAATGTTGCTTACACCGTCATAAATGAGCTTATGGCACATACCTGCAAGCTGGAAGAAATTGATGTCGTCACTGAAATTGTTGAGGTAGTCATAATTGCTTACATTTGATGATGATTCACCAATAATGTATGTGACAAATTCCGATTGGCTTGTAGATACAGCCATTTTGCCGACAGCATTGATAAGCGTAGGCTGAAGTGCCTGCAACATCTCAGGAAGAGTCGTATTCTCCTTGATTGATTCTTTCTGGTCTTTAGTCAACTTGTCTGAAGTTGTACCAAGACTGATTGCCCCTTTGTTATAGACTACTTTTGAAATTGCGTCTATACCCATGAGAAGGGACGGAAGCTCATCTGCCAAACCGTTGACGGTTTTATATGCGGATGAAGCATTAACGCTGGAAGTGTTCCACAATGGGTTGTCATTACTGTTTTTTGCAAATGCAGTAAATCCAACCGAACAAGTGGTCACGACCATTACCACAGCTAAGAAAAAGCTGAGTATTTTTTTGCTCGTTCTCATATAAATTTTCTCTCCTTTACAAATATGATTTACGAACTTTGTCGTATGGTAACGCATTTTGGATTATGCGCCGAGCAGTATTTGTTTATTACACAGTTTCTACACAAAAACTGCTTTTTAGGCGCAGGATATCCACACGCGTATTAACAAATACAATATATTTATATCAAATAAAATCTAATAAGTCAATAATTTTATAACATATTTTGAATTTATTGTGAATTTTAACATATTTTGCGTTTTGAATTTGACAACGGAGTGCTTGTAAATGGACTTAATTGGAAATTATGTCTAACAAGCGTCGATTTTATTAAGAGTAACTGAAAAACGGATAAAACAGAGAAAAAGTGCATTAAAAATTTCGCAAAATGTAAAGCTAGAACCCTTTACAAATGTAAAAATTGTGTAAAGTATTGTCACTTTACTCACCGTGAAAAGCTTATTTTTCTCCTTAAAGTTATTAACAAATTGTAAAATTTTCGTAAACTAATTGTGCATAGTGACAAAAAAACGAGGTCGTTTTTGGCTAAAGTTACAAAAATGAGGATTGTAAGTTTAATTTATTGACTTTCGGGTGGCCGTATGTAATAATTATAATGTGTTTAAAGCACATATTGCGCCAATTTAATGCTGTGGCTTGTAATGAGCCTTCATTCTAATTCAGATTGCCTGATGGTCAGAGATTGCGACGGGCATTACGCACAATATGTTAACACTTCACTTTAAATTTTTTAAAATTTTACGGAGGTAAAAAATGAAAACGAAAGCAAAAAAGTTTTCCCATAAGCTGCTTGCGTTGTTTATGGCTGTTCTTATGGCTGCTTCTTGTTTAACATGTGCATTTTCAGCTCACGCTGCACCTGTTAGTTCAGAAAAGCAGTACACAGATGACGCGTTAGAATATAACGACCTTGCTTGGAATATTCTTTCTGACGAACAAGCCGCAACAGCATTGCTTGACTATGCGGACCTTATGCTTCCTACAGTTGCTCCAACAGTTTACAACCTTCTTGCAAATCTCCCATCCAGCGTTACAGCTTATATGACATGGGATGCCGCTCAAAAGCATCTTAATATCAACGCGTTTGGTATTATTAAATATACCTTAACAGTTAAGCTTGACAGCGTTGATGATGTAATGCTTACACTTGAGAGTGTTGCAGGTCTTCTTTCTAAGTATGGTAGTTATGTTGGTGACGCAGGTAACATTCAGCTTAAATCATTAGCTTCAAGTGATGCCAGCAAGAATTTCTGGCATGTTACAAGAGAAAACTATTCATCAACTGAGATTGTTAAGAGAGCTCTTGCTCTTCTTCAAATCAACTCAGCTGACTATGCCGGTAAGGATGTACTCGGTCAGGTATTAAGAGGTGATTTCAACCTCGGTGTTCTTAAGAGTGCGGTTAATATCTACAAGCTTCTTGCAGGTCCATTAGGCTTCAGTGATGAAAGTTATGCTAAAAACCTTGTTTATAACATTGTTCAGCAGCTTATTTTCAACTATACTAAATGGTATACACAGGATGAAATCAATGATTTCAAGAGTGGCAAAACTCAATGGGTATATGATGACCAGCTTTTCGATAAGCTCTCTACCGAGCTTCTTCAGAAGATAAGCGTTCTCGTTACATATAACCAAGAATATAATGAAAAGAACGAAGATGGCTCACTCAAACCTATCCAGGATACATCAGCTACTCGTTATCTTGAAATCAAGGCTGAAATGAATAAGTCAGGCTCGGATTATGCAGCAGCAGCTGCTAAACTCGGTTATGACCCTAACCTTGTATATTCAAGCGAATTTAAAGATGATGACGGCAATCCGCTTAATGTTCTTCTTTTTGCTTATGGACATCCGGATGCAAACGGTTATGCAACAGAGCAAACAACAAAGCTTACATTTAAGCCAACCGATTCTCTTTTCAAATTAGGTTATACAGCACTTGATCTTGCTTGGGATACAGTTCTCAAGGGTACAGTCAAGCTTCTCCATGTAAACACCCAGGGTGACAGAAATCTTGATAATGCATACTATTATTATTTCGACAAAAAGGGTGAATGGAATTCAAGCAATATTGCTGCTAACTATACCCAGGAAAAGATTAACCAATGGGCTGAAGCTAATTACGAAGCTTATGGCGATAAATCAGCAGATGACTTTATTGCAAAAGCTAAGGAACAGCTTTCATTTGACCGTACAGCTGATGAAACATCAACAGGCAAGTGGTCAGATATTGATGAAACAAAGCTCTTTGCTAAGTTAAGATACAGCCCTCTTGCTGACTACGGTTTCAATATGCAAACAGGTCCTATCAACCTTTACTTTGCACAAACCGGAACAAAGAATATTGACGAATTCTTTAAAAATGAATATTCAAATTACGGTTCAATGGTAGCAGGCTTTAACGATGCACTTGTTGCAGCAGTTAATGATTTGTTCCCACAAAGAGATAACATTATCGGCAATCGTCCGGAAATGGCAAAATCTAAAACAACAAAGGCAGACGGTGTTGAATCAATCAATGATGCAACAATCAGGAAAATCACTTCAACACTCGTTAACAATGCACTTAAGATGGTTAAGTACACAGCAGATGCTACTGACGCTAACATCCTCAAGGCATTCTATGATGCTAACGGTAAAAATGCTGTTCTTTCAGAAGCAAATCTTGAATCAGCAATGGTTCCTATGCTTGTTGCTTGTATCGGCCAGGTTAACCTTGGTGCAGGCAAACTTCAAGATATTATCCACCCAGCAGAATGGGATGGTTGTAAGGATGCAGAAGCAGTTGCTTATGTATGCCTTAAAGAATACTTATCATACGTACTTCCTAATAAGGATTATTCATCACTTGTAAATGTAGCCGATGACGGTACAATCACCGCCACACTTGACGGTACAATTCTTCCTATGGCTCGTGATGCAGTTGCATATGTACTTGAAGGATATGTTCCTGTATCATACCAAGGCAAAACTTGGAAGACAGAAAACGAAGATGTTAATTCAAGTGCTACAATTTTTGACCTCTTGAATTCAGTAATTCTTTACTACGGTGGAGATTACTCAATGAAGAAGTCAACTAACTCAGGTGAAAGAGCAATGGGTGTTGCAGCTCTTCTCGGTATTTGCGATGAAAACGGTAACAGTGCTCTTACAAATAACCTTTGGGAAAATATTGATAAAATTGCTAACAAGTTCTTACCTATTCTTGGTACACTCCAAGGCAAAGAATACGGTAAGTTCGATTCACATGACCTTATCTGGAACGATGTAGTTCTTTCAGTTCTTAATATTGCAGATAAGAAAGACAGCGGTTTCTGTGGCGTATCTAATTTCGTTTACAAACTTATCACAATCGTATCTGCTGAACCGATTCAGTCAAAAGGTTTTGTAAATACTGTTTATGATTTGCTTGCTGACCTTATCAACGGTCTCCTCGGTAAGCGTTATTCTAAACAGCCGCAGGATTTCACAACCGTAGTTCCTAAGTCAAACGGTGACAACAAGCCATTTGATGATTTACTTCAGGTTAAAACTATTGCAGGTACCGGCGGTACTGACCTCGGTGCAATCCAAAAGGCTATTTGCAACTTTGTTGAATTCACCGGTTATGGTGCAGACAGCACCAAGGGTGATGCTGGCAAGTATGGCGATTCAGTAATGAGGGGTATTTTCTTTGCTCTTTCAGCAGTTAACTCTTTCGTTCCTGAAGCTATCACTCCAATCGGAACTCAGCAGCTTAAGACTGCTTCAGCAAGCTTTGCTACACCTTCTATGAAGACAACAGCAGGCGGCGATTGCAGCGATACAGTTTCATTTACAAATAACTGCACAGGTCTTAACCGTGCATATATCTCTAATGGACAGCTTGTTCAACTTTCTCGTTACTATTACAAGCTTAAGTCAGCAACTTATATTGACAGTAACAACGCAAAAACTGATATTACATCTCAACTTAAATCAGGTCTTATTGCTCCTAACGAAACAATAGAAACACCTAAACTTTCTATTACTTTCAACTCATCAGCAGGAGAATCAAATGTAGTTGAAGTTCAGTTTGTATACGACATCGTACTTAAAGATGGCACAGTTGTTGCAGCTGATAACAATGTTTCAGCTTATAAGTATATGACAACCGCAACAGGTTGGAAAGAAGCTATGTATAATAGTAACAAGCAGTTCTTGCATGATACAAATAAAGCTGATCAAACAGTTGGTGTTGAGGGTGCTTATGTAAAATCAACATCTACATTTAGTAATGATAATACTCTTCTTGCTAACTATCCTGAATACATGGTACTTGATTCATCAAACCTTGCTGATATTTCAACATATTCAGTTAGATATAGAAGTAACAGAAATAAGATTTTAACCGGTAAAAAAGCAGTTGACGGTATCTACTTCTATGATGAAGATTCAAATTATCAGTCAAACACACTTGATGCAAATAATGTTGTAACAAAGTATGATAAAAATGCTGCTTATACAACAGTAAACATCACCAGTGAAAACGCTATCCCTGCTTGGGATAAGACAAACGGTAACCTTCTTAAGTATAATATGTATGACTACCGTGTTGAAACTGCTCCTGGTTCAGGTGAATTCGGTGAATGGAACCGTAACCAGGTAACAGAAGCAACAGCAGGTAACAGCGATAAAATTACTTATTATAAGGGTTACACAAGCGATGAAATCGAAGCAGTTAAAGCTCAAACTAACCCGGATGGTACTTCAGCTGAAAATGTTAAGGCTATTCAGACAAGAACTCATGTAGTTTACACTCTTTCTGAAGCTATTGCTAAGAATATTATCGCAGGTTACCATGTTGGTGACGGTGATATTTACGAATCAGTTTATTTGCAGAACAATGGCGGTCAGATTAACTACGATAACCTCTTCAACATTGTTTCAATGGGTAACACCAAAGTTCCAGGTTTCTACATTGAAAGTGAGAAGAAGCAGATTCCAAATGCTTCTGCTCTTGAAGTTCAACCGTTCCGTTATGATGGTGAATCCAACATTCAAGGCGGCGAATATCCGGTTGATATGTGTATCTACAATGGTTCTAAGTCAGCTTATGCTCACTTTACTATCCTTGTAGGTGATACCAGCCAGCTCAGTGGTATGAATACTGCTTATGATAATTTGGCATCACTTGTATCACAGTATAAGCCTTCAGACTTTACTAACTCAACTATTTTCGAGCAAGCTAAGCAGGCTCTTCTTAATGTACTTTCTATTAAGTCATCTGCTATGACAGTTGCTTTTGCACAGAGCATTAACAATAAGACTCATCTCACAGCAACAACTAAAGAAGTTACATCAAAGTTTGGCGATTTAGCTTATGTTCCTTATACAAAATCTGCTCCAACAGTAACATCTAAAGGAAAAGATTACACAATTCCAAAGGATGTTTTGGCTAACGCTTATGTTGGTGGCGAAGCTCTTGCTGACGGTTCAGGTAAAGTAGGCGGTGTTGAAGGAGTTTACTACTTCGATGCTGCAGGTACAATGCCAATCTATTCACCATTAGCTCTTTCTGATGATAATGGAAGCGTTCGTACAACAGACCAAGCCGGAATCAAAGTAATTAAGAATGCAGATGGTAAATACTATCTTGCTAACTCAGTTGTTTATGAAACAACTTGGGATAATGCTATTACCACAAATGGTAATCCTTGCCAGATGCCTACTAAAACTCAGGCAACTGACTCACAGGGTAATCTTCTTTACAACCAGGTTCAGTATGTATACCGTGATGCCGATGGCAAGAAGGTTAACTCAAATGAAGATTGGTCATGTAAGTTCCCTGTAACAGATTATACTATCGTTCCTAACGAAGTTAAGTCTGACGGTTCAATCGTTGATAACCGTGGTGCTGTTGCAAAGGCTGTTGATAGAATCAACTATGTAACAAGCATTATGAATGACACACTTAAGCCGGCTGCAGATAATGCATTCAAAAACATTTCTGTTGCAAGAACCGGTCTTAATGACACAAACTTTAACATCTTAACATTCTCTAAGATGACTGACATTGCCAGAAACATTGAAAAGAACTTTACTGTTGATCTTGAATATCATTATGATAAAGTTGTTTTAGGTGCAGATGGCAACCCGGTAATTGATGAAGCTACCGGAGAGGCTAAAACTGAAGATGCAGTTAAGAAGGAATTAGGCGTTTCTCCTGCAAGTGCAGCATCAACTGTACAAAACTGCATTGACAACGGAAAGTCTTATACTTATGTAACTCATTCATCACTTTCATCAGCAGCAGTAGCTGAATATACCAGACTTTTCAATATCTTCGCAAGCGCAGCTGTTGAGCGTGGTTACCAGGGTGCACAGCTTGAAAAAGAAATCAAGTGTGCATCAGGCAACATCTATTCAACTCTTACTGCTACTAAGGCTGTTTATGCTGAAGACGGTAAGACTGTAACAACTGAAGCTTCAGTTTCAAAGACAACAGGCGCAAACGCTCCTCGCTTTGGTAAGTGGGATGCTGAAGGTAAGCTTGTAAACGATGGTTCTTACTCTGCAGAATCATGGACCAGATATGTCAGAGCTCTTGCAGCAGCAGTTGCTCTTGCACAGTATGGTCACGGCGATTATGCTCATAAGGATCCAGCTAACTTTGTTCTTTCTGATAAGAAGGGCTACGATGCTTCACTTACAAATATCTACACTGTTGATACAGAACTTCAGGCTGCAGAGATTGCTCTTGCTCCTGCTGAAACTACAAACAACACTGTAACAGTTAATGCTGTTGAAGGTGCTACTGTAACAATCAATGGCGCTGCTTACACAGCTCCTGTTTCAGTAGAAACCGGCTCAACAATCACAATTGATGTTAAGGCAGCTGAAGGTTACCAAGTTGTTAATGAACTTACAATCAACGGTGAAAAGGTAACAGTTAATGCATTCCCTTATGAATATAAGGTTGATGGCGATGTAACAATTGCTCCTTCAGTTAAGCAGGCAGCAGCTGATACAATCACTGTAAGCGGTAAGGTTCTTATTGCAACAAATGTTGACGGTACTGAATCATCAACAGGTGTTGCAGGAATTGATGTTATCGCAAACGGCGAAGTAGTTGCTACTTCGGCAGCTGACGGTTCATTCACTGCTACTGTTCCAGTTGGTACAACATCACTTACTGTTCATAGACAAAATGTAACTATCGACAGAACTGTAACACTCACCGGTACAAAAGATATTTCAAATGTTGAAATTCCTGTATGTATTTGTGATTACAACGGTGATGGTGTTATTGATGGCTTGGATAAGCTTACATTCTACACTGCATTTTCCGGCGGTTCAAACGCTTATGATCTCTACTGTGACTATAATAAGGATAATGCAATTGACGGCTTAGATAAGCTTACATTCTTTACCTTCTATGGTAAGACAGTTGAGTACGCAGCACGTGCTCTCGACTAATTAAATTAAATCATATCAGGGGTAGCAATACCCCTGATATGTAACCGTTTATTATAATGGTTACTTTATTTATAAATTCGATATGATCGGGTAATCCCCGTTTATATACCGGCCCTGTTTTTAGGGTTGGGAGGTTAAAGGCGATTGCGTTTAGTCACTGTTTATCCCTGATATTACAATATCATTTCTTCAAAGCTTGCTTTTACGCTTTTGCGTTTTTATAACCGAGGTTTGATTTGGTGTTGTATGCGCTCTCGTCTCTCCCTAAATTTTATTTACTTGGCAAGGAGGTAACACCTATGCAAAATGCATTTGTTAAAAAGAGAATAGGTGCTGTAATTGGTACACTTACTTTCTTGGTGCTTATTGCACTTTTCGTGTGCCTTCCTAATACTTCATACGGTGCAACTATTGGCAGTGAAAAGCCAAATATTTATTGCACCTATACCGACTCTGACGGAAAACAATATGACGGTGATAAATTGCCTGCCGGTACTTACGATGTAAACTTCTATTTAGAAGGTGTTTCCGAGTTATCGGTTGTGCAGGTAACTGCAAAGTACAGTGCAGATGCTACTGTTGATACAGCGGCAAAGTCACTTCTTTCTAATAATTTCGCCGGCATTTCGTCAATGGGAACTATTACACAAAATTCAAATTTGGTGTTTGGCTTTGTTTCTGATTCTGACTCTTGTTCAGCAATCAATAGTGATGGCACATTGCTTGCAACTTTTTCAGTTGCTTTTGCTAATAAATGTGATGCATCAAATGTAATTTCAGTTTCAACCAGCCCGAATGAGACTTTTGTTTTAACAGATTATAATGATGGGCTTAAGGATGAGTATGCACTCGTTAACCAAGCCGATGATTATGACGGTTCTTTATATCTTATGACCTGCGATGTTTCACCGAAAGGTCCGGGTTGTGATATAACAGGTAAGATTACTATTGCTACTTCCCTTGATGGAGGTGCAAGTGATACCGGTATTAGCGGTATAAATCTTACGGTTAAAACTGCAGATGATTCAACCGTTGCAACTGCAGTTACAGATTCAAACGGTGATTATACACTTGCCGATATTCCGGCAGGTGAGTACAAAATGTTAATCAGTGGTGAAACCACTATTGACAGAACGGTTACATTAGTAGTTTCTGAATCAAAGGATGTTTCATCGGTAAGTATTGCAATATGCGACTATAACCACGATGGCAGTATTGATGGCTTGGATAAGCTTTCGTTTTATAAAGCTTTCTCCGGTGGTGCAGAAGATTATAATCTTTACTGCGACTTTAACAAAGATAATGCAATTGATGGTTTAGATAAGCTTACATTTTTTACATTCTTTGGTAATGAAGTTAAATACGCTGATGTAACTTTGAATTAAATAGGGGGAAAGAAAATGAATAAAACTTTCAAAAAGGCAATTGCTGTCATTTTGTCAGTTCTTATGGTTGTTTTATCAGTACCTTTCACAGCACTTGCAGCACCTGGTGATTATGAACCAAATATGAAAATGTATTTTGGTACATTCGTAGAGGATAATGCAAAAGGCTATACTGATTATTCAACCTGTGGCACAGGCTCAGAAAAGTTTGGCTCTTATGCTTCACTTTATGGCGCGCCGGTAGATTATAATTACACAGTTGTTAATGGTAACACTACTTCAGGTACACTTACTATTAGCAAGGATAAGGCAAATACATTTAACAGTGCAATCGATAATGCATTTCCTACACTCGAAAATGATGTTCAGCTCGGTGTCGGTGATTATTTCACAATGACAGTTGCTGTTGAAAACATCAAAGTTCTTTCATCAATCTTGGCACAAGTTCAGTTCAGTGATTCTATTGAACCTGCCGGTATTTATTCTTATAAATCAGGCAGAAAGAACGTTTATAAGCTCGGTACTGAAACTGAAAGAGCAGCTGCTAAGGGTACTTGGGAAAAAGGTAAAGGTGGTTTATCTTACCTTCCTTTATATTCACTTTGTGAAGAAGGCGTAAGCAAATCTTCATTCACAACAGATGGTTCAAACTCTTCACAGATTATTGCTAATAAAGAAGATGGCAAGTACAATGTACTTGATTATAGCTGGTCTTGGCCAAATGTTGATACCACTTCAGTTGCAGATCCTGACGGTTTATTTGTAGACCCTACAACAGGTGAAGCATCAGGTTATACTTATACAAATGCAATTCCTGTTGCTACATTCGTATTTAAAATCGTAACAAACGATCCTATCCAGTTCCACATTTATAATCCTACAAATGTAAAGAGCTTTTCATATGTTGGTCCAAACAGTGATGGTATTATGCTTAATCAACTTACAACATATGCTAAAAATATGTGGGATACAAAAACAAATACTAACACAGGTGATACTGAATGGCCTGGTTCAAGAAAGTCAACTTTCATGGGCTTCAATGAATTTAGAGAAGCTCCTAAGCCATCAACTTACACAATCAAATTTGTGAGAGCTGATGGTGTGGACGTTCCTTCTCAAACTGTAAATGCCGGCGAAAAGCCAACAGTTCCTGATTCTAACACAGCAAAAACTATTGAATCTGATAATGCAGGTCATCATACAGTTACAACATATAGCTGGCCTGATGTTCCAGTTGCAACAGAAGACGCTACTTATAATGAAGTAGCTAATCCTGTAAAATCAGATTGTCATTACATAGAAAAAGTAACAGTTAAGCCTACATACACAACAAAAGGTGAAGCAACATACACTTGTGATGTTTGCGGTCATTCTTACACAGCAGAAATTGATAAGCTTGTATGTGACCACGCTGATACAAAGGTTGTAAACGCTACTAAACCTACAATCAACAATCCTGGTAACACAGGTGATACAGTATGTAATGTTTGCGGCGAAACAATCGCAACAGGTACTGTAATTGCTCAGCTTAACGGTGAAGCTTACAGAGCTGCACTCAAGGCTGCAAAGGATGTTGACGCTTCTAAGTATACAGCAGATTCTTATGCTAAGGTAACAGAAGCAATTGCTGCTTATGATGAAGCAACAGTTGGTGCTTACACATCACAGGAAGATGTAGACGCTGCAACAGCTGCACTTAAAGCTGCAGTTGAAGGTCTTGTAGCTAATCCTACAACTGAAACTTATACTTATAACTTCATTGACGGTACATCTAAACCTCTCACTGTTAATAAGGGCGAAACACCTGAAAACTTTGCTAACACTCCTGCTAAGGTTACCGATAATAAGAACGGTACTCATACTACAACAACTTACACTTGGTCAAAGACAGGTGAATATGCATTTACTGAAGTTGGTAGCGACAAAGTAGATGATTGTACTCTTAAGTACGAAACCGTTACTCAGCCTACAATTAAGGTAGAAGGTTCTAAGACAGCTACTTGCCCTGATTGTGGTTATGTATCAACACTTCCGATTGATAAGCTTAACGGTACAGAATACTATAATGCACTTGATGCTGCACAGAATGTAAAAGCTGATGATTTCACAGCAGCTTCTTACGCAAAGGTAGCAGAAGCTCTTAAGGCTAATGCTCAGGCTACAGTTGAAGCTTACACAACACAGGAAGATGTAGACGCTGCAACAGCTGCTCTTAAAGATGCAGTTGCTAAGCTTGATGCAGGTGTAGTTGTAACAGTTGCTTCAACAAAACTTGGCACAACAACTCTTAACGATGCTGATGCTACAAACGGTGCTAACGCAAGACTTGCAGTTGGTGATAAAGTAGTTCTTACTGCTAAAGCTAATAACGAAACAGGCGAATTCGTAGGTTGGAAAGTTGGTAACAAGATTGTTTCTGACGAAGCTTCATTTGTAACATATGCAACAGCTGACATCACTTACGAACCTGTATTTGCTGAAAAGGCTGACACTTCATTTACAGTAGTATTTGTAGACCCATACGGCAATGTAATTGATACTCAAACTGTAACAAGCGGTGCTAATATTGAAATTCCAACAGCTCCAACACTTATTGGTTACACATTCACTGGTTGGTCAATGACTGAACCTGATATCCATGCACTTACAGATGGTGCTACAATTTACGCTCAGTACACTAAGGATAATGTTGCTAAGTACACAGTAACTGCTCCTGAAGGTGCTACTCTCACAGTAGACGGCGTAGAAACAGCAAGCCCTGCAACAGTTGCTTATGACGCTAAGGTTAGCGTTCATAAGGACGGCGTTGCAGCATGGCAGGTTGACGGTGTAACAGTTGCTTATGGCGATACTTACACATTCTTCTGCGGTTCAGATATGAATCTTGTAGCTGTTGATACTGCAGTTGAGCAGAAAACAACAGTTGTAATTACAGGCGTAAATGAAATTGCTGGTTCTGTTCAGGTTTCATTTGCTGCATCTCGTAATGTTGCTCCTGGCGAAACAGTAGTTAAGCAGGGCTTCATTTATGGTAAGAATTTAGCTGATTCTGAACTCACACTTGAAAATGTTGGCAATAAGGGTGCAGACGCTAATGCAGGCACTGTAAAGATTGCTTATACTAAGAATTCAGCAGCAGATATTTCTCTTAGATATGGTCTTTCTAAGAAAGACGGTAAGGTTTCAGCTGCAGCATTTGTTATCACAAAGACTGCTGACGGCACTTTGAATAAAACAATTTCTGAAGTTAAATCTTACACTTATCACTAACAAATTATAATTTATTGATGCTTTTGCCTCTGCCTAATCGGCAGGGGTAAGGCACCGGTAAATTTGGGAGGAAAACCAATGAAAGAGCTTTACACAAAGCCAATGTCACAGATTGATGAATTCAAAACATATGATGTTGTAACTACATCAACAACAGGTAGAGAAGATGTAGAGGGCGGTTTAGACTAATACAGCCTTTTCAATCTGACATTGAAATAAAGCTATGGGAGACGGTAGAAATACCGTCTCCTTTTGCTTTTTATAAACTAATAAAATATAGGTGTAAGCAGCATAAGATTTTGGTTGACATAAAACAAAGCCATCGGTTAAAAACCGATGGCTTTTATACTGTCAATAAACTGATTTAAAAGTAATACAAATTCTTTGCTCTCGTTGTTCGCAGAATTTGGAATTATGGGGTCCCTAAAAAGCGTAAGCTTTTTGGGGAAAAGGAGAAAGGAATAGAGTGTTTATTATGAATTTCAAAGAAATTCATTCAAACACGGAATTGCTTTTGACGCGTCACAGGTTCGAGCAGAATTCTCACCCATAAACAAAAGAAAACAATTGGACAGGGCTCTTATAAGAAACAAAGATACTACAAAACAGTTCCCCGAACTGTTTTTCCCAAATTCTTTGCTCTCGTTGTTCGCAGAATTTGGAGTATCTTGTCACAGTTTCGAGCATTACATCTAATTACATAAAAATAAAAAGGATACCTTGTAGGTATCCTTTTTATTTTGGTGGGAACAACAGGGCTCGAACCTGTGACCCTCTGCTTGTAAGGCAGATGCTCTCCCAGCTGAGCTATGCTCCCGTCAGTGATATTGATTATATAACAAGTTGGGCAGAATGTCAAGAGTTAATTTTGGAAAAAAGTTCTTTTATTCTGTCAATTTCATTATTTAAGTATAAATAGCCGAATAACGCTTCTACTCCGGTGGCGCAGTGGTACTCACCGTCAGTTGCACTTTTTGGGGAATGGCCCACTTTAGCATTGCGCCCGCGCTTGAAAATCGCAAGTTCATCTTCGGTTAAATCATCCTTGATTTTTTCGAAAGCAACGGTTTGTGCTTTTGCCGAAACATACTTTACACTTTCCTTGTGCAAATCATTTACAGGGCGATTGGCATCAAGCACAAGTGTTTCACGCACAAGTATTTCATAAATGCAATCGCCTATAAATGCCAAATTAAGCGGACTTAATTGCTTTGCATTAACATCTTTGTCTACAAATCTCATATTTATTAAGGCACATATTCAAACTCTATGTCATAGAGTGAAACAATGTCACCCTCCTCAATTCCTTTTTCTCGAAGCGCATTGAAAATTCCGCTCTTTTCTAATACTCGTTGCATATATTGCAGTGCTTCGTAATCTTCAATATCAATCCCTTTGAGAACTTTTGGAAACCAACTTGCTTCCACAAGAAAGTAATGTTCATCAACTTGGGTGATTTTAAAGCCTTTATCATCTTTAACCAATGCTTCAAACGGAATTTCTTCAACTTCATATTCTTTAATAGGAGGCAAGGTCTGCAACTTGTTCCAAACCGCATTCATAAGCTCCTTTGTGCCTTCCATGATCGGCGCACAGATAGAATAATAGTCATATCCCTTATCTTCAACATATTTTTTAAATCTTTCGATTTGTTCAGGCTCAGCCATATCAATTTTATTTCCGGCAACTATTTGCGGTTGCTTTGCAAGTTCGGGGTTGAACTTTACAAGCTCCTCATTGATTTTTTCAAAATCTTCAATAGGGTCTCTGCCTTCGCTGCCGCTTACATCAACAATGTGTACAAGAAGCCTGCAACGCTCAACATGTCGCAAAAATTCATGCCCGAGTCCGATACCTTCGCTTGCACCTTCAATAAGCCCCGGAATATCCGCTATAACAAATGAGTTGCCCTCACCCATTGATACAACACCCAAGTTTGGCACAAGGGTTGTAAAGTGATAATCGCCGATTTTAGGCTTTGCCTGGCTTACTACTGATATAAGGCTTGATTTGCCTACTGACGGATAACCTAAAAGTCCCACATCGGCAAGAAGCTTAAGCTCAAGCGAAACTTCCCATTCTTCACCCGGTACACCCGGCTTTGCAAATCGCGGTACTTGGCGGGTTGGAGTCGCAAAATGAATGTTTCCCCAGCCGCCCTTTCCGCCTTTAGCAGCTACAAATCTGTCAGTCTTACTCATATCAGCCATAACTGCGCCTGAATTTGCTTCGCGAATGATAGTACCCCTCGGCACTTTGATTTCAAGGTCGGGCGCTTTTTTACCGTATTGGCGTGAGCCGCGTCCGTTTTCACCGTTTTTGGCTACATATTTTCTTTTATATCTGAAATCGGCAAGGGTTGCAAGGTTGTCATCAACTACAAATACAACATCTCCGCCTTTTCCTCCGTCACCGCCGTCAGGTCCGCCGGCAGCCACATATTTTTCCCTGTGAAATGCTACTGCGCCTGCACCGCCGTCACCGGCTTTTATCTTAATTTTAGCAATATCTACAAACATATATAACATCCTTTGTTTTTACTAATATGAATTTTAACAAATTTTAATTGAAATTGCAACCAAAAGGCATAAATATAATTCATCTGTGACCCAATTATAAACAGTTCGTTAAATAAATAACAATAACACTTGCATAAATACACTTGTTTTTGTATAAAGTGTAAAA
>OHQO01000363.1_pt1 | contig 25962 bp, 26 predicted proteins | sample 1578051 | NCBI WGS metagenome assembly OHQO01 (sample SAMEA3879592, study PRJEB24766) | human gut metagenome | biome: human-associated habitat; feature: feces | place: USA | collected 1985/1987 | reverse complement strand
AGCAATGAGCAGTGCACATAGATTTTTCTGGTGTGTATTGCGTTTAGGTTTTGCATATCCTATAAAAGTATAAATAAGAGAAGGAGCGGAACACTATGAACAAGGTGGAAGATTTCATCAATGCGACAAAGTTAAACGACTTACTCAATAAGAAAGAGGATCTGATCAATATGACAAAGTTGAATGAATTATTAAACAAAAAAGAAGCAGAAGAAAAGAAAACATCAAAGGTTGTATGGATTTTTGCAATCATCGGTATTATTGCAGCAGTTGCAGCAGCAGTATATGGCGTATATCGTTTCTTTACACCAGATTATCTGGAAGATTTTGAAGACGATTTTGAAGATGATTATGATGACGATTTCTTCGAAGATGAAGAGGACGAAGAAGAGCCGGCAAAACCAGCAGAGAAAAAAGAAGAAGAATAAAAATAATCTGGAGGGCTGCGGATGCAGCCCTTTTTTCTTGTGTAACAGATAAAAAAATAGAAAACTGTGAAGTTAATAAAATGTCAATGGAATCATGGACAATTTTATAGTTGATGAAATAAAAATGCGAGGAATTTATGAAAAAAGGACAAATCATAGAAGGCGTGATCGAGCGCGTAGACTTTCCAAATAAGGGAATTATCAGAACAGAGGATGGCAGACAGGTTATTGTAAAAAATACGATACCGGGACAGAAAGTGTCTGCTTCCATCAATAAAATCCGCAAAGGAAAGGCAGAGGGCAGACTTTTAGAGGTATTGGAAAAGTCACCGCTGGAAGGGGACAAAACAGGATGTGTCCATGCCGGGGAATGTGGAGGATGTACTTACCAGACACTTCCATACGACAGGCAGCTTGAGATGAAAGCAGAACAGGTAAAAAAATTAATGGATGATGTGATCGATCAGGAAAACCGGGATTACCAGTTTCTGGGAATCAAGGAAAGTCCAAGGCAGACTGCATACCGCAATAAAATGGAATTTTCCTTTGGGGATGAATTTAAGGATGGACCGTTAGCACTTGGAATGCATAAGCGTGGAAGCTTTTATGATATTGTGACGGTGGAAAACTGCCAGATCGTGGATGAGGATTTCAGAAAGATCCTGTCTGTCACACTTGCTTATTTTCGTGAAAAAAATATCACTTATTACCATAAACTGCGTCACACCGGATATTTAAGACATCTGCTTGTCCGTAAGGCAGTCAAAACAGGGGAAATATTAGTAGATCTGGTGACTACAACGCAGACGGATTTTCCGGGAATTGCCGCAGCACAGATGGATGAAGTTGAAAGTACGTTGAACAATGCACAGGAAAACGCATTTGCAGGAACGGAAGAGGAATTATTAGAGGGCTGGAAAGCTGCTCTTCTTGCAGCAGATTACAAAGGTATCATGACAGGTATTCTGCATACGAGAAATGACAATGTGGCAGATACCGTGACGAATGAAGGCACGGATGTTTTATATGGACAGGATTTCTTTTACGAGGAATTGCTAGGGCTTCGCTTTAAGATTACACCATTTTCCTTCTTCCAGCCAAACTCAAAAGGTGCAGAAGTGCTGTATGAAACAGTAAGAGAATATATTGGAGATATTGATAATCAGGTTGTATTCGATCTGTTCAGCGGAACAGGAACAATCGGTCAGGTGCTTGCTCCGGTTGCGAAGAAAGTGATCGGTGTGGAGATCGTGGAGGAAGCTGTTGTGGCTGCAAGGGAGAATGCAGCTTTAAACGGACTTACTAACTGCGAATTTATCGCGGGAGATGTATTAAAAGTGATCGATACGATCGGGGAAAAACCGGATTATATCGTACTTGATCCGCCAAGAGATGGAATCCATCCCAAAGCATTGCCGAAGATTCTTTCTTATGGGGTAGACCATATTGTATATATTTCCTGCAAAGCGACTAGCCTGGCAAGAGATCTTCCAGCATTTCTGGCGGCAGGGTATAAGCTGGAAAAAGCCTGCTGCGTTGATCAATTTTGTCAGACTGTTCACGTTGAGACGGTAGTACTGCTTTCCCACAAAAAGCCAGACGGACATATCAACGTAAAAGTTGAGTTTGGCGAGGGTGAGGGAAAAGTTCCGCTTGATAATATTGCTAAAAGAGCGGAAAGCTATAAGCCCAAAGAACGAGTGACCTACAAAATGATAAAGGAGTACATAGAAGCGAAATACGGCTTCAAGGTACATACCGCATATATCGCAGAGGTAAAGCGAAATTTGGGATTGCCGATGTATGATGCTCCTAATGCGGTAGAAGAATTGAAACAGCCGAGGAAACATCCGACACCAGAAAAGGTAGAAGCAATCAAAGATGCACTTCGTTATTTTGCAGTGATATAAAACTTTACTTACAATCGAATATTTCTTACATAGCCGTTTATTCATTTATTTGAGTAAGCGGCTTTTTTCATCCCTATTTTTCGGAATAGGGATATTTTTTGTAGAAGGAGGAGGTTTATTTGAACACGCAAATCATCGCCATCGCCAACCAGAAAGGCGGCGTTGGCAAAACAACAACCTGTGCGAACTTGGGAATAGGTCTGGCACAGGCCGGAAAGAAAGTGCTTCTGATCGACGGGGACCCACAAGGAAGCCTGACAATCAGCTTGGGAAATCCGCAACCGGACAAGCTGCCATTTACACTGTCGGATGCAATGGGCAAAATTCTGATGGATCAGCCTATACGCCCCGGAGAAGGTATTCTGCATCATGCAGAAGGCGTTGACCTGATGCCTGCGGATATTCAGCTTTCCGGTATGGAGGTTTCTCTGGTAAACGCCATGAGCCGTGAGACTATCTTGCGGCAATATCTGGACACGCTGAAGGGGCAATACTCCCATATCCTTATTGATTGCCAGCCCTCCCTGGGTATGCTTACGGTCAATGCACTGGCTGCCGCTAATAGGGTTATAATCCCCGTCCAGGCAGAGTATCTTCCAGCTAAAGGTTTGGAGCAGCTTTTGCAAACTATCAATAAGGTTCGCAGACAAATCAATCCCAAGCTGCAAATTGATGGGATTCTGCTGACGATGGTAGACAGCCGAACCAATTTTGCCAAAGAAATCTCCGCTCTTCTGCGCGAAACCTATGACAGTAAGATCAAGGTGTTTACATCAGAAATTCCTCATTCTGTCAGGGCTAAAGAAATCAGTGCTGAAGGAAAAAGCATTTATGCCCATGATCCTAATGGCAAAGTGGCTGAGGGCTACAAAAATCTGACGAAGGAGGTGTTGAAACTTGAAAAGCAGCGCGAAAAAAATAGAGCTGGCCTCGGTAGATGATCTGTTCTCCACCGAAGAAGGCCGCCAGGATGCAAAGCTGGAAAAGATTCAGGAAATTCCATTGTCTGAACTGCATCCCTTTAGGAACCACCCATTCAAAGTCAAGGATGACGAAGCCATGATGGAGACCGCCGACAGTATCAAGCAGTATGGCGTTCTGGTTCCGGCGATTGCTCGACCGGACCCGGAGGGCGGTTATGAACTGGTGGCCGGACACAGACGGCACAGGGCAAGTGAACTGGCAGAAAAAGAGACCATGCCGGTAATTGTCCGTGATCTGGATGATGATGCCGCCACGATCATTATGGTTGACAGCAATCTGCAACGCGAAAGTCTCCTCCCAAGTGAAAGAGCCTTTGCTTACAAGATGAAACTTGATGCAATGAAAAGGCAGGGAATCAGAACAGATTTAACTTTGTCTCAAAATGAGACGAAGTTGAGATCAGATGAAGTCTTGAGCAAGCAAGTTGGAGAAAGTAGAGCTCAGGTTCAAAGATTTGTACGATTAACAGAGCTTATTCCAGAACTTCTTGATCTGGTAGATAACAAAAAGCTTCAGTTCACGGTTGCCGTAGATATTTCCTACATCGATAAGGAAGTACAGGAATGGATTTACGAATATATCAGCGACACCGGATTTATCAAGCCAAAACAGATTGCAGCACTCAGAAATCAGCTGAATGATGGACCAATCAATCAGATCCAGATGTTATCAATTTTCAATAACTGTGTGATGGCAAAGAAAGTATCCAGGTCTCTCACTTTCTCAGAAAAGAAACTGACAAAGTACTTTCCGGATGATTATACAGCCAAAGATATGGAGCAGGTGATTGAATCATTATTAGAAAAATGGATGCAGGAACAGTCCTGTTAAGGATAGAAAAAGCTAAGAAAACAAAGTCAAAGAAGTTTAAAAAGAGGACTTCTTAGCAGAAAATGAAAGGAGGAAATTATGGAGAAAAAAATGACATTTAATTATTTTTACGGTACCGAAGCTGATCAGTTCAGCTTCTACCGCATACCAAAAGCATTATTTACAGACAGTTACTTTAAAGATTTATCAAGCGATGCTAAAATTTTATATGGACTGATGTTGGATCGAATGTCTCTTTCCATCAAGAATCAGTGGTTTGATGACAAAAACAGAGCATATATCTACTTTTCCATCGAAGATATCATGGAATTACTGAACTGTGGCAGAAATAAAGCCATCAAATCCATGAGAGAACTGGATGACGAAACAGGGATTGGCCTGATTGAGAAACGCAGACAGGGATTTGGAAAGGTGAACGTTATCTACGTGAAAACCTTTATGCCTGAGAAAACAGATGAGAAAAAATTTGAAGAGGAATTAAAGAAGTTTAAAAAACAAACTTCTGTGGAAAATGAGGAATCTACAGAAGTTTACAATTCAAACTTCATGAAGTCCCAAAATCAAACTTCTAGAAGTCCCGAAAACAAACTTCAAGAAGTTTACATTTCAAACCCTAATAATACTAATCTTAGTGATACTGAAATGAATGATAATAAATCTAATCCTATCATATCTGTGGATGAGAAAAGATTTGATAGCGATAATCGCTCTGAGGATTATCAGGCTTATGAAAACCTTGTCAAAGAGACCATTGATTATGAATCACTGGAAGTAACCCATCATGACGATATGCGACAGGTAGATGAAATCGTGAACCTGATCGTAGAGACTGTGATGTGTAAAAATGACAAGATCTTGATTGCCAGCAACTGGTATCCGGCATCACTGGTGAAGAAAAAATTTCTGATGCTGACCTATTCACATATCGAGTATGTCTTACACTGTATGAGTGGTAACACCACAAAGGTGAAGAACATCAAGAAATATTTATTAGCAGCTTTGTTTAATGCACCGTCAACGATGAACGGGTATTATCAGGCAGAGGTGAACCATGATATGCCAGGACTGGTAAGATAGGAGGTGCACATGTTTATTTTAAAACTTGCTGGGAAGATATTATTACTGCCGGTATGGCTGATCCTTTTTGTGATCGGCCTGGCAGTGAAGATGACAGTACAGACTTATGCGGTTGTCAGAGGAATCCTTGGGTTTATATTCACTTTATTGATCATAGCGACTGCATACTGTTACCATGATTGGGTACAGGTTGCATTCCTGTTTTCGCTGAGTGTTATTCTGTATCTGATCCTTTTTGCAGGAGTGTTCGTAGATACTGTACTGGACATGACAAGAGAACGTATTATTGATTTTATTATATCGTGAGGAGGATATGAAAATGAGCGAAAACAATGATTATATTCAGTTACCACCACTAAAAAAAGACACACCATCCGATGTGGTAGCATTTATGTGGGAGTACATGAAAGTACCGGAGAATTCAAGAGAAAAAGTTAAGAATCTGCTTAAAGATGCAAATGAAAATGGAGTAAAATTAAGTCATCAGGCACCAACCCTGTATGATGTTGTTCCAAAAGAAGAAATTACTGAATTTGAAGAGCTTATACGCAAAACCATAGCTGACATATGTGTATTATAAAAATATAAAAAGTACAGATGGATCATGGAGTATGATGGATGCTGAAATTTTAGATATGTACCAGTATGATTACGAATCAAAAGAGGTAAAGGATTTACAAAAGACTTCCTGGTAAATTTAAAAAGAGATCCATTGAATATGAATAGTTACTACATCTCTGGAAAGCCTTGATAAGGTTTTTCAGAGATTTTTCTTTTTATTGGCTACATCTGCCAGTTGGCTACTATCTGGGACTGTTGTTCCGTTGATAAGATTTTCAAGTTGTTGTGCGACTTCGGCTTGTTTGTTTGGATACAGATGACTATAAGTATTTAAGGTTTGAAAGAATTGTAGAGCAGATGAAACAGGCACAGGGGATCACGGAACAGTTAAAGGCAGAAAATCAGATGGAATGGGTAGCGAGAATGAACAATATATAATCGTGTGCAAGGGAGATTGTGGATACAGAGATGGTTTATCAATAATGGAAATAAAATGAAGGAGAAAAGGCGGCAGTTTAGAAAGGCTGTTGCCTTTTAGGAATTGTTGTTTATTTGTTGTTTTTTATAAGCTATACTATAAGGAAAAGATAACATTAGAGCCAGAGGTGAAATTTATGAACTATAAAATTTTAATGGTTGATGATGATAGAGAATTGCTAAAAATGCTGAATCAATACTTTACATTGAAGAATTATACGGTAATGATTGCAGAAAATGGCATAGAAGCAATGGAAAAGATAAGTGCAAATCCCGATATTATTTTATTGGACGTAAATATGCCGGGAATGGACGGAATTGAAGTGTGCAGAAGAATCAGAGATATGGTTTCCTGTCCGATTATTTTTTTGACTGCAAAAGTAGAAGAACAGGATCGAGTAATGGGATTGTTGTCTGGTGGTGATGATTATGTTTTAAAACCATTCAGTTTGAAAGAATTAGATGCTAGAATTATTGCCCATTTGAAACGTGAAGAACGTTTACATAGGAAAAAAGAACAAAGGTTTTATGGAGAATTAGTGATTGACTATGCCAGTAAATGTGTACATATTAAAGGGAATGCTTTAGAGCTTACGAAATTAGAGTATGAGATCATAGAATTTTTGTCTATGAACCCTGAAATGGTATTTGATAAAGAACGAATCTATGAGAAGATTGGCGGATATGATGCAGAAGGGGACAGCCGGGTGGTTACGGAGTTGATTCGCAGAATCCGCAAGAAAATGAAAATGTATTCGGAACACGAATATATTGCAACGGTATGGGGGAGGGGATATAAATGGGCAAAATAAAAAATCTTTCGTTAAGGAAAACCATTGTTTTGTATATGATAATTAGTTTAATAATTAGTTTTTATCTTTCAGCACTAATTATGCGAATAGCAAGCACAGTACAAAACAACATTTGGTGGAATTATGTAGACCAAGAAGAATATTTTGAAATGGCTGAAGGGGATGGTAGAAGGTATTTGCCAGATGTTCCGAGACCACATTCTTATGAAATGAAAGAATTTGATTATCATGTATCGGAAATATGTGATTTTCTTCAGACATTTACAGTGCTTATCGTATCTGTTGCAGGGAGTATTATAGCGGTATTTCTTTTTTATAAGCATAAACTGAAATGCCCTATCGAAGAATTAGAACTGGCTTCCCGACAAGTTGGTCGAAATAATTTAGATTTCCATATCACTTATGAAAATGAAGATGAGATGGGCGGATTGTGCAAAGAGTTTGAACGAATGAGAGGACAGCTGGCAGAGAATAATCAACAGTTATGGAAAATGCTTGAGGAAGAAAAGGCTTTGCGGGCTGCCATTGCACATGATATACGTTCTCCGCTCTCTGTGCTGGAGGGGTATCAGGAAATGCTTTCAGAATATCTTCCGAAGAAAGAGATAAATATGGAGCAAGCCTTAGAAATGGTAAATGAAAGCAAAAAACAGATTGAACGTATGAATATCTTTGTGGAAACTATGCGAAAGATGAGCAGTTTAGATACAAGGGAGTTAGTAGCAGAAGAAATTACCAGTAAACAGGTAGAAATAGACGTACGGGCAGAGATGAACGTGTTTAGGAAAAAATTTGGAAAGCTATATGAATTAGAATGTTCGGAAACAGAAGAAAAATTTTCAGGAGATAAGGAAGTGATTTTAGAGGTTATAGAAAACCTTTTGTCAAATGCCTTTCGTTACGCCAAGACAAAAGTGGAAATGGAAGTGTTTCTTACCTGTTCTGAATTACAGATCAGAATAAAGGATGATGGAGTGGGATTTACAATAGATAAGCAAAAGGCAACAGAGCTTTTTTATCAGCAAAATGTGAAAGACAGTTTGAAACATTCAGGAATGGGCATGTATATCAGCAGATTGTATTGTGAAAAGCATGGTGGTCAGTTACTGATAGAAAATGAAAAACAGAGTGGAGCTGTAATAACAGCAGTATTTCATCGGATTGCATGAGCGGTCCGATTTTTTTATGCTGTTGTCTTTTTGTTGTGATTTATATTTTATGATGTCTATAACGAAGGAAAGGAGGAATACGTATGATTGCTATTTTTAAAAGAGAGATTAGGAATTATCTAAAGCGACCGTTATTTTGGGTAGGTGTTCTGCTTGTGATTTATGGTGTGTTTAATGCGACAAGTCCATATTTAACCACACATTATCTTACAACGGGGGAGGAAATCATCAATGATCAGTCCAACACTTCGGTTGAAGGAGAAGTGTATGAGGGCTATATTCCAGCCACGCCTGAAAAGCACAGAGAGGTATGGCATGAAAAGGTAAAAATAAAATTAACGGATGTGTTTGGATTGACGGATTCAGAAGCACAGAATGTCATTGAAAAGCTGGAAAGCATGAATTTAAAAGAGGCCTATGCGTATTTGGAGCAGGAATATGACTGGTACGGGGCAAGGTATTTATACGAGGACAGTACGTATTATAAGGGAACGGCAGAAGAAATCAACGCATATCTAGATAAAAAATTGGAAGATAAGACATTTTCTTTTTATTACGCAAGAAAATTTGCTGATTTTGCGGGTCTGTATATGGTGTTTTTTGCAATTATTATGTTGGCGGTTTTATTTTTACAAGATACAAAAAAGCATACTTATGAATTGTTGCATACAAAGCCTGTGACTGCCGGGAAGTATGTAATGGGAAAAGTGAGTGCAGGATTTACAATTTGTTTGCTTGTGCTAACTATTTTGAATATACTGTTTTGGGTATTGTGCCGCATCTATACAAAGGATAGTGGATTTGAAGTGCGACTATGGGATTTTGTGGCTTCTACGGTACTTTATATATTGCCTAATATGCTGATGATTGTGAGTATATATACATTGATTTCACTCATATTTAAAAATCCACTTCCGGGTGTACCACTTTTGATTCTTTATATGGTGTATTCCAATTTGGGCGGAACTAATGCAGAGGGAGTTTACGGATATTGGGGCAAACCTTTGGCAATCATGGTACGATTTCCGGGGCAGCTTTTTGATACGACACCGCCCCCGATGGCGCTCTTAAATCAAAGTTTTCTTATTATTGTATCGGTAGTAATTATACTGATTTCGATACAGATTTGGAAGCGGAGGCGAATATAAATGAAGAAGGAAATGAAGATTGTTCTACCATTTTATAAAATTGCTTATGCAGTATCCTTTGTTGTAATTTTAAGTGTGATTCGTGCAGTTGTTTTCACGTATGAAATAGGACTATCCATAGAGCCGCCTTTTGCGATATTGACTGCTGTTTTTTGTGCAGATACTTATGTGCAGGAAATTACAAGCAACCGTTCCGAAGTTCAGAGACTGTATCAGATAAAAAAGAGAATCTATTCTATTATACAGAGACTGATGATACAGGGAACTTTTTTGCTGCTGCTCGCTGTTCTTGGATATGGATTGTTTTTTGCGTTTCAGAAACCAATTACACATCCAGTAACAGAAAGTGAAATACTTCAGTTTATTACCTGTTTTGGGGCGATTGTAGTAACTATTTTCTTTTGGGGAATATTGGCTAATACATTGTCTATGCTTTTTCGCAATATGTGGATGGGAATTGGAAGCAGTCTTTTGATATGGGTAGCAACAAATTCCACAGGTGGAGATAAACTTTTTGGAGCATGGAATCTGTTTTCTTATTCTTTTAGAGATATAGAAAATACTGCCGATATTACATGGCTGTATGGGAAAGGCTTGTGTATTTGTATCGGACTGATTTTGTTACTGGCATTGCCGAAGATCGTAAGAAAGAGAGGGTAAATTTATGAGTATTCATATTGAGGATTTAACGGTAAGATTTAAGAATAGTGTCACAGCAATCGACCATGCAGATTTAGATATACCAAATGGGATATTTGGACTATTGGGAGAAAATGGAGCGGGAAAGACAACTTTGATGAGAGTTTTGACCACTGTGCTTAAACCTACAAACGGAATGGTTGCATTAGACGGAATTTTGTATAGCGAAGGAAACTATGAAAAAATCCAAAGAAAGATAGGGTATTTACCACAGGAAATTGAACTGTATCCTAATTTGACGGTTCAGGAGTGTTTGGAGTATATGGGAGATCTGGCAGGTGTTCCGAAAGCAGAATGTAGAAAGCGGATAGATTATTATTTGAAAAAGACCAGTCTTATAGAACATCGTAAGAAGAAAATGAAGCAGTTATCAGGCGGTATGAAGCGACGGGTAGGATTGGTGCAGGCGCTTTTAAATGAACCGGAATTTTTAATTGTGGATGAGCCAACTACCGGTTTAGATCCGGAGGAACGTATTCGCATCCGCAATTTGTTAGTAGATTTTTCTGAAAACAGAACGGTTTTGTTTTCAACTCATGTGGTAGAAGACTTAGCTGCCACCTGCAATCAGCTTGCAATTATGCATAAAGGTCGATTTCTGTATGCGGGTTCTATGAAGAATTTGACAGAAGAAGCACAGGGGAAAATCTGGATTTGCAAAGTACCTGATGAGAGAAAAGCAAGAGAAGTGGAACAGAAGTATCGTATTACATCTAAACAGTATGTTGAGGGGGGATTGCAGTTAAGAGTGATTTCTGAAATACAGCCAGAATTGGAGTGTATGTCAATTCCTGCAACGTTGGAAGATGCTTATATTTATGTGACGAATCAATACGAGTAGATAAAGCACCATCTGATGCTTTACTACCAGTTGCACGTTGTTCGCTTTGAATATTTGTGGAGAAAAAGTATGTATTATTTTGGCTTTCTATAAAACCTATAAACCAGCCATTTATATCCTGCCCGTTCACTCGTCCGGTTCCGGTTTTTCCATAAATTCTCCATTTTCAGAGGCGGTAAGATGGATGGAATTTTTGACGGCATGAATATTAGCAGGAGTAAAGTTGAAGTTGTTTCGATATAAATTTTTCAAAAGTTCAACTTGTTCTACTGGTGAAATCTTTAAGGATGACTGCATCCAGTAGGAAGAGAAATCTCCGGATATATTTTTATTGCCATATCCTATTTGCTGAAGGTATGAATTTATAGTGGAAGATCCGAGCTGCTTGTCGATTGATTCAAAATACCAGTTTGTATATATCTTTTAAAAGGTATATGATTAAGAAAAACGGTAGGAGGTATCTGAATGAAATCACATAAATATTGGTCTATCGGTGCACTGATTACAATGCTTGGAACTTTTTATACAGGTTATAAGGGATCAAAAGAAGGCCATAAGTACTTTGCAGCAAGTTCTTTGCTTTGCATGATTATGGCTATTTATACAGGACACAAGATGATTTCTGGTAAAAGTAGGAAGAAAAAAGAAGTTTCAGTAGAGAGTGTTGAAGATTAAAAAACAAAATATTTTAATAAATAACGCCGGTGCGGGATTTGATATCCAGTACTGGCGTTATTTATTCTACAGGGGCTTGGGGGTGTAGCCACCAAATATATTATTAATTTTCTTCTTCGGTAAGTTTGTTAAGGATCCACTCCCTATTGATAACTATTTCATCATCATCGCGGAGATCCTTGAAATCATTGCAGTGTGAAGAAGCAAATTCATACATATTGTCAATGTCAACTGCACCAGTAATCTCACCCTTATTAATGATTACAAGAATATTTGTTCCGTCGTCGTCGACAGCAAAGCGCAGTTCATCAAATTCTATATCGGGATCATTTTTGAGAATAGAATCTGTCGCAAGTAATTTAACAAGTTCCATTACCCTGTCATCTTTACCTGCATCAAAGATCTGGATCTTTTCAACGAGCTGATTTGCTGATGTCACAATCCGGTATAAGTAGTTTTCGGTACGATAATCAGCCAAAGCATTTTCTCCATAAAACATTTCATATGTCTTCTCTACTTCTGATTCAGGAACCAGATAAATCATGACAAGATCTTCCATCTGGTGATAGAGTGTGGAGTAGTTTAAACGAAAGGTCTCTCCACAGCTCGGGCAGGTATAAAGGAAAATAGATTGATTAAGTACCTTCTCTTTCATTTCAGGATCCAGTGCAGTATTAATACTGTCCCAGAGCTCAAAATCTCCCTCATGATGGCAGGAAGGACAAGTTACCTTTTCTATATGATGTCTTGACATAAATGATCCTCCTTTCAGTGAGATAAATCTATAGTTTTCTTATTGTAGAATACACTTATCCTTTATTATTTTGCCAGGAAATTACTCTGAATCTCCATCGGCATATGATAAGCCTGGCCTCGTTTTGTCAGGCTGTATAATTTAAAGCTCATTAGTTCCGGAGTCGCATTCAATGAACTGCAGAGTCCGAAATAATCCAGGTCCTCGTTCTGAACCATATCTTCGATTTCCTCATCATCAATCAGCAGATCGGCAGCAAACAGATTGGCCTGGTATTCTGTATTATCCGTCATATTGTAGAGTGTATCATCTTGCATCGGAGCCATTTTCAGCTGGGAACGATGCAGGATGATATGTCCTAATTCATGGGCGGCAACGATCATCTTTTCTTCTTCTGAAAGGAAACTGCTGATCATGACATAAATCGTCTTACAGCTCATAAAACAGTATCCTTTCAGTGTCTTATATCTGGAAGTTTCCCCGACAACAATGTTCATCTGATCCATGATCTCAAATGGATCCCTGGTGCCATATTTCTTGATTAATTTCTTTGTTTCTGTATATATGTAAGTGTTTCTCAAATAAATCACCTCAAAAGTAAAAAATAAAAGGGCAGAAATATCCTTGTAACTATAAGGTAACAGATTAGGTGTACAATAATCCCGCCTTCTATTATTTTTCCTCTTGGTTTTTCAGATATTTTTTCGGTGTAAATTTCTTTGCACGTCTTTTGGAATCCAGATAAAGGCTCTGGATCTCATCCATAAAAGCTATTTTATCTTCGTCTGTCAGTGATCCACCGGCAAACATAGCTGCAGCCTGTTCCAGGATCTGTTGAGCCTGTTTGGCACCGCGATTACCAAACTGTTCGGATGCTTCTGTGATAAAAGCTTCATTCTCACTCATGAGATAAGAAACGTCACACTGTAATGCATCTGCCAGTTTCTGATACAGAACATTTTGTTTTGGAAAACGTCCTTCTACTTCCCAGGATCGAATGGTCCTATATGAAACACCAACCATACTGGCCAGTTCCTGCTGACTCATCTTTTTTTCTTTTCTTAATGATCTTACTTTTTCACCGAATGTCATAAACATACCTCTTTCTAAGCCTTGTCTTATAAGTTTCATTATCCGCCTCAAGGCAAAACGGGAAATGTGTTTCCTAAAAATCAAAAATTAATCTTGACAAAGGGAAATATCTCTCCTATAATGTGAATCACAGATAAGGGAAACATCTTTCCTATAAGATACACAATATTTCCTCTTTTGTCAATGGATATGTGAAATGAATTTCCTGTAATTCAATGAAAACAGGAAGGATAGACAATCATTGATAGTCAAAATGGGATACATGTTACAAAAAGAGGAAAGACGTATGGGAGGTGGCAATGTGAGTCAGGATCAGACTTCTATTATCTGTATTGATCTGAAGTCCTTTTATGCTTCTGTAGAATGCGTAGAACGTGGGCTGAATCCATTTAAAACAAACCTGGTGGTTGCAGATCCGACCAGATCAAAGTCAACAATCTGCCTGGCAATCACTCCGGCTATGAAGGCTCTTGGCATCAAGAACCGGTGCCGGATCCATGAGATACCGGATTGTGTGAAGTACATTACAGCCATGCCGAGGATGCAGCTGTACATGGATTATTCCGCAAAGATCTATGGAATCTATCTGCGGTATGTCTCAAAAGAAGATATCCATGTGTACAGTGTCGATGAATGTTTTATTGATGTGACAAACTATCTGCAGCTTTATCATCTCACTGCAAAAGAAATGGCGGTAAAGCTTATGCAGGAGGTTATGGAGGAAACAGGTATCACTGCAACCGCTGGTGTGGGAACCAATCTGTATCTTGCTAAGATCGCAATGGATATCGTAGCAAAGCATGTGGATGACCATATTGGAATCCTGGATGAATTCTCTTACAGAGAGCAGCTATGGGATCATAAACCATTAAGTGACTTCTGGAGGATTGGATCCCGGACTGAAAAAAAACTGGCCGGTTATGGAATCCATACGATGGGCGATATTGCAATGGCTTCTTTAAGATCCGAAGACTGGCTGTATAAGATGTTTGGGATTGATGCAGAGCTGTTGATCGATCATGCATGGGGTTATGAAACATGCCGGATGAGTGACATCAAGAACTATCATTCGGAGGAACACAGCCTTTCAAATGGTCAGGTGCTGATGCGAAATTATTCTTTTGACGAAGCACTTGTGATCGTAAGGGAAATGACAGACAATCTGGTCCTGGATCTGTTTGAAAAAGGACTGGTAACAAACTCTCTCACCTTATGGATCGCCTATGACCACAGGTATGAGCATGAGGCATCCAAAGGAACCGTAAAACTCGAAAGAGAAAGTAACAGTTCCAAAAAGATCATAGATGCAGTGGAAGATTTATATCGCAGGATTGCAGACAGATATACCGGAATCCGAAGAATCGAGGTGTGTGCGAACAGGGTTGCTTCTGAAAATTATGTGCAGTACAGCCTGTTTGATGATCCTAAACAGACCGATAAGGAACGGCATTTACAGGAAGCAGTATTGAATGTAAAGCAGCGTTATGGGAAGAATGCGATCATGCGGGGATCCAACCTGCTAGAGTGTTCTACTTATAGAGAACGCAACGAGCAAATAGGTGGTCACCGTGCTTAGAGGAGGTGCAAAAAGTGCTAGCAAGTGCATATCAACCGTATTTATATTTACCAAGACCGGTTTCCAGGAGACATCCCATGGATGTAGGACGCAGAGCAAAACAGTTTGCTCCATTTGCGGCACTTCGTGGATTGGATGAAACAATCCGGCAACAGGAAATCATTTATGAACCAAAAAGAGATTTATCTGAGGAAAAGAAAAATGAGCTGGATATGAAATTAAGGATCCTGGCATATGGGATGAAGATACAGGCAACTTATTTTCAAAAGTCATGGAAGGATCCATCTGTTGGTCAGTACCATACATTATCCGGAACCGTAGAATTTTTTGATCCATCAGTCCACTTACGGATTGATGATACCGAGATTCAGATCCAGGACATCTGTGATCTGACTGGTGATGTATTTGAAACTATTGAAATATCATGTTAATTAATTACAGCGGAATTTTTTATACCGGAAAGAGTATGTGGTAGCTGGTGGAAGGATAAAAAAGGATGCACAGATCGACAAAGCAGATCTGATCAGAATAAAAATCGTGCTGTTCGTGCAGCTTTGGCACTTACGGAATGGATGGCATGATGCTCATAAGGCGGATTTGATTTCCCTTTGGTCCGTTGAGTAATAAATGGAGAAATATCTTATTGCTTAAAGGAGGAAGCCTATATGGGATCAGGTGCTATTAAATGGCATGTACACTGCTCTGTATGTGGAGCATTTATTGAAAAGAGCGCACAAAGCGATTCAGAAGTGGAGTGCAAAAAATGTCGCAGTACATTGGAGATATTTGTAAAGGATGATATGGTGTCGGTTCGTCCGATTCACATCCGAGATGAACAATTAAAGTCCAGGATGCGGACGTATTCCCGAAAGATGATGAATCAGGGATCATAACAGAATAGAATGAGCTGTCTGTAGTAAGCGTTGGATTTGGCAGGAACCATCAAGAACGCACCAGATAGCAAGAGTTTGTCAAGGAGCTGAACCTGACTGGAATCACTAAGAGCCCGGCAAAACATTTACGGATACACTGCAAGATCAGAAGTCTTTTCTGGTTTTGGAGATTGTTGAAGTATTTGTTTTGTCGGGCTTTTTTGACGTATTTCGAAAAATTTTTAAATTTTTTTGTCGTACCCCACTGTAAAACAGGCTCTGAGCGTTTCGTTATATAGAGGTTGAATTCTTTTTTGCAAAAATAATTGTAAATAGAGATTTTGATAATATGACACAAAGGAGGAAGCAAAGATGACTGAAATCGAATACCAGGAATTTGTAAGGCATTGTCCTTACGATGCTATGGGCGATTATTCCATGTTTCGCAAAGAGCAAACAGAGAATGAATCAGAAGATGCACATATCAACTGAATAAGCCAGGCAATCTGGCAAACTTAATCTAAACGCAGATACATGCGTTACAAAGGAGTCGCGGACTCCCGTTCAAAAAAAACGGGTGAGTTCGTGACCTCTTGTACTGCAGTTCTTTATGTCTGTGCAGAAATTTCATAAAAGATGGAATGGACCACCCGGAGCCGAAAGGCAGAAAGGTGGTCTTTATGTTGACATTAAAAGAACTGAAAAAAATCGTGAAAGTTGCTGATGTGGAGAAGAGAATCCCAAGCGTGAAATCCTTGAAGGAACACAAAGTTGTAGTAAAGGAAATGATCAATGCAGATACAACAATCTCTGTTTATGATCACGGATATGTACTTTATACAGCAGGAAATCAATCAACCGTATTTCCGCTTCATAGTTGTGATGACTATGAATATGTGAGTGTAACTGGCGATAACAAGGAATTCAATAAAGAGTTCTTTGATAATGAAAACTGGTATATCCGTCTGCTGATGGAGGCTGAAGACCGTATGGCATACAGCCAGAGCAAAATCAGCACCAATCATGGTGTGTTTTCTAACAGCGATGTTACAGATGATGCGGAGATTATGAGAGGATCTTCAAAAGATTTTGTTGACGATGTTATCGACAGAGAAATTCTAAACGCTTTGATCAAAGAGTTAACAGAGAGACAAAAGACGGTACTCAATCTGGTTTATTTTGAGGAAATGCGTCAGCAGGATGTTGCAGATTATCTGGGAATCAAACAGCAGAGTGTAAATGACCTCCTGAACAGGGCATTAAAAACGATGAAAAAAAAGGCGGAAAACGAAGAATTTTAAAAAAATTGAATTAGACCACTGTAAAACAGGCTCTGAGCGTTTCGTTATATGAAGGGTTTGCATAGAACACCTTCATGTACCTTGAAAAATGAATAGCCTGCCCGGAGTGATATTCGGTTTGAACATGCATAGAGCGAAAAGCTGCGTGTCTGCCAGAAGAAAACGTATCAGAGATGGAAACTGATATAGGAACGGATCCGGGAAAGAAAACAGGAAAACGCTTAAATCTTAAATCAAAATAAAATGTCTGAATCTGAAAAGAGGATGACAGTAGAAATCATGTGGCGGTATTTGTGACAAACAGGTACCGCCATATATTTGTGCTGTTATCTCAGCTTGTGCTGACTGTCCCAAATAGCGCAAATTTCAGGAAAGGAGGCGATCATCTTCGTATAAAAGATAATACGCAGACACGAACAGATAACCATACACAAAAAAATCAGAAAGGAAGGATTTAAGAGAATGAACGTGAAAAAGAAAGCACGCAGGGTGATGTCCGGTTTACTGACTGCAGTAACGGTTCTATCGACGGTACTCTCTCCCGCTGTTGCCTATGCTTCTGATGATGCCGGATCTGTAAAAAAGATTCCGTATTATGAGGAGATCAAGGATCAGTTGGATGAAGATGAAGTGGTAACTGCAAAGGATTATGAGATCAAGGTTGGAGACAATTTCGATGTAAAGAGTGATTATACCGGTCTTACGATCCAGGATGACAGCAAAGTAAAAGTTACATTTCAGGAAGCAAAAGATACGGATGGAAATGACTTTTCTACCGATTATGCCAATTCCTATAAGGCAGTCTATTATGTAGAACCACAGACAACGGATCACCCAACCTACCAGATCAATCGAAAGATCGTGGTAAAAGAAGCGGATCAACAGAAAGATTCGCAGTCAGAAAGTTCTTCTGATCAGGATGCTGGTTCTTCCGATAAGACAGAAACAGAGGATTCTGAGGCTGACTCGTCTACAGAGGAAACTGATGCTGCTGACACGGAGAGCAAAACAGAACTGACAGAAAAAGAATTTGATGCAGAGATCGAAGCAACGGAGAATCAGGAGACCGTTGATCCGGAAACAGGGATCACACTCTCAGAGGTTATGCAGGAAGCTGTTGACCAGGAAGTTGCTCTTGCAGATCTTGAAGCAGGCGAAAGTATTACTTTTGATATGCCAATGATGCTTGCTTCCGGTGAAACAGGAACAAAATCAGTCACAGTCACAGCCGGTTCCTGGTACTATTACGCAGATTATGGATTAGGTTCTTATCTGACTTGTCCATATTATGTGAAATGGGGAAGCATTAATGCGACAGCATACTGTGTTGAACCATCGAAAAAAGGACCGGGAAATGGAACTTATACGATCCAGAAACTTGCCGATGGAAAGACACTTGCAAAGGTCTGCTATTACGGAACAAAAGCAAGTGATGAGAATGGTTTCTTCGATGAGAAACATCCGGATTTCCCGGCAGGAAAGAGATTCATCATTACCCATCTTGCAGCAGCTTATGCAAATGGATCCAGTGACTGGGCATCCGGAACCAATGCAACAGGAAAGAACCTGGCAATGGAACTTTACAATTATTGTGTAAATATGCCGGACATTCCGTCTGTAGATATGAGCTTTTCCGAATCTAATGTAAAGGCTTATGTGGAAGGAAACAGCCAGCGAACAAGCGTGATCACATTCAAAGCAGATAAACTGCAGACAATCACATTTAAGTTGCCAAGCGGTGTAAAGCTTGTAAATGTGACAACCGGTAAAACAAGTGCTGCAGGAGCAAGTGTAGAAATCAGTGGAGGTACACAGTTTTATCTGACAGCACCACTTGATCAGGCAGAGAGCGTCAGTGCTACATTTTCTTCTCGGATGAAGGGAAGCATTGATAAAGAATACTCTGCTTACAAGATTGTAACAGGATCCGGAACACAGGACCTGGCTCTTGTTTTCGGTGAAGGTGTCGGAAATGAGAAATATGTGGATTTTAAAGTAACCTGGACAAAAGAATGCAAGGTATCCATTGTAAAGAAAGACCAGGATACAGGAAATGCACTGGCTGGTGCAGTGTACGGGATCTATTCCGATGCTGCATATACAAAGCTGATCGCAGAGATGCCTGCAACTGATCAGAATGGTGCTTCACAGCTCACAATGGAGAAAACACAGGAAGTTGTTTATCTGAAAGAAATCTCTGTTCCAACAGGGTATCAGATCGATACAAAGTCTTATAATGTGACTCTTGCTATCGGAAAGACAACGACCAAAAATGTAACAGACAAACGTGTAAATGCAAAGATCAATATTGCAAAACAGGATGCTGAGACAGGCAATGAAGCCCAGGGAGATGCAACACTGGAAGGTGCGGTATATGGTCTTTATGCAAGAGAAGACATTGTTCATCCGGATGGAAGAACCGGAACAATCCATAAGAAAGACAGCCTGATCACATCCCTGACAACGGATAAGAATGGCGAAGCTTCTGTATCGGATCTCTATCTTGGAAAGTATTATCTGAAAGAGCTTAGTGCTCCGGTTGGATACGTACTGGATCCGACAGAACATGATGTGGACTGTACTTATGAAGGTGCTACTGTTCCGACAGTAGAAAGAACTTCTGTATGCAAAGAAACTGTCATCAAGCAGCCGTTCCAGATCATCAAGGCCGCAAACAACGGAAAGACAGATGCAGATCTACTTAAGGGAGTTGGTTTTTCAGCATGGCTTGTCAGTGATTTGAAAGTAAAGGCAGATGGAAGTTATGATTTTGACTCAGCCAGACCAGTTGTACTGACTGCAGATGGCCAGGCAGAAATGTTTACCGATGAAAAAGGATATGCAAGATCGATTCCGCTTCCATATGGAACTTATGTGGTGAGAGAAACCACAAGCAAACACAACTATGCACCGGTTGATGATTTTATAGTGAAGATCACAGAGAATCATCCGGATACACCGCAGACATGGCGAGTGCTTCTGGATAAAGAATTCAAAGCAAAATTAAAGATCATCAAAAAGGATGCCGAAACACAGAAATCTGTACTCCTGGCGAATACTGAATTCAAGGTATATGACCTGGATAATCAGAAATATGTGGAACAGACAACATCCTATCCGAAGCCAACGGTACACAAATCCTATTTCACAAATGAGGAAGGATACCTGGTACTGCCAAAGAATCTGAAACCTGGCAACTACCGGATTGAGGAAGTGACGGCACCCGATGGGTACACAATATCCAAAAACTATGTGACAGTTGCAGTTGATACAGATACTGCTTATCTGACCGATCCTGTCACAGGAGATGCAGTCATTGATGTGGAATATACCAATGCCCCGGTCAAAGGTCAGTTAAAGATCTATAAACAGGGGGAAGTGTTAAAGGGATTTGATAAGGACTTCCAGTATGAAATGGCTGGACTTGCAGGTGCTGAATTTGAAGTCTATGCGGCAGAGGATATCTATACTGCCGATCATCAGGTAGGTGCAGATGGACAGAGAACTCTGTATTTTGCAAAGGATGCACTGGTAGCAACCGTCACAACGGATGCAGATGGTTATGCAACCGTAAAGAATCTTCCACTTGGCAGGTACTATGTTAAAGAGAAGAATGCACCGGACACTTATGTGTTAAATACGGTGCCGGAAAATGTCGAATTTGCTTATGCGGATCAGGATACTGCAGTGATCAAGAAAGAAATCTCTGTCACAGATGAACGACAGAAAGTGTCGATTACTGTCGAAAAACAGGATGTCGAGACAGGCAATACAGTAGCCGGAGCAGTGTTCGGTATTTACAATGCAAAAGACATTCAGACGAAAGATGGAAAAGTGATCGTCAAAGCAGATACTCTTTTACAGGAAATGACTTCTGATGAAAAAGGTCAGGCAGCATGTACACTGGATCTTCCACTTGGAAGCTATTATGTAAAAGAACTGAAAGCACCAGATGGATTCGTATCTTCGGATGAAGTACTGAGATTTGATGCTTCTTATCAGGGGCAGGATGTACAGACAGTAACATTAAAATCCGTAAAGAAGAATCAGCCGACAACTGTTGAGATCACAAAATCAGATGCAACAACCGGTGTAGAACTGGATGGAGCTTATCTGAAAGTAACGGATAAAGATGGAAATGTAGTAGATAGCTGGACATCTTCCAAAGATGCACCGCATGTGATCAAATATCTGAAAGTGGGTGAGACTTATACCCTACATGAAGAGTTTGCACCGCATGGTTATCTGGTAGCCAATGATGTGACATTCACAGTCAAAGATACCGGAGAGGTTCAGAAAGTGGAAATGAAGGACGAGGTACCGGTTGGTGAACTCATCATCAACAAAAAGGGAGAATTTCTGGATTCTGTTACGCTGGCCGATAAGGTCAAAGGTGTGGTGGAACACATTTTCAACTATGTAACCGGAAAACTGACAGATGTTACGTTTGAAGTCTATGCTGAGGAAGACATTAAGGCTGCCGATGGCGTCAGTGACGATTACTATAAAAAGGATGAACTGATTGCAACAATAAAGACAGATGAAACCGGTATTGCAAAACTGGAAAATCTTCCACTTGGTAAATACTATGTGAAAGAAACAGGAACTGCTTACGGTCATGTACTGGATGGTGAGATCCGTCATGTAGATCTGACTTACGTGGATCAGAATACACCAGTTGTAGTCTATGACAAAGACTGGCAGAACAACCGCCAGAGAGTAGAAGTCAATGTACTTAAGAAAGAAAAAGATTCTGACCGTACATTGGAAGGTGCTATCTTTGGATTATTTGCCAAAGAAGACATTAAGTCTGAGACAACAGGTAAAGTCCTGATCGAAGCCGATGAGATCATTGAGCTGAAATCTACGGATGAAGAAGGAAAGATCACATTTGTTGCAGATCTTCCAATAGGAGCAACTTACTATGTAAAAGAGCTCTATGCACCGGACGGATTCGTAACCAACGATGAAGTAAAGGAATTTACCTTTGAGTATGCAGGTGAGGATCAGCCGACAGTCACTTATGATTTTACCTTTGATAATCAGCCAACCGTCGTTGAATTTACCAAATCCAGTCTGACAACCGGAAAAGAACTTCCAGGATGTAAGCTGAAAGTGGTAGATGCTGATGGAAATATCGTGGATGAATGGACTTCCGGTAAAGAAGCACATGTGATCCGTGAACTGACTGTCGGAAAAGAATACACACTGGTTGAAACAAAACCTGCTGATGGTTACGTGACAGCTGAAAGCGTAAAGTTCACGATCAAAGATACTGCCGATGTGCAGAAAGTTGAGATGAAGGATGATGTAACGAAGGTGAAAATCTCCAAACAGGATATCGCCGGAAAAGAACTTCCGGGAGCGAAACTCACAATCCTTGATCAGGAAGGAAAAGTTGTGGAAAGCTGGACCAGTACAGAGAAAGCACATTACATCGAAATGCTTCCGATCGGAAAATACACTCTCCGTGAAGAAACGGCACCGGATGGCTATCTGGTTGCAAAAGATGTGGAATTCGAAGTAAAGGATACCAGTGTAGTACAGCATGTAACCATGGTGGATGAGGAAAAACCGGCAGAAAAGACACCGGAAGGTGGAAAACCTGTCAGTGATTCACCAAAGACTGGGGATAACACCAATCTGTGGCTGTGGTTTATGCTTCTCGGCATTGGTGCGACTGGTACAGGAGCCCTTGCATTTATGAGAAAAAAGAAACACTAATTAAATAAGAATGAGCGTTCATGGAAACCGAAAGGAATCTGTGGACGCTTTTTTAGATGGGAGAAACCATGAGAAATATCATTATTTTTGTTGCTCTTCTGGGAGCAGCGGCAATATTTACAGTTTTGTATTGTCTCATTGCTGCCGGAAGTCAGGCAGAGAAAAAACTGACAGAAATCATGAGAAAAGAGGAAGAACAGAATGAAGACTAATAAAGATCTGATCATAGAACCAAATGCAGCTATTGAGGGAAGAAAGTACAGCGAAGAAAAGCCATGGTCCTGCAAGTACTGTTACTGGTGGGGAGGCAAAAAGAAAGGCTGTAGCTTGAAACAGTGCCACTATCTGCTTCCGGAAAAGAAAAAAGCAGTAAAAACAACACCATGTGGTGGCTGTCCGTATGGAAAACATGTTCCATGCATCGGATATTGTATTGCCCGTCTTCATTCTGAAATGAAAGGAAAGAAAGGACGTGGGTAATTGCAGGAAGAAGTAAATCAGAAAGTGATCAGCCTGAGCATCCAGGGAGTCAAGATCACTGCCAGTGTGCTAAAAGCAGCCCTTCGGAAGTTCCTGGAAATGGACAACCGGAGGAAACAGAAAGCAACGCAGGTGAAAATGGCTGAAAAGACCGGACGGGCTCAGGAGAAAGGAAGGGAAAAAGCCCGAAAAAAGATTGAAAAGAAAAAGCCACATGGAAAGCAGACCATCAAGCAACTGAATGCACAGGGAGTACAGCTTTCCAACATAAAGATCACAGATGAAAATATCAAATCCTTTGACCGTGTGGCAAGAAAGTACGGGATTGATTACAGCCTGAAAAAAGAAGTCGGTGCTGATCCACCAAAATATCTGGTCTTCTTTAAGGCAAAAGACGTGGATGTGATGACAGCGGCTTTCCGGGAATATGCCGGAGTAGAACTGAAAAAGAAACAGGCGAAGAAACCATCCGTCAGAAAGAAACTGCAGAAATCTGTAGAAAGAAAAGCAAAGCACCGCCAGCGTGTGAAGCAGAGACAAAAATCCAGAGGTCAGGAACGATGATGCGGAAGAAATTACAGAAGATCCAGGTCAAACGGCTGGTGATCTTAAATCTCCCATATTTCTTTATCTTCTATGTAGCAGATAAAGGATCCTGGCTGTACCGGCATTGCCTGGGAGAAAGCATGGTCCAGAGACTTGGCGTGATGTTAGTCAATTTCCGACTGGCATTTTTAAGCTGGCTGCCAAGTATCGCTTTGCAGGATCTTACAGTAGGTGTTCTGGTTGCAGGTGCATTAAAACTGGTGGTCTACTATCGTTCTAAAAATGCAAAGAAGTTCCGACAAGGTGTGGAGTATGGATCTGCAAGATGGGGAAACAGAAAAGACATCGAACCCTTTATGGATCCGGTCTTTGAAAACAATGTCATCCTCACAGAAACGGAACGTCTGACCATGAACAGCCGGCCAAAAGCCCCAAAGTATGCCAGAAATAAGAATGTGATCGTCATCGGTGGTTCCGGATCCGGAAAGACAAGATTCTATGTAAAACCCAATCTTATGCAGATGACGGATCACGTGTCCTATGTGGTCACTGATCCGAAGGGAACGATCATCGTTGAATGCGGGAAGATGCTGGTAAATGGAGGATACCGGATCAAGGTATTAAATACGATCAACTTTAAAAAGTCCATGCATTACAATCCGTTCCATTATATCCGGAGTGAAAAAGACATCCTAAAGCTGGTCAATACCATTATTGCAAATACCAAGGGTGAAGGCGAAAAATCAACGGAAGATTTCTGGGTCAAGGCCGAACGTCTTTTGTATTCTGCACTGATCGGATACATCTGGTATGAGGCACCAGAGGAAGAACAGAACTTTTCTACTCTGTTGGAATTTATCAATGCCAGTGAGACCAGGGAGGATGATGAAGAATTTAAAAATGCAGTGGATGAATTGTTTGAAGAACTGGAAGCAGAAAATCCGGAACACTTTGCAGTAAGGCAATATCGCAAGTACAAGCTTGCTGCCGGCAAAACTGCAAAATCGATTTTGATTTCCTGTGGAGCCAGACTTGCCCCATTTGACATCGCAGAGCTTCGTGGGATCATGTCTTATGATGAAATGGAACTGGATAAGATCGGTGACAGGAAAACAGCCTTGTTTCTGATTATGTCTGATACAGATACAACCTTCAACTTTGTGATTGCGATGCTGCAGTCACAGCTTTTCAATTTGCTTTGTGATAAGGCAGATGATGTATATGGTGGAAGACTTCCGGTGCATGTGCGTGTCATCGCTGATGAGTTTGCCAACATCGGACAGATTCCTCAGTTTGACAAGCTAATCGCAACCATCCGAAGCAGGGAAATCTCTGCTTCTATTATTTTGCAGTCACAGAGTCAGCTAAAGGCAATGTATAAGGATAGTGCAGATACCATTCTGGGTAACTGTGATACTACACTATTTCTTGGTGGAAAAGAGAAAACTACCTTAAAGGAAATGAGCGAACTTCTGGGTAAGGAAACCATTGATCTGTATAACACTTCGGAAACGAGGAGCAATCAGAAGTCCTTTGGATTGAATTACCAGAAAACAGGCAAACAGCTGATGACAGAAGATGAGATTGCAGTCATGGATGGAGGAAAATGTATCCTGCAGATTCGTGGTGCCAGACCATTTTTCTCAGACAAATATGATATCACGAAACACAAAAATTATCGGTTTCTTGCAGATGAAAATGAGAAAAACCGATACAAAGTAGAAAAAGAGTTAAATCCGCAGTACACACCGAAACCCGAAGAAGAGGTGGAGGTAATTCAGGTGGAGCTGTCGGAGTAACCTTGGGAATGAACGAAAAATAATGAGGAAAGGAATAACTGACATTAGGTGCGCCGGCTTTTTAGTCGGTGTTTTTTCATTCCCGTAAACACCTGAAAGAAGTCAGTTTTGGTGAATGTATATGGCATTTTTTAGCAGTGCAATTACAACTTTAAAAACTCTTGTAGTCGCAATCGGCGCAGGTCTTGGCGTGTGGGGTGTCGTAA
>OHQO01000348.1_pt1 | contig 27095 bp, 33 predicted proteins | sample 1578051 | NCBI WGS metagenome assembly OHQO01 (sample SAMEA3879592, study PRJEB24766) | human gut metagenome | biome: human-associated habitat; feature: feces | place: USA | collected 1985/1987 | reverse complement strand
CGACGGGATTCAGATCAGAACGCTGAAGGTTTTCGATCAGAGCAAGAGCCAGCATCTCTTCATCATTAACATCTTTAATGATGACAGGCAGCTCCTCAAGACCAGCAAGCTTTGACGCTTGGTAACGACGCTCACCAGCGATGATCTCATAGCCGTTTCCATGCTTGCGAACCAAAAGCGGCTGCAAGACGCCATGTTCTTGGATTGATTCGCTCAACTCACGAAGTTCAGTTTCGTTAAAGTGAATTCGCGGCTGATTAGGGTTGGGAACGATATCCTCAATAGGTAGTTTTGTTTCAGATGCGGCATTCGAAGCCGATGAAGCCGAACCACCGGTCTCATACTCGGCCTCTGAGACCAAAGCATTGAGTCCACGTCCCAATCCGCCACGTTTCTTTACACTAGGCACGCTTGATCACCTCTTTTGCAAGGTTCATATATGCTTTTGCACCCTTATTTTGAGGTGCATAGGTAATTACCGGTTCCCCAAAAGACGGAGCTTCGGAGATTTTAACCGTACGGGGGATCAACGTCTTAAATGCCTTATCACCAAAGTACGATTGAACCTCCTCAACAACCTGATTCGATAGAGAAGTACGCGAGTCATACATGGTCATAAGCACACCGTAGGTGTCTAAGCCCTTGTTCAGACGAGATTTGACCATCTTCATTGACTCAAGCAGCTTCGTAACGCCCTCGAGTGCGTAATACTCGCACTGGATCGGAATCAAAACGCTGTCTGCTGCGGTCAAAGCGTTGATAGTAAGCAGGCCGAGCGAAGGAGGGCAGTCAATGAAAATAAAATCGAACTCGTCCTGAATCGGCTCAAGCAAATCTTTGAGACGGGTTTCACGAGCAATTGCGCTTACGAGTTCAATTTCCGCGCCTGCAAGCTGAATTGTAGCCGGAATTACGAATACCTTTTTGCAATTTGTATCAAGAACAAGCGATTCTGCCGGCACATCATTCAGCAATGCATCATAGATGCAGTGATCAAGGTCTTCTTTTTCAATTCCGAATCCACTGGTGCTGTTTCCCTGCGGATCAAAATCAACAATCAGTGTCTTACGACCCTGCTCACCCAGTGCTGCTGCAAGGTTTACAGCCGTCGTTGACTTACCGACGCCGCCTTTTTGATTGATGATTGCAATGATACGCGTGTCTTTTGCGCTCTTAGAACGCTTAACGTCGCGAAATCCCACGGTCCCTCCTGGTGTGTATTAAAGCTGTCAAACGGAGGATGTTTCACGTGAAACATTCCGAATCGATAGCAACTGCTATGTTTCACGTGAAACACTGATTATCCACATATATAAACATCAATAATTGTGGAAAAGTATATAATATCCACCAACTTATACACATAATTGTGGATAAAAAATGATTCTAAAAACAAAAATTGTTGATAACTTCGGGCGGAATCATACATATTGTATTTATAAAATTGGAGATACAATATAGTGAGGTTAGAGGAGAGTAAAACATAAGCATATGAATATATGACGATTTCATAAAAATAAGCCGGATGATTTAATCATCCGACTTACTTAACTTCTTAGTAATTATATACCAGTTTTTATCATATGGAATGTATAATGAAATTACATCTGTTCTGGACAATCAATACCAAGCAATTCCATTGCATCTTTGATCGTCTTCTTTGTGATATATACCAGTGTAGCACGCGCGTTACGCACATTCTCTTCCTCTACATGGATACGGCATGCGTTGTAGAATTTGTTGAATGCCTGTGCAACATCGACTGCAAATCTTGCAACGGCAGAGGGCTCATAACGCTCAGAAGCGTCCTTGACAATCTTCGGGAAGCGGTTAATCTCTTTCAGTAACTCCATTGCTTCTACATCTGTCAATACACTGTAATCAATATCTGCCGATGGTGTAAATCCATCCAGCTTCTTTAAGATACTGCAGCATCTTGCATGTGTGTACTGTACGTATGGACCAGTTTCACCATCGAAGTTCAAAAGCTTCTCCCATTTGAAAGATACGTCTTTGATACGCTGGTTATAAAGATCATTGAACAATACGGCACCAACACCAATTTTCTTTGCTGTCTCATCCTTATCTGGAAGATCCGGGTTCTTCTCATTGATGATCTCTTTGATCTTCGCAATCGCTTCGAGGAGAATATCCTCGGCATAAATAATATTTCCGCTACGTGTAGAAAGCTTGGCACCTTCCAAGCTGACAAGTCCATAAGGAATATGCACTAACTGATCCTTTGCCCATTCATTTCCAAGCAATTCAACAACCTTGAATACCTGCTTGAAGTGAAGCTTCTGTTCCTGTCCGGTTACATACAGACATTTTACGAAGTTGTAAGTTTCTTTCCGATAGAAGATCGCTGCAATATCACGTGTTGCATAGATGGAGCTGCCGTCGTTCTTCAGAATCAGACATGGAGCCATATCATAAGCGTCTAAGTTTACGATCTTTGCACCCTCGCTCTCTGTCAGGAGATTTGCGTCTGTCAGTCGTTTTACAACATCGTCGGTTTTATCACGGTAGAAGCTCTCGCCGAGGTAGTAGTCGAAGTCCATACCAAGCAGATCGTAAGTACGCTTGTACTCGATCAGACTGATATCCTTGAACCACTGCCAGATTTTTAAAGCTTCCTCGTCACCATGTTCCATCTTCGCGAACCATGCACGCGCTTCGTCGTTTAACTCTGGATTCTTCTCAGCCTCTTCGTGGAACTTCACGTAGAGCTTCATCAGTTCAGCAACGCCGTCCTTCTTGACCGCTTCTTCACTTCCCCATGCCTTGTATGCAACGATCAGTTTACCAAACTGTGTACCCCAGTCGCCGAGGTGGTTGATGCGGACAACCTTGTAGCCCAGCTTGGAATAAATCTTATACAGAGAGTTTCCAATGATCGTCGTACGAAGATGTCCAACATGGAAATTCTTTGCTACGTTTGGAGAAGAATAATCGATACAGATTGTCTGTCCATTTCCTTCGGTAGAACTTCCGAAATCATCAGCCATAGAAGCTGTTACCATTGTTTCGATAAATAATTCCTTCTTTACGAAGAAGTTTAAGTAAGCACCCTGTACCTGAATCTCCTGCAGGAAATCCACATCGCCGATTGCTTCTTTGATATCGTTGGCAATCATCTGTGGGGCTTTGCGCATCGTCTTCGCAAGGCGGAAGCAGGGAAATGCAAAATCACCAAGCTCCGGTTTTGGCGGAATCTCAATCAGGTCTGCAATTTCTGCTGCGGTTAACCCTTCGACGTTTGCAGCAATCAGTTCTACAATCTTGTTTTTCATAATATATAAACTCCTTTATTGTTGTTTGCTTTTATTGTTGGATCGGGAAGCTGAATTTTACTGTGGTTCCCGACATGACATCCCCGGAGATATCCAGCTTGCCACAGAGCATATACAGGATTTCCTTTGCTTTGTGCAGGCTGCTGTACCAAGGACTGTCCTCCATATAGGTGTCCTTGATGCCGACACCATCATCTGTCAGAATGACCTCTGCCATATTTGGCGTCAGGCTTGCCTGTACGGATACATTGGATGCATTTGCATGTAAGGCGATGTTATCGAAAAATATTGCAATCAGCCGCATGAAGTTAATGTTGAACACCGGATGATAGCTGATGTTCGGATCTGGTGTTTCGACAGATGCGGTAATTTTGATCTTTGTATGTTTCTGCTTAAACTCATTTAAGTAAGCTTCGAGCTGTTCCTTCAACGGTTTGTCGGAAGAAGAAAAGCTGTTCATGTTCTCGGCGATTTCATCGACCGAGTGGGACATCTGCTTTACGTTGTGCAGGATTTCCTGCAAGGTTAATTTCGCACGTCCGACATCTGTTCCAATCAGATAGTTGATCATATCCAGTTTGTTCTGCATAGCTTCCAGCCCGGTTTTGATCTGCTTATCCAGAATCGTCTGTGTGAGTGCCCGGTCGTATGCATCCAGCATTAAGATATTATATCCATGCGAGGAGATGTCTTCCTTGGCGTCCTCCTGAAGAAATGTAAAGCCGTAGTGATCGGTATGATCAGGGTCGTCTGTCGTGTAGCGAGGCTCAAAAGAGGTAAGTGCATCTTCTGCATTGTTCAATGCTTCCAGGTATTGACGCAGCTTGTTCAACTGTAATTCCATGCCGCGCAGCTTTAACGTCAAGGTCTCCTTCACGGATTGCAGGTCTTTGATCTGCTCCTGAATGATCTTGTTGCGCTCGGTATCCACGCCATCATTTGTGACAGGAGAAAAGACGCTTTTTCTGGAGTTGGTCTTGAAGGCGTAAATGTCCTTCGTCTTGTCCAGCTCATCAATCTTGATGTCAATTTCAAAAATCTGTGTTTTGAGATTCTGGATATCCTCCAATTGTGACAGGAAGGATTTGTTGAAATAATCCAGCATCATCTGATTGGCAGATTTGATTTTCTTAAAATTCTCTTTTGATTCTTCCATAGTTGAAGTACCTCTTTTCGTGGTGCAAGGTTTCCTGTTATCGTCTGCGGGAACGGGAGTTTTGCTTCCGTTTCCGTGGTTCGATCACATTTGCATAAATAAAAAGTCCAAGAATACATGCAATGACGACCGCCGCAATTATATATTTCCAATAGCTTTTCTTTTCTTTGATCAACGCCGGGCGGATACTGCCATTTTTGTATGCTTCGGCTACGGCAACGTCATCGTTGGAATTGACATAGCCGGAATAGCTGACCGGAAGTGTCAGGCAGGTCGTACCTTCATAGGAAACTTCCAAAGTACCGATATAACCTTCATCCAGCCGGTCTGCGGATGGAACAAAGTTCATTTGCAGCTTGGTTCTGTCGGCATTGTTCGCAAATATAAATGGCTGGTTATTGTCAACGGACAGATGCATGGTTCCGAGATTTTCACAACCATAATAATCGTTTAAGAAGTTCTGCGCGGTCGTGGCAGCCTCTGCATCGAATTCATAGTCTGACAACAACGTGGTGTTTGAGTAGTTGTTGAATACATAGTTGAACAGCGCAATGCTGTCGGTGTAATTCGTTGCGTTGTCAGGGGCACCCATTGTCACACAGATCAACTGCATATCATTTTTTTCAGCCCAGACGACAAGTGTACCACCCGCATCATCAGTATAACCAGTTTTTCCACCTTGACATGCCGGGTAATAATATTCGGAATTGCTGAGCATCATCCGGTTGCCCTGCGTGAGATAACGCGTCTCATTGTTCATGTTCGTTGGCGGAATCTCATGATAGGTTTCTGAAGCATACTCACGAAAGGTCTTGCTTGTAAGCGCCTCTTTTGTGATCAGCGCCATGTCGTAGGCAGTTGTATAATGATCCGGATCATGCAATCCGTTTGCATTCGTAAAATGTGTATCCTTGCAGCCGAGACTTTGTGCAGTATCATTCATCAACTGCACGAAATTCTCCAGAGAGCCGGACACTTGTTCTGCAATCGCCCAGGCTGCTTCATTTGCAGACATGAGCATGACGGCATAGAGTGCATCCGACATACTGATCTCTTCGCCGACATCGAGCGCGATATGGGAACTGTTGCGGTCGATGCCCCAGACGGCAGCGTCGCTCATTGTGATCGTAGAGTTTAAATCTCCGTTTTTGATGGCGAGATACGCAGTCATGATCTTTGTGATACTTGCCGGATATTGCCGGGTGTGGGAATTCTTTTCGTATATGATCTGTCCGGATTGTGCATCCATGATGATGGCAGATGTGGACGTAATCTGTGGAAATCCCGTCGTTGCATTTGCATCGGATGCAGTTGCGGTGCTTGTCTGTGCAGCCTCGCATGGAATACACATGCTGAGGAATAGCACGCACACCATTATATAGGAAATAATTTTTTTCACTGTTTTGATCATGCTATAAAATCCTTTTCTGTAAAGATTGACATTATCTTCTTAATTATCATATAAAACAGGGAAAAAAACAAGAGATAAAATGCAACATTCTTGTGAAAATTTAAAATAAATGCTAATATAGAAACATTATAGATGGACGAGGTAAAAAAGATGAGATTACGAAACGTAAAAGGCTCCAGAGAAATGATTGCCACAAATGATTTTGTCGTGCATGAAGAAGAGACAATGAAGGGAAAGTGGCATGATTTTTTTGAAAATGAAAATCCGATTCATATCGAAGTGGGAATGGGAAAAGGCAGATTTATTATAGATATGGCAAAGCTGCATCCGGAGATCAATTATATCGGTATTGAGAAATATTCGAGTGTGCTTGTCCGGGCAATCGAGAAGCAGACAATCGAGCAGCTTCCGAATCTGGTGTTTATCCGAATGGATGCGGAGGCAATCGAAAATGTATTTGAAAAAGATGAGGTTGCCTATATCTATCTGAACTTTTCTGATCCGTGGCCGAAGGATCGTCATGCGAGACGGCGCCTGACATCGGTGCAGTTTTTGAACCGGTATGTGAATTTCCTCGCAGCAGATGGAGGGCTTACATTTAAGACAGACAACCGCCCGTTGTTTGATTTCTCACTGGAACAGGTAGAACTTGCCGGTTGGGAGATGGTCAACTATACGTTTGACCTGCATCATAGCGAGTATGCGGAGGGTAATGTCATGACGGAGTATGAAGAGAAGTTTTCTGCTATGGGAAATCCAATCTGCCGCATGGTCATCAAGCCACCAAAAAAGAAATAACAAAAACGTGTAAAAAAAGAGATTCCGGTGCATACTATGGTAGTAAGATACATGCCGGAGTCTCTTATGGGAAGAAAAAAATGTGGTTTTAAACTTACAAATGCAGTGTACTCGAATCCCTGTCTGAATCGAAAACTGATGAATCTTGGACGCAATATACACACAGTATGTTGTATTCTGAACCGGCTGGAGACAATTAGTGCATGCAAGAAGTTAAGGAAATAAAGGGTTTGCGGGCTTTTTGAAAAAAATCTGAAAAAAATGTGAAAAAAAGCTTGCATTTTGTAAATGAATGTTGTATACTCCATATTGTTCTGATGAAGAACACATGGTAAGTGAAAATTCACTACGGGCCGCTAGCTCATTTGGTAGAGCACCTGACTCTTAATCAGGGTGTGCGGGGTTCGAGCCCCCGGCGGCCCACTTGTAAAAGCATCGGTTTTGCAGAAGAAGCTGCGGAGTCGGTGTTTTTTTTGTATTTTCGGTTTTACACAGATGAAATGCAGAGAATCATGCAGAATTTACAATGTAAGTGCAGAAAGCGTGTAGAAGATGATTTATGAAAAGATGATTGAAACTGAAAATTCAGATCCGATGCGAACCGCATGGACAGATTACCGGCAGACATTGACCAGTTATGTCTTAGAGGGGATTGAGAGCTATTACCGGCGGGCACATCTGGCAAGACAGGGAAAATTGCGGGATCAGGCGTTTACTTTGGAGGCGGATGTACCTTTGGAAGCGAAACCGGTAGTTGCTATCTGGGGTGCCGGTCGATGCAATGATCTGGATCTGGAAATGCTGGCACCCTATGTGCGGTTTGTACTGATTGACCGGACGATGGAGGATATACAGGCGGCACGGGCGCGATATGGATTATCAGAAGCACAGTGTGTCTGTGTGGATTTGCGATTCTGGGAAATCTATGAGGAAGAGGAACGGTTTTTTGAGACATTGCTTGCGAATGGGGACGATCTGCATTTGTCAGAATATCTGCGTCAGGTCATGGAGTCAGTGGCGGAGCAACAGCCAACATTTGCGGGATATGAAAAGGCATTTGATTTCAGTGTCGTGTGTGGACTTGCCAGTCAGTTAAATGCGCGGTTTGCTGGGCTGCTGCAATTATATGGAAAAGATCTGCGCAGACTGCCAAGGACGGCTGCCATGATGAAGGAAATGAATGTGCAGGCAGCAGGGCGGTTGATGGATGCCATTATGGTGACAACAAGCGGAGCTGTTTTCGCGGCAAACGAGATATATGCAGCGTTGCCTGCGCGCGAAGAACGGCTGGCAGAATATGCTCAGATCTGGACGGAGGAATGGGAACAGCTTCTGACAGCAAAGACAGAAACACAGATTCTGCCAGAGGATGTAGAAGGCATTACTTGTCAGGTTGCAGGCAGCCGGGAATTTGAACTGCATCTGATGCAGGCACAGAAGGCGGGAAAGCTTGTTTTCCGGCATCGGAGTGGGTGCGTCTGGCCATTTTCAGAAGAAAAATATTATTTTATGGATGTTTTGACGGCATATTTCATAAATAAAGAAATAAAATAAAAAAATAACTTTCATAAGTTAGGAAAGCCTTTTTGAGTGGCTGTTTTGTTGAAAAAAGAAAGTTCCTATGGTATCATAACGGAGATTGGATATAAATAGCATTATTCCGAAGAGGGTATCTATGAAATTATATGTAACAAGACATGGACAGACACAGTATAATATAGAGGTTCGAATCTGTGGAAGAGCAAATGTGCGACTGACGGAAAAAGGAATCTCACAGGCACATGAGCTGGCACAGAGCATGCAGGATACGGATGTGGATCTCATCATTTCATCACCGCTTGTGCGTGCAAAGGAGACTGCAGATATTGTCGGTGCAGCGATCGGTGTGCCGGTAGAAGTGGATGATCGCCTTGCAGAGCGTGATTATGGCGTGATCGACGGAACCTATGAGGGAACGCCGGGATTCATGGAGCAGTGGGTACAGTTTGGTTACCAGTATCCAGAGGGTGAGTCGCTGCTTAAAGTTGTACAGCGTGTGTATAATTTTCTAGATGATATCAAGCAGCGCTATGCGGATAAAAAGGTCATGGTGATCAGTCATGGCGGTGTGTGCCGGGTGATCAACTCATATTTTGAGAGTCTGGATAATGAAGATTTTTTCAAGTTTAATCTGGGAAATTGTAAAGTTCTTCAATATGATCTCTAAAAAAGAAGATTATGTAAAATATGTAATAAAATGGTCACAATCTAGCATAAATTCCTTGAATGAATGAGGGGTTTATGCTATTATTTTTTTATCACTTCTTATTAGAATTAAGAGGGTTATTTAGGAGGGAAGATTTATGAATTGTACGATGTGTGGAGCGATTATACCAACCGGACAGACAAATTGTCCAATGTGTGGAGCTCCAGTTCAGGCAGAGCAACCTGCAGATAATGCACAGCCAGTGCAGCCACAGATGGGATACCAGCAGCCAATGGGACAGCCGGTACAGCCACAGATGGGATACCAGCAGCCAATGGGACAGCCGGTGCAGCCACAGATGGGATACCAGCAGCCACAGCAGCCGATGGGCGGATATTATCAGCCTAGAAGCAATAACGCAGCGGCATTTGGTGCAGGAATCAATGGATATCTTGGATATGTGAAGGAAAATCCTATGAATATCCTGAAGATCGTTGGAGCATTTTTTGTGTTCCTTGCAACTTTAATCCCATGGGCACATGCAACTTACTGGGGTGTTACAGAGCATTGGAATCTGTTTAAGGCAGGTGGATTTAACCGCTTCATCGCAATCATTGTGTTACTGCTTTCATTGGTACTGATTGCATGGGAGGTTGCAGATTTTATTCCTGTTCCACAGATTGCAAATGTGAAAGCAAAGTTACAGGCGATTCCATACTTTGAGTTTATTCTTCTTGGTGTCATCTTTGTATTTGTATTGATCGCAACAATTCGTCACGGTTATGCACATTCAGATGGTACGACGGTTAACTTCAGGGAGTATGGTATTAAGGTAGGTATTTCAGCCGGTGTGATTTTTGCATACCTTGGTGTGATTGCTGCCGCAGCTCCAAGAGTGTTAGACAAGCTTGGAATCAAGATCGGAAACAAATAATACATAAGTAAGAAAATGGCTGTCGAGCCGGTATGGTTCGGCAGCCATCGTTGTATATGATGGTCTGGAGGGTGATAGAACATGGTATGTAAGGAATGTGGAAAAGAGATTCCAGAGGGTGCGCTTTACTGTGAGTCTTGCGGTGCACCATTGGAAGAACCAATTGTTCTGAAGGTATCGAAAGAGGATATCAAGCGGGCAGAAAAGGAAGAGAAAGTAAAGGCGAAGGAGCGGGCAAAGCTTGCTGCAAAAAATACGGTAAAGCAGGTGCCAGAGAAAAAGCATCATCGTAAAGCTGCCGATACGAGCAAGGCAATCGACATCGTTGGATATTTCCAGTCCATCGGTGGAGATATGAACCTGTTGCTGGCGTTTGTCGGTTCGATTTTGTTATATCTGGCGCCGTTTATGAACTGGATCTGGGAGAAGCTTTTTGATGTGAAGCGTAAGGCGAATCTGTTTGAGATCGGTATGAAGAGCTCCATGGTAGAAGAAGATGGAAGCATCCTGGCGATGGGAGAAACCATTGTGCTGGTGCTTGGTATCATTGCAATCTTAGTCGGAGTCTGGATGCTGTTGTTGTCTGCCTGCGATTATATCAAGTGGTTGCGGAAATATGCGGCAAATCCGATTATGCGGTTTGCACCAATTCTTGTGATGCTTGTCATCTTTATTATCGTGATCAACAATAAGCATTACACACAGTCGCTGCGTGTGTTAGAGGACAATGTCCGACTGGCAAAAGAGCTTGGAACCTCATCGAATTATGATGCCGGAAGGGGACTTGGACCGGTCTTTTATGTGGCAGGTCTTGTGATCTATACACTTGGAACGGTTGGAGATTTTTTGGAACGGAAGCGTAAAAATGGATAATCAGAATCAATATGGAAAAAGTAAATTTGTGACAGCGAGTATGCTGCTAGGCATCCTGTCCGCAGTTTTGTTGACAGTGAGCCTATTTGTACCTGCTATTGATCTGTCCGCATATCATGCACAGGTACAGATCCGGTACAGCATTATGAAGATCTGTGAAAATGTGGGGTTAATCTCTGATATGTGGCGAGGAATTCCGATTGGAATCCTGATTGCCGCGGTGGGGATGCTCGTTTTATCCTTTGTCAGGATACCGCCCCTCAAGGCAATACCCTGTATGATTGTTGTGTGTATGATTATCATAGCGCTTGTAGATATGGGAAATGTAACGGCATGGATCTCTAAGATGCTTGCTCGTTTCATCTCTTCTCAGGTATCCTCCGGTTCTTCTGTGTCCGGGGCGACGATCTGGAAGAGCTTTCAGGCAGGCATCTACCTGCTTGCAGCGGGACTGGTGAGTGGTATTGCCAGCTGCTTTGTATCCAATCATCAGGCGAAAATTATTCGCCAGTGATTCCGTCGATTTCCTCCTTGCAGTGTTTACCATCTGCAAGGAGTTTTTTTAATGTTTCTGCATCGTCGTTCTCCATTGCAGTTTTGTATTCCTGCAAAGCCGTGATAAAATAGTCAAGTTCTTTGATCAGATGTTTCTTATTTTCCAGAAAAAGCTCTGTCCACATCGTTTCGTTCAACCATGCAACACGTGTCAGATCCTTGTAGCTTCCGGCAGAAAAACCATCGTGATTTTTTGCTGTCGGGCTTTTCACGTAAGCATTGGATACAACGTGTGCCATCTGGGATGTGAATGCAATCATCGCGTCGTGACGGTCGTAATCGCAGATTGTGAATTTACCGAAATGAATCGGAGACAGCAGTTTCTTCGCGCGCTCGATGGATTTCGTATCATTCAGATCTTCTGGCACAAGTACCATAGAAGCTCCGTTGTACATTGTCTTTGTGCTGTATGCGTAGCCAGAGAAATGACGGCCAGCCATTGGGTGTCCGCCGATAAAAGTAAAGCCATATTGTTTGGCGATAGGGTAGCAGGATTGGCAGATCAGCTCTTTTGTACCACAGCAGTCGATCACCATCGCATCTTTGCAGATATAAGGTGCCATCTTTGTCAAATAGTCAATGCAAAGCTGCGGATACAGACAAAGCAAAATCAGATCGCAGTCTTTGATATTCCCTTCGTTTAATTCGCCGTCAATGGCTTTATCGTTATACGCAGCCTGAATCACTTCTTTGCTGCGGTTATAAGCAAGAACCTTGTGTTCGTCGTTGTCACTGTATGCTTTTGCAAAAGAACCACCGATCAGTCCAAGTCCAACAATTCCGATTGTCATAATATACCTCCATGCTGTGACTGTAATTCAAATAAATATGGTAAGATTGGCACAGCTTCAATCATCGACAACAGTATAACGCTTTAACGCGATAAAGTAAAGCAAAAATTTAAATGCATAAGACTGGTAAAACGTGGCAACACTCCTAGTACACAACAGGCGCAGAAGCAAAGTTGCGGAATACCTTGAAAAGGGGAAGGACTATGAGCACGAAAAAGAAGTTATATATTGTTGTACTTATCTGGGCAGCAGTTGCGCTGCAAATCTTTATTACGAAGCGGATTGACCGGGAGAGCCAGATGGTGACACAGGTCATGAGTGATGGCGTGGAAAATGTGACGGCGGCAGAGGTAAAACTGTATGCGCATTATGGCGATGAGACGATGACCGAAGCCGCACGAGAGAAAATCCTGCAACGGGTTGGAGAAAAGCTGGGAATCATATCTGGCTATGACATAATTACAAGTACTGAAGGTGAAAATACTTCGACAACGTTTGTGAAAAAGGGTGAAAATGGAGATACGACAATCCGGTTGATTTCGATGGAACAGACAAATGCCGATGGTTCGACCATACAGGAGAATTATCTGATGACAGAGATTGCATTGAAAAATCAGTCGACAGAAAATATCTACCGGTGTAAGGAACAGCTCGATCAGATCTACACAGATCTGGGGCTCTCTGGCAGCAGCAATCTCTATCTGTGCAGTCAGGAAAAAGGGCGGATGACCGAGGATGAGATGCAGAAAGCAACCGCAGATTTCTTCGATACCATGCATGCAAAAAAGCGCAATGAAATCGAATTACAAGATACGCTGTGCATCTATGGATACAGCGACAATGTACCGGAATATGTGTATCAAAATGATCACAAGGTAAATGTGAATATTGCTTTCACGTACGATGAAGCAGAAGACATCACGTATATACACCGCGGACTGCCATTCATAGATAAATCATTTTAACCAAAGAGTAAGCGTAGTCGTGTAAATCTGTAAACAAGATGAGCCATGATTATAATTCTTAAACAGACCATTGAAGCACGCCGGCACTTAATGAGTGCGTAGCACGAATTTAGTACCGCTGCGTGATGAAGTGAGCGGGAGCGCGTCTGTGTAGAATTATAATCATGGCTCATCTTTATAATATTCTGTAGCCCGACTACGCGTATTTTTAGTAGGAAATAATCTCGTATCCATCCTCGGTGACAAGTACCTGAATCTCCCACTGTGCAGATGGAAGTCCATCTTCGGTGTAAACTTCCCAGTCGTTTTCTTCGTCGACGAAGATGTCTGGCTTGCCCATGTTTACCATCGGCTCGATCGTGAACATGAAGCCAGGAACCATAAGCATTTCTGTACCTGCTTTAGAGTTGTAGCTTACCCAAGGTTCTTCGTGGAACTCGATGCCGACACCGTGTCCACCGATTTCGCGGACAACAGAATATCCATTTGCATAGACATAATCATGCACTGCCTGCCCCATGTCGCCGAGGAAGCCCCAAGGTTTTACCTGTTCGAGACCTTTGAGCATTGCTTCCTTTGTGACATCAACGAGTTTCTTCTTCTCCGGGCTGACATCACCGATACAGAACATACGGGAAGAGTCGGAGAAATAGCCGTTCAGGATTGTAGAGCAGTCTACGTTGATGATATCACCGGATTTTAAGATAACATCTGGTGATGGGAATCCGTGGCAGACCTGATCGTTGACGGAAGTACATACACTGTATGGGAATCCTTCGTAGTTTAATGGTGCTGGAATACCGCCCATATCGGTTGTCATATCGTAGACGATCTTATCGATCTCTGCGGTAGACATACCCTCATGGATTGTCTTCTGAATCTCATCCAGTACAGCGATGTTGATTTTTGCACTTTCCTTGATCTTCTCAATCTGCTCTGCATTTTTGATTAAGTTATGAGTAGGAACGATGTGCCCCTGATGTGCAATTTTTGCAATCTTATCGTCGAACATTTCATGACAGACTTTGTATTTTCTGCCGCTGCCACACCAGCAAGGATCGTTTCGGTTAATTTTCTTTGACATGATTACGCCTCTTATATTTATATTTGTGGTTTTACGCATAGGGCGGAAAAAACCACATATATTTTAGCAAAATAGTTTCGTTTGCGCAACCTGCGTAGATGAAACGTTTTATCATCTGCAAGGATTTGAGATAGAACGCGGATGAAGAAATGGGGGATCATGGGGGATTGTAATGAGAAAATGTTGAATAAAGGGCGAAGCGGGAGGCAGTTTATGATTTTGGTTCTGGTTGCGCTGGCGTGTGTGTCATCCGGGTGTCGCAAGCAGGAGGCGAGAGAACGACAGGATCTGGATTTTACGGTGTGCGCAGAGACAGAACTGCCGGATGATCTGCGGCAGATCATAGAGGAGAAGAAGCTGCATGCATTCCAGATGAGTTATACGACGAAGGATCATCTGTATATTGTGGTTGGATATGGGGAACACGACCGTACCAATCTGTGTGTGGTTGTGGAGGAGCTGTATAAGACTGACCGGGCAATCTATATAAAGACCGATCTGAAGACCGAGGCTGAGATGGAGGGGGACATTTCCGGTGTTGCATCAGGGACAGATTCCAACACGCCTGACGGGCAGACAGGAACATCGTCGATGTACCCGTATATTGTAATCCGGTTGCCGCGGCTGGAGCTGCCGGTATTGAATGTATCGTAAGTACGGCTTCTATATGCGCGCAAAAATATTTACAGTAGATTATCATAATTCAGAGAGCATTGGAATACATATAAAGCAGAGGGTAAGAATCTAGTTTGGTGGAGGGAGCTATGGAATTTTCGAAGAAGGAAATACATACAAGCGTGTTGACGCAGTCCAAATATTCACAGATAACAGTCGATGATGATTTTACGATTCCGGATAGTAAAGGCGATATGGAAAAAATTGTTGCCAAGGAAGGTCATATTCTGTTGGAGTCCATGATTCCGGAGGATGGAAAAGTGCGGATCACCGGATCGGTCTGCGTGCGTGTGCTGTATCGTACCGGGGGCGATATCCCGCGGCTGTGCCAGTTCCAGAGTGAGATTCCATTTGAGGATGTTGTCAACTGCGATGGCGTGTCTTCCTCCAGCCAGGTGGATTGCCACAGTCAGTTGGAGGATCTGACGGTGAGCATGATCAATTCGCGCAAGCTGGAGGTTCGCGGACTGATCGGAACAAGTGTTAATGTGTATGAAGAGATGTGCATCGATGCGGCGACAGGGATTGAGCAGGGGGAAGGCGTTGCCTGTCAGTATCGCGACGTTACATATAGTCAGGTCGTGCTCGCCAAGCGCGATGTCCTGAAGGTGCGGGAGGAGCTGGAAATCCCGCAGAACAAACCGAATATCCAGGAGATTTTGTGGCAATGTGTCGCGCTTCGGAACATGGAGACGAAGGCGGGCGATGAGAAGCTTCTGGTGCGTGGAGAAATCGAAATCTTCATCTTATATAAAGGGGGCGAGGAACGGCTCCCGGTACAATCCATTTTCTCGGTGCGGTCGCTCTATCGTGAGGTGCCTTGCAGTGGTGCAGCAGAGGGCATGGTGCTGGATGTCGATTATGTGCTTGGCAAGGGGGAGATCACAATCCGGCAGGATGCGGATGGTGAGGATCGCGTGTTTGGCTGTGACTATAATATTGATATGAATATCAAGTTGTATGAGGACTGTTCATGCCGGATGCTGTCCGATGTGTATTCGCCGAGCGCGGAGCTTGTACCGCAGTTTGAGGTGATGGATTATGAGAACCTGCTGCTGCGCAATGCAGCGAAGGCAAAAGTGTCTGCCAGAAAACAGATCGGTGGAGATAAGGCGAAGCTGCTGCAGATCTGTCATGTGTATGGCGATGTCGATATTGATGATGTTGTTGTCGGGGAAAATGGGGCAGAGATCACAGGCGTTGTAAAATGCTGTGTGCTGTATATTGCGACCGGAGATGATCCGATGAGCAGTGTCGAGGTGGAGATTCCATTTTCGTATACGGCGGATACGGTACCGCTCGCGCAGGAGGACTCGGTGCGTATCCATCCGTGCATCGACCAGCTTACTGCGTCGTTATTAAATAGTGAAGAAATCGAGATTAAGGCACAGATCAACCTGAACATCTCCGTCTTTGCAAAGGGTGAGAGTCAGGCGATGACGGATCTGCAGATCCTGCCGATTGATGAGGCGAAGAAGGCGGCACAGCCGGGCATCGTCGGGTATGTCGTGCAGAAGGGCGACAGCATGTGGAGCATTGCGAAAAAATACTATGCATCGATTGATGCCATCAAGCAGTTGAACAATCTGGAGTCCGATTATGTATCAGAGGGTGACCGGCTGCTGATCGTGAAATCTTAGATCTTCCTATAATATAAAGTAAATAGAAAATCACGGAAATCCATGTTGCAGATGCGGCATGGATTTCTGCCGTTATGAGAAAATAAATAGATTGTGAAGTAACGCTTGCGTTGGTATAATAAAAACAGATTGTTTGTAACGGGAGGCTTTCAAGGATGAAAACGTTAACGAGAAATGCATATGCAAAGGTGAATCTGGCATTGGATGTTTTGCGCAGACGCGAGGATGGTTATCATGATGTCTGCATGATCATGCAGAATCTAAGCTTATATGATACATTGACATTTACGGTGGAGGAAGCGGATACGCTGACAATCACACTGGCGTGTGATAAGGCATTCGTGCCGTGTGATGCGCGTAATCTTATCTACAAAGCAATCGCACTGATGGGGGAAACGTATCATCTGACCGGGCATGTCCATGTGGAGCTGGTGAAACGAATTCCGGTCGAAGCCGGTATGGCAGGTGGCAGTACGGATTGCGCCGCGGCATTTCACGCGATGCGGGAGTTGTATGGACTGGACGTCAGTGATCAGGAATTGATGAAGCTTGGTGTGAAGCTGGGGGCGGATGTGCCATATTGTATCATGGCAAAAACCGCGCTTTCCGAGGGCATCGGCGAGGTGCTGACAGAGGTGGCACCGCTGCCGGATTGTTTTGTCGTTGTGGCGAAACCGACGATATCGGTCAGCACGAAGATGGTATATGAGAACCTGCATGCGAACGAGCTGCAGCACCACCCGGATGTTGCGGGTATGGTGGACGCGCTGAAGCAGGGAGATCTGTCCGGTGTGGCAAGCCGCATGGAAAATGTCTTGGAGACAGTCACAACGAAGCTTTATCCGCAGATCGAGGAGATCAAACAGACAATGAAAGAGTCTGGTGCCGAAAATGCGATCATGAGCGGCAGCGGACCGACGGTGTTTGGTTTATATACAGAGAAAGCGACTGCAGAGCAGGCGGCAGAGAAAATCCGGCAGCAGTACGGACTTTCCGAGGTATATGTGACACAGCCGTGTTAGAGTTGGCTGAGATTTTTGCAGAATCGTGAGAAATAATCATACCTTTTGAGAAAAATACTCTGGTAGAAATAAAAAATATGCTTGAAATATTTGTCTATGCATAGTAATGTATATTGTATACACGTTGAATTTATTTTGGTGTATATGGGGAACGAAGAAGGTAATGAAAATCGGAATGGATAAAAGTTTTGACAGGAAGGTAAGGAGGTAGCAGATATGAAGTTGGATATGAATATCGATGAGTATCTTCCACTTCGGGAGGTTGTATTTCATACATTACGCAAGGCAATCATACAGGGAGAATTGCAGCCGGGAGAGCGTCTGATGGAAGTGACGCTGGCGAACAAGCTTGGCGTCAGCCGGACACCGGTACGTGAGGCAATCCGGATGCTGGAGCTGGAAGGTCTGGTTGTTATGATTCCGCGGAAAGGTGCGGAGGTTGCGAAGATTACAGTGCGTGACTTAAAAGATGCCTTGGAGGTTCGAATGGCAATTGATTCATTGTCGGTCAAGCTTGCCTGCGAGCGGTTGGATGAGAATGATAAAACAGAGATAAAACAGGCATGCGTGGCATTTCGTGAAGCGGTCAAATCAGGAAATGTGCAGGCAATTGTGGAGGGGGATGAACGTTTCCACAACACAATCTACCGGGCATCGAAGAACCAGAAGCTGATTACGATTGCGATGAATCTGCGGGAACAGGTGTATCGATACCGGTTTGAATATGTTAAGGATTTTTCGTATCATGAGAATCTGATCCGGGAGCATGATCAGATTACAGAGGCGATTTTGAAGGGCGACGTAGAGACAGCACAGAAGATTATGAAGGAACATATTTATAATCAGGAGCAGATCGTGATACGGAATTTGCAGAAGGAAGCATAAGTAAACAGGAAAACAAGAGAGAGGTGCAGAGCACCTCTTTTTTTGTGTGCCTACAAATATATTTCCACAAAACACAGTTATGTTGTTGTATAGCGACAAAATATAGTATATAATCATCTTAATCGGCTGTTGAAAAATTTGACTTGATTCATGCAAAAATTGCATCTGATTATGCAAAAACGGACAGATGAATTGTAATGAACAGGGATTCATGCAAAACTTGGGGTTGACGGAAAAAATCTTCGATTCGCGGAAAATGAATCGAAAAAATGTTATGCAGACGGTAGAATGAAAAAAACATTGGAAAGAGGTAACGGGATGAGCGAAGAAAAACTATTTGATGTGAATTGGGATCAGAGAAAATGGGAGACACCTGCGAGCGCACAGGATATGAAGCTGTACAGCTATCCACCGAGAACGATACGGAATATGTCAGTTCCGGGATTTCTGACATGGCTGGTGCTGTTGCTGGCATCGATTGGCGGACTTCTGTATACTGCATGGATGACAGTGACTGGCGACTATGAGGATGGAAAGGTAAACACGATACTGGGAGTCGTAAGCTTTGTCGTGCTGCTTTGCTGTCTGATCTACAAGACAAATTATAAGAGAAAGCTTATTACATATACCGATGTGTTACATGCGGTGCTGATTGATAATGCCAAACATGCGTATGTTGTACATTTGAATGAGGATGCTTTTCTGGGAGCAACCGGACTGGGTGCATATAGAGTTCAGACTGTCCAGGCGCAGGGGGTAAGTGTAACACATGTCGGACAGGCAATGGGTAGCCGAGACATGGAGCAGAAAGCAATCAAGATGATTCAGCATAAGGATTTCCTGTTGAAACGTATTCAGGAGAAGCCGGTTTTTCAGGAGATGATCGAGAACGGTACCTTTGAGCAGGTGGCTTTGCCGGTTGAGAAGATTCTGAAGTTCAAGAATCCGGGTGCCTGTTTCGTAGTTACGTATGCATATAAATGGAATGGCAGTGAATATACAGACACGGTTCGCTTCTATCATTCTATGCAGGATTATAAGGAGCTGCTTGCATATTTCAAGGAGCGGTATGAGGCAGAAAAATAAAGGTATGAAAAAAACAGGTGTATTGGGATTCGTGATTCTGTGCCTGCTCAGCGGGTGTGCACAGCAAAGCACAGAATCCACAGAGGCGACAACGGTCGCTGCAGTGGAAGCAGAAGCATTGGAAACGGTAGCACTGAAAGATGCGGAAATCGGTGACATCGTACAGATGGGAACCTACGAACAGGATGGAGATCCGGAGACAGAAGATCCGATCTGCTGGGATGTGCTGGATAAGGATGGGGATGCCATGCTGCTTATATCCCATGATGTGATATCAACGATTCTCGGATAGTCTTAAATGTGTAATATGGGAGGATTCACAGATACGGTCGTGGCTGAATGAGGAGTTCTATGCAGAGGCGTTTGACGAGACGGAACAGGCAAGTATACGGGAGACTACGCTGGAGAATCCGTCTACGGTGGGATTCTTTGCCCATGCTCATGTGAGTGATTATGTACAGGTGCGCGAAGGCAAGCCTGACACGAGGGATAAGATATTTATGCTGAACTGGAAGGAAGCGGAACAGTACTATGGAAAGAACTTAACGGAAACATCGGTACTTCAGCGAAAACCTTCGAAGGTGGTGCAGCAAATGTATGAAGAGAGAAACACACACCGAAATCTTGAAGGATACGGTTATAGAATTATGTATCCGGTTTTTGATGTATCAGAAGGCATAGCATGGATGTTGCGATCGACAGGAGGCGCGGATAATACAATTTTAGTGATACGAGGTGGAGAGAGGTATCGAGATAAAGGGATGGATGGCGAAGCTTTTGCAAATTCATACGTAGGCGTTCGACCTGCAATGTGGATTCATGTGGGTGAGTAAACTCGAAGGGAGAACAAAATGTCTTTAGGAAAAAAGGGAAAAAAGAACATAATTTTGGCACTGATCGTAGTTTGCTTCGTGTTGGTCTGTGTGATGATTTATGTGAAGAAGCATTCAGAACCCCAGATGGAGAATCGGATATTTGAAAATCCATTTGCCGGAGTTAATGAAGAGATTGACTGGCAAAGTGGTAATTATGCCAATGAGGCGCTTGAGGTAGATGGATATATATATCTATACAAAAGCCGCGTAGAACTGGGAATGCATGATCACGTGGATGATTTAGAAAAGTGCGGAAATAACGTGATTTATCGTTTATCTCCGGATGGAACGTATGAGGAGTTCTATACATATGATTACGGCGATGCGATTTATTATGCGGTCAATTCGAAATTATATTATTATGCCTGATATTTTTATATCCAGATAGAGAATCGGATATATCGTATAAACAAGGATGGAACGGATGCACAGGTCATATATGAAGATGATAATGGATATGACTGTTATCGGACGTTTGGAATCCGGGATCATTATCTGTTGATTGCAAGTCTCAGAGAAATCTATTATGTGGATCTGGATACATGGGACTGGAGTAAACCGATGCAATTCGGAAATATGCGACGGTTGATTGGTGTACATTATGATTTTGATGTAGAGAGTAACATTGGGTATTTTTATGAAGATATCATTTATGGAACGGGAACGGAAGAACCTGAGCATGTTTCAATAGATGGGTATCATGGAGTTCATAATCTGTCTGTATATGATGAAAATGGAGAAAAACAACGTATAGCAGATCACGTGTATTGTATAAACACCTATAAAGGAAACATATTCTATGCGCAGAGAGTGGATGATTCTGTCAGTATAAAGTATAAATCGTTAGAGAGTGATGATGAGGGTGAGGTATTCACAGTTCCGCTGAAAAAATCGTGTGGAGTGGTATCTTTGGCCATAAATGATAATTATATTATCTATGATATAGGTGCATATAGTAACTATGGATACCAACATGAAGTTTTAACGCGGGTGATCAGGAACCGGCAGACGGGGGAGATACAGCAGACAATCGAGTATTAAGCGAGGACGGATAAAATGAAACGTTTGTTTAGAACAATATTATGCATATTATGCATCATGTCTCTTGCAGGGTGTTCCTTTGTGGAAGACAAGGGGGACTATATGCCATGTTTAAAGTTAAAAAGAGGAAAGACGGTCAATATAGAATTTGCTCCAGGAACGCATGCTAAGCAAACAGCAGAGGAAGCAGGTCAGATGATGAAAGATCAAAAACGTTGCGTAGATGCGTGGGTCAATGAGGAAGGACGTTGTGTACTGAAGTTTAACCGGGATCAATTAAAAGCCGAATACGACAGCACGGTTGACCTTATAAAAACAACGATAAAGTATGCAGGTAAGCCTGTTGAAGTGAATTATGATTGTAATGAAATCACCTATTATGCGGATGATTCAACAGAGCTTATGGATTTTGCTTATACACATGTGGTATTGGTTGGAGCATGTATGACAATTCAGGCATATGCGGGGATTCCGAATGATGAACGTGAAATAACAATAAAATTTATCTATCAGCCAACCGGGGAAGTTATGTTTGATCAACATATATCTAAGGATAATCCCAAAGCATCGGTTGAGGAAGAAGAATTCAAGGAAAGATTGGAAGAAATGAAACAAGGAGAACACAAATGACACATGATATGGCAGTTGGATTTAAAGTTGGATTTTTCTGGTATCAAATAGGTAGTGGCGATTTTTTACACTGTTTTTTTTCAACAGTTGCTGTAAATTTAGAGAATGGTAGTTGGGGAAGTAGATTTCCACTGATAATGAACAAATTGTATCAAGGAAGTCTTGATAGTGAAAATGTGGGTAAAGCGTTAATAGAGCTGAATACAATTGAAGAAGAGTTAGGAAAAATATCGCCAGATAAGGTAGTTTGGGACATAGATGATATTAAGAAGCAGCCGCCATGGGGTAATAATATTAGTAAGGATATAACCGACTTGTCAAATTATTTTGTGACAAGTGATGGCGAAGATTTTTTAACAGTGTTTAAACATGCTTTAGAGGATAGTCAAGAGTCAGAATTACCAATAGAGATAGAGGCATTATGAAAATAAATTATGTTTAGGAGAAGAAGTGAGGAAACGAAATGGGAAAAGTGTTTGAAGATTATTTTTCAGAATTGCAAACGGATATGGTGGAAATTTGCATGGAATATGTGGAAGATAGAGCAGAGAAGATTTATATTTACTGTTCTTTTGAAGGAGGGGTGCAATCCTGTAATTTCTTTTATAAGGTAAATGGAAAAGTTGTGAAAAAGAGCAGACTAAATGACGTTATTGTAGATGGGCAGGAAGAATATGATGTTTCAATACCCAGACAACGAGACGTTATGGCGATTCTTAATGAAGATATGGTGGCTCTTAGGAAGTTGTGTGAAGAATATCAAAGAGAAATGCCAACACAGATTAAATTAATATATGATGTTGCAGCTAATTCATTAAATGCAGATTATAGCTATGATATAATATATAGCAATGATAAAGATAAGATGGCAGAAGATGTTTTAGAGGAATGGTATGAGTCTGAAAAAAGTAAAGAAGAGTAATATTTTGTAGGAATTAATAAAAATATGAAAAGCTTTAAGCTCCAGAATATAAAAATCTGGGGCTTAATATATTTCAGACTTAATCAGGTAAGAGAGTGTGGTTGATTTTGTTTTATGGAATATCAGACTTGGTGCAACGATAGATGGTCTGGTACGCAGAGAAAGTTATGAGTTGCCAGTAGAGACAATTCGTGAAATGATAATACCGTATAAAAATTAGGAGAGTACGATGATACAAGAATTATTAAAGAAAATTGAAGATAGCTATTATTGGGATGCAAGAGTTAAGTCGTTAGAATGTAATTACTTTGGAGATGAAGTAAAAGTGGTATTTGAGGATGATGAAAAGAATATCACATATTTTTTTCAGAGTGTTATAAAGTGAAAATTGAGCATGCAGTTGAATTCCAAAAAGACAGACCGTCGAAAGAACTTACACGCCCACAGATTCCGTATTTTATGCAAGATGTAGAATTAAAAGAGATAGAGTTATGTCAGAAAAAATATATGGAATTTAAAATAAATATGTATCCTATTGAACTGTTAATAGTTTGCAAAAAATTTGATATTTATTAGGTTATACTTTCGGACTTTCGACATACTACAACTTCTGAGGTCTATTAATTAATCATCATGGCTGTTGCGAAGCAATTAGGTGAAGACAGTAATAAAACATGCACAGTTTAATGGATGGCATTAGGGAGGCACAAAAATATGCAAGATATAATAGATATGGAATTGGAAGAATATATTCCTTTGAAGATTATATTTAATAAGGATGAGGAAGCGGTTGAATATATTTCATATTCAAAAGATAAAACTTCTTCATTGGAATTTACAGTGGGTATAAAGAGTAAGTTATTAAAAAGAATAACGCTATTGCTTTGCAAGGAGTATTCAGAAACTACGAATAAGCTAGTAGTGGAAAATTTTGAAGATGGAAAGATAATTTTTTATAGTGACGATATTGAATGCCCTGTTTTTAAAACTATTTTGTATTCTAATGGTACCAGAATAATATTATCAGACAAAAAAAGTTCTCGTTATATAAAAATGGACAAAGTTTATTTTGGATTGTCACAAACAGATGATATTATTGAAATATGTGTATGTGATATGAGCGTTTCTGAATTGAATCATTTAAAAAAAGAATTAAGATGTTATCGACAGAAGAATTAAAAAATTATGTATATAATGAAGTTCAAACGCGGTTAGGAGAAGTTTCTTGTGGGAATTTGTACTTTGCTGAAGGAACAGATAATAGTGTAGAAGGAACATATATATTTAATAAGAACAATGAATATCATATTCTTTTTACTGAAAAAGGGAAAATAAGAAGTGATATTGTTACAGATAAAAAAAGAGAAGTCTTATGGAATGCAGTAGAGATAATTTCCGCTAATATCATAATAAATTTTGCGATATGCAATAGAGAAAAGGGAAAGGATTTTCGCCGAGCTCTTTTTGCAAAAGAAAAAGAAATTTTTTCATTGTTTGGACAAGATTTTCAGAAAAGAAAAGATGAATAAATAGAAGAAATTCTTAAAAAAATCCGTATAACGATATTTGATTTGTACTTGACAAGAGGTCCTTACATATTAGTTCTGCAATATTGAATTTGAAATAAATATGTATCTCGGCTATCTTGAAGAAAAGCAGTATGGGGATATGTATAAAGAAGAGACAATTACATATGGAATTATAGAAATTCATTTCCTATACAGTTTAACGGATAATGCAGAAAAGTTTTTGCAGGCAGTTCAAAATCAGGTTGCTCAACATGGCATTAGAATACAATACTATGTTTCGGAGGAGAATTGAGATGAAATTAGACAAGGAGCAGAAAAAAGAATTAAGGAATTTAATAGTTGCATATGCAAAAAAGTTAGGATATAAAGCCAGACAAAATACGATTTTTCGTGTAAAGGATGCGGCGATGGTTTATTGTGATTTCCTTGTTGTAGATTCGAAGAAATTGATTTATAGAGTCAACATAAAAAATTATGATTATGATGATATTTTTTGGAAGATAATGCAGATGCCTAGTAATAGCAAAGAACCTGATTCATTAAGGGCAGTTGGCGCTTTTCAGGCTCCAACTATCACAGTAAAAAACAGGACAGATGGAACTCACAGATCAATATGAGGAGCAGGCAAAAATTCTTGTAGAATTGGTAGAAGAAAGTAGCAATAAATTTATGGAGCAGTACGATATTGATGAATATGCTATAAATTGTCAGGGAGAAATGTATATAAATGTTCTAAAGTATTTGGCATATGTTCACATGAATAAGAAAAGTGAAGCTCGTCGTATAGCTGAAGAAGCACTTAGGGATGGAGATGTAAATAATTTCGAAAATGAAGGAAAAACTTTTTTTGAGTGGGCATTGATGCAACAATAGAAATATAATATATTGCATGAATTAATAAAGATTTGAAAAGTATTAAGTTCCAGATTATAAAAATCTGGAGCTTAATATATTTTCGGACTCAATCAGGCAAGAGGTGACGAGATGATTTCATTGGAAGAAAGATATCAAAACTTTAAAAAAACAATTCAAGAATGTGGGAGTTATTTGTTGACAGAGAATGATGATACAATTAAACATAATTTGTTTGAAGAATTTTCGATAGATGTTATTAGTTTCCCGTATGAAGATACATTAAATCTATTTTTGGATGAAGGTATGATTGATGATGATATACTAGAAAAAAGCATAGTGTTAAGAAATTCATTCATGCAATTAGAAAAAAACGTAGAATTACTTAGTGTCGAAGCGGTAAGAACATTTGAAGAATGGAAAAGATTATTAAGAGCATCTGATGAAATAAGAAAGTTGCTTTATTGGTAGATATATAAGTGCAGATGATATTCTTGAGAAGGAAAACGTAAATAAAAGCATGTTTAGGTGAGGATGCATATTATAAAATCCTATATGGAAGTACGATTGCATCAGATTTTGTATGTTTAGCTGGGCTTGTTTCTGAACTTAATGCGGTTCCCGGTTCACTGGATAATTTACCTTCAGGAAGACCGGGTACAGCACCGGAAATAGGCGGGGAGAGTGGTAGTAAGACTATACATAATGATATTTTAGATAGTCCAAGAACAGGAAGTGCTTTGAAAGTAGATGATGTAAAACCAATTTACGAGATAAATGAAAAAACGGGTAAACCTCAAATTATAAAAGAATTTCCTGCGACAGCTCAAGCGCACGGCTTTAATGATTTAGTTGATAATTATGCTGGATATGCAACAAAAACTACATTGAATGATGCAACATTGTATCAGCTAGAGGGTTCATTAAATGGAGTAGAAGGAAGATTTGAGTGGATTATTCAAGATGGAAAAGTAACACACAGAATGTTTATTCAAAATGGAGCGATGAATGGAGTGCCAATAAAACCATGATAAAAATAGCAGATATTAAAGAACTTAAGTTAAATATAACCTGGAAATTGTTATATAGAGGATTATTAGAAAAGCAAATTTCTATAAATGAAATAATAGAATATGCGAAAGAACAACTGGAAAAAGGAGATGATAGAATTGAAATATGTGAGTTGGCAGGTTCTAGTGACTATGATCTAGAGGATGTTATGGATACTCTTTATGAGCTGGCTAAAGAAGAAAAAAATCCAGATGATTTAGAGGATAGAAAGTTAAGAGCTGCTCGAGTTAATAAATTCCTAAAAGATAAAAATGCAAATTGTATTGATGGCTTAATGGGACTAACGGAACTATGGCTTGAATTAGGATGTACTGCTGATTCGCCACATATTATTCAAGGTAAAGATAATAGCATATCTCCAGTGGAATATTATACAGATGCGAATTATAACTATCTTTATGAAAAGAACAAACATTGGCTTAAGGATGAAGTATATTTTCTGATACATAATGAAAAATAGTATCCGAGTACAGCTACGACATTTTTGGGGAGCAGAAGGTTTACAATATATATAAGTGTAGATGAGCTTGATAAGGAAGCCGTAAATAAAAGCACGTTTAGGTGAAGGGTGATTAATTAGAGAGGCAAAAAAGTGAAGTTTGAAAAAGTATTTAATAACAAAAAATATATTCGAAAAATAGAAGGTATGGGTGAGGGACTTGTTTTATTTGAAATATCAGTTGTTGATAAAAGATTAGGACAAAATTACCATTTGTTTTATGAGGATAAGCGCAAGCCTCCGTTGGACATAGCAATTAATCCAGAAAATGGAATGATAGAGTATATTAGCTATTTTGTTCAAGATGAAATAATAAATAATAT
>OHQO01000253.1_pt1 | contig 36226 bp, 30 predicted proteins | sample 1578051 | NCBI WGS metagenome assembly OHQO01 (sample SAMEA3879592, study PRJEB24766) | human gut metagenome | biome: human-associated habitat; feature: feces | place: USA | collected 1985/1987 | reverse complement strand
TCCTGGAGGTCTCCGGCTGGAAACCCACCGATGACCGCCCCACGGTCGTGGAGGAAGAGCCTGAAAAGAAGGGCTTTATGTACTGGGTCACGAAGTTCGGCAACTTCAGCGCAGCTGTCTTTATGCCGATCGTTCCCGCTCTGATCACCGGCGGCCTGATCCTTGCCATCAAGAACCTGCTGGTCAACTACCTTGGAATGAGCACCGACAGCGGCACCGCAAAGGTCTGCCTGGCTATCTTCAGCGCCGGCTTCTCCATGCTGCCCGTCTGGATCGGCTACACCATGGCCAACAAGCTCAAGATGGAGCCTATCATGGGCGCGTTCCTGGGCGCTGTCCTCGTCAGCAGCTCCATCAGCGGTGTTGAGGGTCTGGATTTCTTCGGCATCCCCATTCCTACCGTGGAATACACCTCCAGCGTGCTGCCCATCGTCATGGGCATCATCCTGATGTACTGGGTGGATAAGCTGCTCAAGAAGATCATCCCTGAAATGGTGCGTTACTTCTTAAAGCCGCTGCTTACCATGTTGATCGTCGTTCCCATTACGCTGATCGTCCTCGGACCCATTGGCACCGAGCTCAGTGGTGTGGTCGGCGATGCTCTTCAGGCATTCTTTAGCGCAGCAAGTATTATTGCAACTCCTGTTTGCTCTGCTATCTATCCCTATCTGGTCATGCTGGGCCTGGATAAGGCCATCACCCCCATCATGGTGGAAGGCATCTCCAGCATCGGTTACGACCTGGTTGTTACGCCGATGGGCTTTATCTCCAACCTGGCAGTCGGCGGCAGCGCACTGGCTGTTGCCATGCACCTCAAGGATAAGGGCCGCAAGGGCATGATCGCTTCCTTCGGTGTTACCGCACTGTGCGGCGTTACCGAGCCTGCTTTCTACGGCTCCCTGATCATGCGTCCCCGTGTGCTGGTGGGCACTGCCATCGGCGCAGCGGCCGGCGGCCTGATCGCAGGCATCTTCCAGCTGAAGAACTACGTTGTGGGCGGCTGCCCGGGCTTCCTGGCCCTGCTGTTCTTCCTGCCTCCTGACGGTTCCATGGGCAACATGATCGTGGCGCTGGCCTCCGGCATCGTGGCCGTGGTCGTGGCGTTCATCGCCTGCACCGTCATCCTCAAAAAGGCATACAAAGAGGACGTCTGATCCCTGTTTAGACTTTTGACATTCACAGCCATAATTTCATCATAAAGCAAAGCACAAAAAGCCAAGCACATTGATGCCTGTCGCCGCTACGGCGGCGGGCATCAATGTGTGCTCAGGCTTCTTTTGAGAGGGAGGATCTGCTATGGGCAGAAAAGTTCTGGTGGCGCAGTTTGTGACCGAGTCCAACGCCAACATCCCCTACAAAACTGATCTGGAAAATTATGACCTGCGGTTTGGCGAGGACGCCATTTCTCAGATGAACATGGGCACCGTGTTCGCGGATGCCGGCATCGAAGTGGTACCCTCGGTCTATGCCAATGGCTTTTCGGGCGGTGTGGTCACCCGCAACGCCTTTGATTACATCGAGAACCGCCTGCTGAACGATATCCGCGCAAACCTCGGCACGCTGGACGGCATGTTCCTGCATCTGCACGGTGCCAGCGAGGTGGAGGACATCGGCTCCGGCGACCATCACATTTTGAAGGAAGTACGCAAGCTGGTGGGTCCGTATATGCCCATTGTAGTGGCCTGCGACCCCCACGGCAATCTGTGCAAGGAGTATGTGGACGGCACCACCGTGATCCGCAGCTACCGCGAGTCGCCCCAGACCGACCTTGCCGACACGGTCAAGACCTGCTGCCGGTATCTGGTAGATCTGTTGGAGCACCGCCGCAACATCCGCCCCGCATACCGCAAGCTGCCGCTGATCCTGGGCGGCGAGCAGAGCGTCTCCGCCGATGAGCCGGTGCGCTCCATCAACCAGTACATGGACGAGATGGAGAAAGATCCCCGCATTCTCAGTGCCAGCTGGCATGTGGGCTACATCCGTCACGACACGGACGTAGCAGGCTGCGGCGTCGTGGTGGTGCCAAACTCCGAGGCTGATCAGGACTACGCCGAGCAGAAGGTTGACGAACTGGCCGCTTATGTGTGGGAGCGCCGCCATGAGTTCCACTACACCGGCCTGACGCAGGAACCGGAAGAGGCCATTCAGTCCGCGCTGAACTGCCCGGGCAAGCCGGTGTTCCTCACCGACTCCGGTGACAACACCACCAGCGGCTCTGTGGGTGCCAATACATGGGTGCTGCGGCAGGTCATGGCGTTGCCGGATACCAAGGGCAAGAACTTCTTGTTCGGCTGCATCACCGACCCGGCTGTAGTGGCACAGCTGGCCGATGTTCCGGAGGGCACAAAGACGCATATCCGTCTGGGCATGGATCTGGACGAGCTGTCCCGCCCGGTAGAGCTGGACGTGACCGTGAAGCACAATGGTCGTCTGGAAGGCTTTATGGGCTATGAGGGAGATTACGGTGCCTGCGTGCTGGTGTCGGTAGAGGGCTACCCCATTGATATCATCATAGCCGAGGCGAGCCATGCTGTGGTGGAGCTGCATCAGTTCGAAGCAGCCGGTGCCCACTGCGCGGACTACGGCGTGGTGATCGTAAAACAGGGCTACATCTTCCCGGAGCTGAAGGAGCTTGGCGCGCTGTGCGTGATGTCCCTGACCGATGGCGCTACCCTGCAGGATACCCGCCGCCTGCCCTTCAAGCGCATCATGCGCCCCATGTTCCCGGTGGACGATATTTAAAAAACAAAACGAGAGCTTATCAAAGAAAGGACTTGTACAGTATGGAAAAGCAGAAATTTCTCTGGGGCAGTGCAACTGCCGCATATCAGTGTGAAGGCGCTTGGGATGAGGACGGCAAAGGTCTGGGCGAGTGGGATGTATTCTCCCACGGCAACCCGCTGAACCTGAACGGTGCCACCGGCGATGTCTCCTGTGACTTCTATCACCACTACAAAGAGGACATCGACATGATGGCTGCCGGCAAGCAGAACACCTACCGCTTCTCCATTGCATGGGACCGTATCCTGCCCAACGGCCGGGGTGAGGTGAACCCCAAGGGCATTGAGTTCTACAACAATGTGATCGACTACTGCCTGGAAAAGGGCATCGAGCCAAATGTCACCCTGTTCCACTACGATCTGCCCAATGTCCTTGCGGAAGAAGGCGGCTGGGAGAACCGCTCCATCGTGGACGACTTTGAAGCCTATGCCAAGGTCTGCTTTGAGGCCTTTGGCGACCGGGTCAAGCTGTGGAGCACCATCAACGAGCCCAAGTACTACGCCTACTGCACCAATATGGTGGGCAACTATCCCCCGAACCACAAGCTGGACTTTGACCGCTACTTTAAGCAGATGTACTACGAAGTGCTGGCCAGTGCCAAGACGGTGGCCCTGTACCACTCCATGGGTCTGAAGGGTCAGATCGGCATCGTGCACGACAGCAGCAACGTGGAGATCGCGCCGGGCACCAAAGAACCGGGAAAGGTCCGCCTGCTGGGCGACCTGTTCTATAACCGCCTGATCCTGGACACCTCCATCAAGGGCGAGCTGCCCGGCGAGCTGATCCCTCTGCTGCGGGAGAACGGCATTGAGAACGACTATATCAAGCTGGACGATGCCCTGATCTTTGCCAAGGGCAAGGTGGATTACATCGGCATGAACGTTTACAACCGCATGTACCTGACCGACTGGTCGGAGGGCGAGACCGAGGTGTTCCACAACAACCGCGGCGCAGGCTCCAAGGCCAAGGAGGGTATGCGCATCAAGGGCTGGTACGAGACCGCCATTGCCCCCGACACCAAGCGCAACCTCTGGGGCCGCGAGATCTACCCCAAGTGCATGTACAACACCCTGATGGAGATCCGGGAACGCTACGGTGACATCCCGGTGTACATCACCGAGAACGGCCATGGCTGCTACGAGACCCCGGACGAGAACGGCTATGTGCAGGACGATGACCGCATCGAAATGATGCAGGGCTACATCGACTATATGCTTAAGGCCAAAAAAGAGGGCTGCAATGTGCTGGGCTACTATGCATGGTCTACCATGGATTTGTACAGCTGGGTCAATGGCTACGAAAAGCGCTACGGCTTTGTGCGTGTGGACTTTGACCATGACAACAAGCGTACCCCCAAAAAGAGCTATTACTGGTTCAAGAATTTGATCGAGGAATACCAGAAAACCGAAGAAGCGGGAGAGTAATATGAGAGCCACAGGAGACGGCTCCCCCAAAAAGCCGTGACGTATCCGCCATGGCGTGGATGTGGTGCTGGACTTCATTGCCGGCTGCGTCTCGCCGGTGATCCCGGTGCTACTGGTTCACTGGCGGCATGATATGGGCGAGCGACACCTTTGGTACATGGGCCGTAGGCCTGTACGCCATTATTACCCCGGGACTGTGTGCCTTGCTAGGGTATATCGACCCGGATGGCAGCCTGACCAATTTGTTGCTGACACTGAGTCCGGAACTGGTGCTGATATTCCATCTGGACTTTACTACCCTGCGGGAAGATGCTTGGGTTAGTATGCTTCTGCTGGGGCACTGCATGGGCTGGTTTTTGCCAGTAACCATGCGGCTTTCGCCGCACCAGCGCATGAAAAAAGCGGCCTGTCCGGTTGCGGATTGATGGTGGAAACGGTACAATAAAAGGAGAAACAACAATGAAAATCTTGGTCGGCGAATTTATCACGGAGTCCAATGCGAACATCCCGCAGAAATGCGAGATCAGCAATTACAAGATGCTTTTTGGTGATGACTGCATTCAGGCACTGCATGTGGCCGATGTGTTTGAGCAGGCCGGTTTTGAACTGATCCCCTCGGTGGTGGCGGATGCCGGTGCTGCGGGCGTGATCAAAAAAGATACCTTTGATTACATCGAATCTTGCTTCGTGCGGACGGTCAAAGAGCACATCCACGAGATCGATGGTATGTTCCTGATGCTGCACGGTGCCAGCGAGGTGGAGGGCATTGGTTCCGGCGACCACCACATTCTGGCTGAGATCCGCAAGGTGGTAGGGCCGTACCTGCCCATCTTTGTGGTGTGTGACCCCCACGGCAATCTGTGCAAGGAATATGCCGAGGCCACCACTCTGATCCGCAGCTACCGCGAATCACCCCACACCGACAGCATTGCCACCATGCGCAAGGTAGCCGCCATGCTGTGCGACTTTATGAAAGACCGCCAGAACATCCACTCGGTATACCGCAAGCTGCCCCTGATCCTGGGCGGCGAGCAGAGCGTTTCCGGTGACGAGCCAGTGCGATCCATCAACGAGTATATGGACAAGCTGGAACAGGATCCCCATATCCGCAGTGTGAGCTGGCATGTGGGTTACATCCGCCATGACACGCCGGTGGCTGGCTGCGGCATCGTTGTGGTGCCCCAGACCGAAGCCGACCTGCCCTATGCAGAGGAAGCCGCCGACTGGCTGGCTGTCTACGTCTGGAACAAACGCCGTGAGTTCCACTACACCGGCCTGACAGCTGCTCCAGACAAGGCTTTGCGGATGGCACTGGAGTTTGAGGGCAAGCCTGCTTTCATCACTGACTCTGGCGACAATGTAACCAGCGGTGCCACCGGCTGGAATACCTACATCCTGCGGCAGGTGTTGGTGGAGAAGGAACTGAAAAAGAAGATCCTGTTTGCCAACATCTGCGACCCCGTTGCCTACCAGAAGCTGGCGCAGCTGGAGATCGGCGCAAAGGCCTGCCTGCATCTGGGTGTGAATCACGATGAGATGTCCCACTCGGTGGAGCTGGATGTGACGGTGAAGGCAAAGGGCACTCTGCGCGGCTACCTGCACCATCCCCACGATGCCGTGTATGGCTATTCGGTGGCGGTGTCGGTGGACGGCCTGCCACTGGATATCAATGTGGCAAGTACCCGCCAGACCATGTGCGAAGAGCACCAGTTCGTGGGGGCTGGACTGGACTGGGACGCATACGATGTGATTGTGGTCAAGCAGGGCTATATCTTTCCGGAGCTGAAGGAAAAGGCTGCGTTCTCGGTCATGTCCCTGACGCAGGGAGCTACCCCGCAGGATACCCGGATCATTCCCTTCAAGCAGATCATGCGCCCCATGTACCCCATTGACAAAATCTGAAACCGGCCGCAGGCCAAATACAAGAAATCAATAACGAGAGGTGTAAGAAAATGAAACAGTACGATATCCGCTTGGCCAAGGTGCCGCAGCCGCCCAAGGACTGTACTGGAGAGCCGGTCATGCTGACGGATGCCACTATCCAGGAACGTCTGGACAAGGTTCTGCGGGGCATGAAGTCCCGCGGTTTTGAGCAACTGGTGGTGTACGGTGACGCCGAACACTGCGGTAATTTCCAGTACCTGATGGGATATTTTACCCGCTTTGAAGAGTCTCTGCTGGTTCTGGACGCCGACGGCACGGCTCACTTTGTGCTGGGCAATGAGAATCTGAACAAGGCGTCCAAAGCCCGTATCCCGGGGCAGGCCGTGCATGTTTCACTGTTCTCACTGCCCAACCAGCCCAACCGTGCTGACAAGCCCCTGCGCACTCTGTTGGAGGAGGCAGGCATTGCGCCGGGCCGCCGCATCGGCATTGCAGGATGGAAGCATTTTACCAGCCCGGTGGAGAAAAACGAAAAACTGTTTGACATCCCGGCCTTTATTCTGGATGCCATCCGTGCCATTACCGGCGGCGACGAGAACCTGTTCAATGCCGGAGATCTGTTCCTTGGCGATGGCGGTGCCCGTACCACTAACAACGCTAACGAGATCGCCCATTACGAATATGGCGCTGCACTGGCTTCAGACGGTGTGCTGGATGCTATGGATCTTCTGGCTCCCGGTGTGCCGGAGACCGCACTGGGCGCTCAGCTCAACCGGCAGGGCCAGCACAACAGCATCGTGACCATTGCCGCCAGCGGCCCGCGCTTCATCAAGGGCAATATGTTCCCCACCCAGAACACGGTCAAGGTGGGCGATACCATTTCGCTGACCGTCGGCTATTCGGGCGGCTCCTCCAGCCGCGCAGCCTATGCAGTGCACGACGCTTCGGAGCTGCCGCAGGGCGCTCAGGATTATGTGGAAAAGGTAGCGGCTCCCTACTTTGCTGCCTATACCCGCTGGCTGGAGGAGATCCATGTGGGCATGACCGGCGGTGAGATGTTCGACAAGGTGGAAGAAATTCTGCCCCGTGCAACCTACGGCTGGTCGCTCTGCCCTGGCCATCTGGTGGCCGAGGAAGAATGGCTCTGCTCTCCGATCTATGAGCACTCCGCAGAGGTTCTGCGCAGCGGCATGATGCTGCAGATCGATATCATTCCCTCGGTGCCGGGCTACGGCGGCAGCTGTGCCGAGAGCACCGTGGTGCTGGCCGATGAGACTCTGAAGGAGCAGATCTGCCAGCAGTACCCGGAGATGTGGCAGCGGATGCAGGTGCGTCGGCAGTATATCATCCAGCAGCTTGGCATTCAGCTTTCGGAAGATGTACTGCCCATGTGCGGCACAGTGGCTTATCTGCGGCCCTACCTGCTGGAAAAGGACATGGCATTTGTGAGCCGCTGAGTCCATAAACATCCATGGATGTCTCTGAATACTCTATAATTTTGGCACCCGCCCAGCCTGCAATCAAAAATCCCCGCAAATAATTGCGCGAGAGCTTGAAAAAACGTGAATAAAGAGCACAAATAAAGTATAACAAACCGCCCCGGTTTCCGTAACAGGAAGCCGGGGCAGTTTTTGCGTTGGGTAGCTTGAGCGAGCGACAAGGGGCTGTTGCAAAATAGCCCCAACGAAAAAATGAGATAGACTTCCCCGAAAGGGGTTGCCTATCTCATTTTTTGTTGTAAACTGAAACTGCAATGAACCAGATACAACATGAACAGTATACAGGAAAGGGCGGCATATATCAACAGCTGACCCTGCCAATAAGCGAAAATATTTTAATAGATGAACATGAACCGGTGTATGTAGCCAACGCCCAGCTTGAGGAACTTCCGGCGCTTCTTGATGCGAGGGAGAACCAATATCTCTACCGAATTGTTTCTCCTCTGCATTGCTTTTGACCTCCAGAAGTTCTTTTCCAAATTGCAACGCGGAAAGAGAAAATCTCATCTTTTTCCCCTCAAAAAAGAGTAGAATTTTTTGGAACTGAAAATGTAAAAAGCTGAGCACCTGCTTTTTCACAGAGGCTCAGCTTTGCTATACCTTTTTCTCTGAATTTATGACAAAGTTTTCAACTTTTGGGCTGTTTCAGGCACTCTTTGCTGAAGTTTTCAACGTCTTTCGCTTTTGCTATTTTGCAACAGCCCCTTTTTTGCGTCTTGTTTTGTAAGCGGAAAGAAGGTACAATAATAGAAAAGAAAGCGTATATCAGTCGAATAAGGTGGTAGGCCTATGAAGTTTTTTGAAGCGGTTCCAAGCGAACTTTTCTCGCCGCTGGCTTCACCCAACCGTATTTTATATGCGGATGCACTGGACGTACTGTACGCAGCATACCAAGAAAACCTGAAAATACGGGAAGATGTCTTGTATTCCATGCTACGCGGCAGGCTGGAACAGGAACTGGCGGATGCTACGTTTGAAGATGAAGACATTGACGAAGAGGAACTGAGGGATATCTCTGGCCGCGCTCGTTTTTTGATCCGCAAGCTGTGTAGTAAGGGGTGGTTTGAGAAAGAACGCGGGGACGACTTTGAAGAGTATATCACGATTCCTAATTACAGCAGCCGTTTGCTGGAATTATTCCACCAACTCTGCGATGATAGCCCGGCTCGTGGGTATTCCTATGTGTTCGGAACTTTCTCAGTCTTAAGGACCGCCGACGACAGCAACAATGCTTACGATAAAATGACGGCTCTCTATAGTGCCTACGATAACACAACGGCGCTGATTAGCTTGTTGCAAATGGTCTATCATAATGTGAAGCATTATTTTCAGACGCAGATCGATATGCAGGATGTCAACCAGGTGCTGGCTGTACACTTTAACGACTTCGGACAAAAGGTTGTGGAGGCATATATCCGTCCGCTGAAAATCAAAGATTCAGTGCCGAAGTATCGTGTGCCCATTCAGTCTGTGCTTAGGCGCTGGGAAGAGGATGATACCTTGCTGATGGCGATGGCAAATGAAGCATTGCGTGATAAGCGGGGCAAGACATTGGAAGACTGCCGTGCCGATCTGCTGAGGAAAATTTTCTGGATCGAAGAACGCTATGACAATTTAGAGAAGGACTATCTTGAAGAAATTGATATGCAGGTCCGGCGCTATACCAGGGCAGCAACACAGAAAATAGAGAACCTGACGAACCGAGATCAAAGCGTGCGCGGTAATTTGAATGTTTTGCTGACGGCACTGTCCAGAAACCGCAGGGCGTCTGAGCTGGTGGACCAGATACAACCGGTATTTCAATTGTATGAGCAGTCTTTTTTGTCAGAAAAAAGTCTGTGGTACCGTAAGCGCCCCGAAAAACGGACAAAAACCGCGTCGGTGCTGATACAAGATGATCAGGCACCGAATACAGAAGAACAGGTCAGAGCGGCACAGTTACTGCAATCGAAATATGGCCGGGCAGCAGTAAATGCTTACGTGCAGGGATGGCTGGGAGACGCTGACATTCGTTGCTCGGAGGAGCTCTCGCTTGAAGAGGACAAGGATTATATCATGAGTTTGCTGGCAATCCTTGGAAGCAAAGATGCATCTGCCGGTTATGTGGTCCAGGAACTCGATGGCATTTTTTGCAAAAATGGCTATTCGATCCCGCAAATGCAGATCCGGAGGAAGGAGAAGAAGCCGTGAATTTTGATTTTGTTACCAATGCAACGGCAAAAGAACTGGAACAATTCAAATCTGTCTGCAATCAGCTGCTCAGCCGCACATACATTGTGCGAACCATCTACCAGCCGGGAAAAGGCAGGGTGGATAACCCAGATTATCTTTTTCTATCACGGCACTATGAGGCTGTACAGGAGTACCTGAGCCTGCTGGACTGGGATTTGCGCAGGGATGAACTGAACGGATACTTTTATGTGTTGAACACAGACGAGGCTAACCGTTGCAACCTCAATAAAAAAGAAACGGCGATTTTGCTGGCATTACGGCTGATCTACGAAGAAAATATGGAGCGTTTGGGTTTGGAGCAGGATGCCGTGTGTACTGTGCGGGATGTTCTGGAAAAAGTGGTGACCGACTATCCCGTTTTTCCGGCTAAGCCGAATATGGAAGAGGTCAAACGCGCGTTTACGGTACTGGAAAACCATTCTGTGATTCAAAGACTGGAAGGAAAATTCAACCAGGGCAGCTGCAGGATCGCAATATTGCCCACCATTCTCTCTGCGGTCTCCAGCGAAAAGCTGAACTTGGTGGTGTCTGTTTTGAAAAAGGAGGAAACAGATGAAGAAGCTGAAGAAGATCCTGCTGATCAACTGGCTCTATTTCAGTAAGGAACTGATTGAAGTGGGCGACATCAATTTTCTGACAGGCAAGAACGGCGCCGGAAAGTCAACGGTCATCGATGCACTGCAGATCGTACTGCTGGGCGAGACCAACGCCCGCAACTTTAATCAGGCGGCCAACGAAAAATCGCAGCGCACATTGGAAGGCTACCTGCGCGCCGACATGGATGATAACAGCCCGTATTCCCGTCGTGGTAAGGACTTTTCCACCTATATTGTCTGCGAATTTCAGGATGAGATGGAGGGCAGCAGCTTTGTGACGGGCGTTACCTTTGACTGCCGCAGCGATGGAAGTTACCGTGATACATTCTTTATTTACACGGGGACACTGCCGAAAAATTGCTTTATTGAGCAGGGCGAGGCAATGGAGACTTCTGCACTTCGCCGTTTTTTGAAGCAGAACTATGCACGGGCAGAATTTTACGATACTCAAAAAGAGTATCGCCGCAACATGCTTGCAAAGTGGAACGTCCACAACGAGCAGGTCCTACGGATGATGAAGAAGGCTGTTTCGTTCCGGCCAATTGTGGATATCCAAAAATTTATTACGGAGAACATCTGCGATATTCCGGATAAACCCAATATTGAGCTGATGCAGCAAAACATCCGGGATTATAAACGGCACGAATTGCTGGCGCAGCGTCAGCAGGAAAAGCTGGATGCGCTGCAGCAAATCAGCAGGCTGTATCAGGAGATGAACCAAGCCATAGACCGCTGCCAGATCCAGAAGTTTCTGGTACGGTGGGCCGAAAAAGAAGCTGCACAGACAGAGATCGACCAGAGGGAATTGGAACGAACTGAATGCAAGGAGAACCTTGCAAATGTGAATGAGCAACGGGAGGAGCTTGAGCGGCAGATCGAACAGAAAGAAACGCGCCGCAGTGAGCTGGAGCTGGCCTGCAGGCAGAGCAACGTTTTCCAGGAGGAAGAGCGTCTGCTCAACATGGAAAAGGCTCTGAGAGATGAGCAGAAAAAGCTGGAACAGGGTCTGCAAAATCTTGAAGTGGAGATTAAGCAGGAAGCACGGCATTTGCAGAGATTCTGTGGGGAGATACAAGAACTGGAACCGGAAGAACTTCTCATACCGGTGCAGGAAGCGGCGAACACTGCGCAGAAAGCATATGCTGTATTTACTGGTGACGAGAAGGAATTGTTTGCCTGGCCTGCGGAGTTGTTTGAAACGGGGCAGCAGGCAGCGGCCGAATTGTCGGATGCTGTCCGCAGTGCGGCTCATAAAACAGAGGATCATATTGCAGAGCTGAAGAAGCAAGTCGACCAGAAAAGTGCGGTGCTTGCAAATCTGCGTAGGAACATCAAAGATTATCCCCAGAGGCTTCTGCTGTTCAAAGACCGGCTGGAAAAGGATCTGGCGGATAAAACGGGGCATGCGGTTCCCGTTTATATTCTGGCTGATGTGCTGGAAATGGCAGATGAGCGCTGGCGTGGAGCGGTAGAAGGCTACCTAAATAACCAGAAATATTATCTGCTGGTGGAGCCGGGACGTTATCAGGATGCACTTAACATTTACGACCGGCTGAAGCAGGAAGCAGAGTACCGTGCGTTTGGTCTGGTAGATATCGGAAAACTGCGGGAAAAAGAAACACTTCGACCGCTGCCCGGCAGTCTGGCAGAAAAGGTGGAGACAGAAAACAAGCTGGCACGCAGCTATGTGGACTATCTTCTGGGTCGGGTGATATGCTGCGACACGGCAGAACAGTTGCGTTGCTATAAGACGGCAATTACGGCAGAGGGAATGCTGTATCAGGGCTATGTGGCCCGCGCACTTCGGAAGGGCTGGATGGAAGACGCCTTCATCGGGCGGCGTGCGGTGCAGCTCCGCATCGACCATCTGGAAAAGGAACTGGCCTGTCTGCAGGAAGAGCTGCGGCATTGGCAGCCGCTCCAGAAGCAGCTGACCGGCCTGAAGGAGCCGCTTTTTACCCAAAGATTCGTCCGAATCGATGTGGCGCAAAAGCAGGAGGACTGCCAGCGCGTCCAGATGATCATCAAGGAAATCGCAGAAGTCAAAAATCAGCTTTCTCAGCTGAATTTGTTCTGGTTGGATGAGCAGCGGCGCATCATTGAACAGTTGAAAGAAGAAATCCTTGCATTCAATAAGGAGAAAGATGCGAAAAATGTGCAAAAAGGGAAGTTGGAAAGCCGCATCCATCAGTTGGAATATGAGATCTTGCCGGAAAAATACCAACGGTATGAGGCCATCGAAGATGTTTTGAACGAGGAGTTCACGAAGGAATACCGAGAAACCATCGGCGTTCCCCGCTATCGGCAGGAGCTTGTCCGCTTGAAAAAAGCAGATGTCATCCGCAAGAACTTTGGCGACAGTTTGGCGCAGAGCACAAAGGCGATGGACGGGGCTCAGAAGAAACTGTTTGCAGCACGCAGAGAATATGCAGAACGGTTCAAACCCTGTGCATTCCAGATCGAGGTGATGGATAACACCGAATACGAGGAAGAACGGCGTACTCTGAAGGAAAGCGAGCTGCCCCGATACAAAGAAAAAATTCGGGCGGCACGGGAAAGCGCAATGGAGCAATTCCAGAACGATTTCCTTGCCAAACTGAAATCCAGCATCGACCAGGTGCAAGACCAGGTGCACAATCTGAACAAGGCCCTGCGTCAGGCACAATTTGGCACAGACAAGTACCAATTCCGCGTAGGGCCAAACCCGGATTATTTGGATTACTATAACATGATCACGGCAGATGAACTGATGGAAGGCGAATCCGGTCTATTCGCACTGCCCTTTCAGCAAAAATATGGCCCATTGATTGAAAAACTGTTCAGTCAGATCACAATGGCAGACGATACGCAGCTCAATACCCGAAAACAGAGCGAACTACAGGAGAATATCGTCCGCTATACAGACTTCCGGACGTATCTGAAGTTTGATTTGGAAACGACCGACCAGAACGGTTCCAAGCAGCTGCTTTCTCAAACACTGAATATGAAGTCCGGCGGTGAAACACAGACACCGTTCTATATTGCAGTGCTGGCATCATTTGCTCAGCTGTACCGTGTGAACGATGCCACCCGCTTTGGCAACACGGTGCGTCTTGTGGTATTTGATGAGGCCTTTAATAAAATGGACAGTGACCGGATCACCGAGAGCGTACGCCTGCTCCGAAAGATGGGGCTACAGGCGATCATTTGCACGCCGCCGGATAAGGTTTCGGACATTATGCCCATTGCTGACCGGACGCTTCTGGTGGACAAGACTGGGTATCGGATGCACATCATTCCCTTTGGAAAGGAGATGCAGAATGAAGGAAGCGCAAGTGATCCTGAACCGGCTGCTGGATAAGTTTGAAAACAGCAAGCATCTTTCCGAACCTAATGTTTCCAGACGCCGGGTAATGCTGCGCATTGATAAAAGGGAATTGCCGGAGTATCAATACGAAGATGCGGTGGTTCGGGATGCATACAATGCTGCGGCACGGGAGCTGGAGCAGCAGGCTTTGGTGCGTCTGGAATGGGCGAGAAAGCAGAGCGTTCTCTCCTGCATCGTGCTGGATCTGGAACGGGTCGCACAGTGCTATGAATGCGCCGACAGAGTGCATCCGCAAAAAAGGGCGGAAGAGGTCGAACGTCTTATTACGCAAAAGTTGGAGGGCAATCCTGTTTCATGGATCGCAGCATGGCGGGATGCTGTATGCACTCAGGCACGGAACAGCATGAGAGTGCCGACTTTTTGTAGAGAGAACGACCATTTGTTGCAGGACCTGCTGCTTACATTCCAGCGGTACGCAGAGCTGTCCGGCAGTGTGACGATGCGTGCATTCAGCAGCCAGTGCTTCCACGACACCAAATATTTTGAGCGAAATGTGCGTGAACTGTTTCTCGGCATTGCACGTAAGTATAATATCCAACTGGCGGCGGCCTGTACGGAAGCGGAACTTGGCGAACGGGATCAGCTTTCATTTCTGGGAATCTATGCCCGTCCAGAACTCTACGAGCTTTCGGGCGATTGCACGATTTTGCTGCAAAAGGGTGAACTTCGACTCAGCGCAGCAGAACCTTATGGCGTAGCTTTGCCCAGTACGCTTATGTCAGAGATTGTGGATATTGACCTGAAAAACAACTGCTGCATTACCTTTATCGAAAATAAAACAAACTATGATGAATATTTGCTGGTGGAAAAACAGCCGGAAGAACTTGTTGTTTATCACGGTGGCTTTCTGAGTCCGCAGAAGAAAAAACTTTTTGAAAAACTGGCCGCTGTGGCAGGAAAAACCATGCAAATACGATTCTGGGCAGATATTGATCTGGGCGGTTTTTGTATGTTCGAAAACCTGCAAATGGTGTTCCCACAACTTGAGCCCATGCGTATGGAAGGACTCTTTGTGGAACAGTACCACAAAAACGGACTGAATCGGCCGGAGCAGTATTTGCAAAAGTTGCAGGAAGAGCGGAATGCGGGAAGACATCCGCTGTTTGCCGATGCAATCGATAAGATTTTGCAATACGGGGTCACAATCGAACAGGAAATATTTCTGGAGTAGGATCTGTACGAAGATAAAAACGCTTGTTGACCTATAAAAACGTACTATCATTCTTCCCAACGCTCTGTAATTTTGGCACCCGCCCAGGCTGCCATCAAGAATCCCCGCAAGTGATTGCGTAAGGGCTTAAAAAAGCACCAATAAAATAAACGAACCGCCCCGGTTTCCGTAACAGGAAGCCGGGGCGGTTTTTTATACAAAAAAGAAATCGTTTTTTTGTAGCTTTGATGAATTGGCGCAGAGTCATTGACAGCAGAAGGGCAGAAGCGTATCTTTGAAACAGAAAACGGAACCGGGCTATAAATAGCAGGTTTCTTTACCTTGCGAGGACACTTTCGTTTTGATGAGGCACGACCCGGTGTGCCGCTTTTTTCATTTGCGGAGATAAAATACAAAAAGTACGGATTATAGTACACATTATCTGTTATGCTCGGTACATGGAAGGCACACACCGGAAAAGGAGCAAAAATGCGAAGGACGTTGAATAAAACAAGGTTTTTGGCCGGTAAAACGGACCCGGAAAATACCAGCCTGTGGCTGCCGCTCTGGATGCATCTGTGGGATACGGCGGGCATCATGGAGCGGCTAGTCCGGCAGTGGCTCCCCGAAAGCGTAAAACGGGCCATGGGCTTTGAGTGCGAGGAAGCGTTGCTCGCGCATGCCCGGTTTTTGGGTGGAATCCATGATATAGGCAAGGCTACGGTAGCCTTTCAGGCAAATATCCTGCGCACCCTGCCGGAGGCGCGGCAGCGGCTGGAAACGTTGACGCCGCTGGACTGTCCTGAACAGAACCGCCGGGAGTCGCCGCATGCCCGGGCGGGCGAGGCAGTCCTGCTGTGGGATGACTGCCCCGGCGGGATCGCCTCCATTGTGGGGGCGCACCACGGCAAGCCACAGAGCTGCGCGGCGGTCGATGATCAGTTAGAGGGTTGGGAGAGCAACTACTACCCCAAGGGACAGAAAAAGGTCTGGGAGGACTTCTGGACAGAACTGCTCATGACTGTTTTGCAGGACTGTGGCTTTGACGACACAGCGGAGTTGGATGATCTGAATCCGCAGGAGGAAGTGCTTCTGACCGGACTTCTGATCATGGCAGACTGGATCGCCAGCAATACGGAATACTTTCCCCTGATCCCGGTAGAGGAGTTGGGCAGCATGGAGGATTACCCGGCGCGGGTGGACAGGGCTTGGGAAAAGCTGGCGCTGCCCTTCCCGTGGGAGGCACAGCCGGGCATCGCAGACCCGCAGGAGTTTGCGGTGCGGTTCGGCTTTGCGCCCAATGCGGTGCAGAGGGCTGTTTTGGAGGCTGTGGATACCGTAGCGGAACCGGGCATCCTGATTTTGGAAGCACAGATGGGCGTGGGTAAAACCGAGGCGGCGCTGGCCGCTGCGGAGGTCATGGCCAGCCGGTTCGGGCTGGGTGGTGTCTTTTTCGGGCTGCCCACACAGGCCACGGCAAACGGCATCTTTCCCCGGCTGCTTGGCTGGGCAGACACACAGTCTGAGGAGACGCTGCCGCAGGCTATAAAGCTGGCACACGGCATGGCAGAACTGAACGAGTGCTATCTGCGGCTGCAGGGGCGCGGGGTGCAGTTGGAGGAGGACGCGCAGGAAGCGCATCAGGTGCAGGTACACCAGTGGTTTCGGGGAAACAAGCAGGCACTGCTGGCAAACTTTGTGATTGGCACAGTGGATCAGTTGCTGCTGGCGGCACTTGCCCAGAAGCACGTTATGCTGCGGCATTTGGGGCTTGCGGGCAAGGTGGTCATTATTGACGAGTGCCACGCCTACGATACCTACATGAACTGCTATCTGGACCGCGCACTGGAATGGCTGGGCTGGTACAAGGTGCCGGTCATCCTGCTGTCAGCCACCCTGCCTGCCCGGCGGCGTGCGGAACTGGTCGAGGCTTACCAGCAGAAAAAGGCTGTCCCGGACGCCCCATGGAAAACCAGCTGCGGCTATCCGCTGCTGACATGGACGGACGGCGCAGAGGTAAAGCAGACGGCCATCCCACCAGACGCACCCGGTAAAACGGTGCAGCTGACCACGCTCACAGAGCCGGAGCTGCCCGCACTGCTGCGCCGGAAGCTGGCAGAGGGCGGCTGCGCGGGAGTGATCGTCAACACGGTCAAAAAAGCGCAGGAGATCGCGCAGCTGCTGCGGGAAAGCCTGCCGGACAAAGAGGTGCAGCTGTTCCATGCGCAGTTCCTGATGCCGGACCGCGCAGCGCGGGAAAACCAGCTGATGGCACGCATTGGCAAGGGCTCTGCACCGGAGCGCCGGAACGACCTGATCGTGGTGGGCACGCAGGTGATGGAGCAGTCGCTGGACATTGATCTGGATGTTCTTGTTACAGAGCTTTGCCCCATGGATCTGCTGTTGCAGCGCATCGGACGGTTGCACCGTCACCGCCGCAGCCGCCCCGCCCCATTGCAGCAGGCCTGCTGCGCGGTGCTGGACACCGGGGAAGATGCCTTTGACGCGGGCAGCGAGGCGGTATATGGACAGTGGTTGCTCTGGCGCACCCGGAAGTTTCTGCCCCGGAGCATCCGGCTGCCGGAGGAAATCTCTCCGCTGGTGCAGCAGGTCTACGGCTGGGAGCGGGAAGCTCCCGGTGGAGCGCAGGGGGAGGAAATGCGCTGCGTATATGAGCAGACGCAGGAGAAAAAGAAAGCGCGCGCCGAGGTGTACCTTGTGCCGCAGCCGGAAACGCACCGGCTGGCGCAGTTGAATACGCTGGACGACTGGATGCAGAACGAGGGTGCCCGCTCCGACCCGGCGGCGCGGGCAGCAGTGCGGGACGGCGACCCCTCGGTAGAGGTGCTTGTAATGCAGTGTCGGGCAGACGGCAGCATCCACTTTCTGCCGTGGCAGGAGGGTGGCAGCGCCGTAGCTGCTGACAGCCCGCCCCCGCCGGAAACGGCACTGAAGATTGCCCGGCAGAAGCTGCGGCTCCCGGCGGTGTTCGGCAAAGCGTGGAAGGTGGACGAGGTCATCCGGGAACTGGAAGCGGACAACCGCAGCGGACTTGCGGCGTGGCAGCTGTCTCCGCTGCTGCACGGAGAGCTGGTGTTGCTGCTGGATGAAAACCTGACTGCCCGGCTTGCGGGCATGGAACTTTGTTATGACCGTGAAAACGGCTTATATTACCAAAAGGAGGAGACGGATGAAGGAAATTGAATTCAACCTGCTGACCGAACCGTGGATACGGGTGCGGCTGCGGGACAACACGGTGCGGGAGGTGTCCCTGACCGAGGCGCTGGTGTCGGCGCAGGATTATGTGGACCTTGCGGGCGAGATGCCCACCCAGAACGCCGCCGTGCTGCGGCTGTTGCTGGCGGTGCTGTTCACCGTGTTCTCCCGGGTGGATGCAAAGGGGAAACCCCAACCGCTGGCACAGAGCGATGATGCACTGGAGCGCTGGAGCGAGCTGTGGCAGCTTGGGCATTTCCCGGCAGAGCCTGTCCGGGACTACCTGGAGCAGTGGAAGGACCGCTTCTGGCTGTTCCACCCGACACACCCCTTCTGGCAGGTGCCGCAGGCAAAGATCGGCACGGAATACGGCGCGGCCAAACTCAACGGTGAAATGTCGGAAAGCAGCAATAAACTCCGGCTCTTTCCACTGTATGCGGGGCAGAGCAAGGAGCAGCTGAGCTATCCGCAGGCGGCGCGGTGGCTGCTGTGCGTGAACGGCTATGATGACACCTCCGCGAAGCCAAAAGGAAAGGGACTTCCGTCAGTAGGAGCCGGGTGGCTGGGCAAAATCGGTTTTATTCAGGCACAGGGCGATAATCTGTACGAGACCCTGATGCTGAACCTGACGCTGCTGCGCGACAGTCGGGAATGCTGGGGCGAAAGCAAGCCCTGTTGGGAATTGGAAGCACCAAAGAGCGCGGAACGGACAGAAATTTGCTGCCCGGACAACCCGGCACAGCTGCTCACCCTGCAATCCAGAAGGCTGTTGCTGCACAGGACAGGGGAGAATGTGGATGGGTTCTGTCTGCTGGGAGGAGATTTCTTCCCCAGAGAAAACGTCTTTGCCGAACAGATGACCATCTGGCGCACGATGCCAATCAAGAAAAATGAACCGGTGGTGTTTGTGCCCTGTCGTCATGACCCGGCTAAACAATTCTGGCGGGAGTTCCCGGCTGTCTTTTGTCAGGACAGCGGGCATCGCCCGGGCGTTGTATGCTGGATCGAAAAGTTGCAGGAAAAGAGATTGAAACTTCTGGATCCCCGCAGAAAGGTACATTTCCGTATCTCCGGTGTCCAATATGGCGATAAGGACTTCTTTGTAAATGATTCTTTCAGCGACAGCCTGACCTTTCAGGCAGGGATTCTGGATGAGATAGGGCGTCCATGGCAGAGTCGGATCGTCAGAGAAATCGAGCGCTGTGAACAGACAGCGGCGCTGGTCGGACATTTTGCGCAGGAACTGGCAATTGCCGCCGGTGACCGGAATGAAAATGCAGGCGGCGCGGTTCGTGCACAATTCTACTTTGCAGTGGATCAGCCTTTTCGGCAGTGGCTGCAGGCGATCGACCCGGAGCAGGACGACCCGGATGAGGCAGCGCTGCGCTGGCAGGCGCAGGCGCGAAACATCGCGGAAAAGCTGGGAAAACAGATGGTGATGGAGGCCGGAAATGCCGCCCTGAAGGGACACCGCATTGTGGTGGATAAGGATAAAAAGACCGAGCGCACCATCCTGTATACCTCGCCAAAGGCCTATAATCGTTTCCGCACAAGGCTTTGGGAGATCTATCCCAAAACAGAACCATAAAGGGGGAATTGTATGAAAACACAGGACGTCAAACTGTATGCGGCGCAGCAGCTGCACAGGCTTCAGTCTCTGCCGGACAACCAGCGGCGGGCAGAGCTGGCAAAGCTGCGTCGGGGCATCGGCCACGCACCCGGCGAACTGCCGGAACTGTGGGGAAGCTTTTTGCTGGAAATGCCGGAAAGCTTTCAGGGCCGCAGTGCTCCCTCGGCGGCAGAGTGGGCGGTCTACCTCGCCCTGACCCTGTATGCTATGCATCAGCAGGGAAACGACCGCCTTATGAACTGCCCTGGCAACACACTGGGGCGTGCGGTGCGGCAGCTGGCAGAGCGGAACAGTGCCGGACAGGACTGGACCGAGGCTAGCGTGCTCCGGCGGTTCAACGCGCTGGCCACCGCAGAAGAAATCACCGAGATCAGCCACCATCTGCGGGGCATGATCCAGCTGTTGAGCGCGGCAAAGGATGGCGGCATCCCGCTGGACTATCCGCAGCTTGCGGCAGACTTGTATGAATTGCAATGCACCGACCCGCGATATGCGCAGACCCCCGCCAATGTTCGTCTACGGTGGGGACAGGACCTGTACCGCGACCCGAAGCCTGCACCGGATGAGAAAGAAAAGGAGAATTGATCATGAATAAGCGCCTGTATGTTGATTTCCACATTTTGCAGACCGTCCCGCCCAGCTGCATCAACCGGGATGATACCGGCAGCCCCAAAACAGCCGTGTATGGCGGTGTGACCCGTGCCCGGGTATCCTCACAGGCGTGGAAGCACGCCATGCGCGCTGCCTTTGCGGAGAACGCCCGGCTGGACGTGGGCAAGCGCACCAAAAAGGTTGCCGATCTGGTGAAGGAGCAGATCCTTCCACTGGCTCCGGATGCGGATGCGGACAAGCTGGCAAAGAAAGCGCTGGAGAATGCGGGCATCAAGTTCGATGAAAAGAGCAAGAAGAATGATACGGTCACCAAGGCGCTGTTCTTCATGAGCACTGCGCAGGCAAAGGCGTTGGCAGAGCTGGCTGTGGAGGGCTCTGCGGATAAAAAGCAGTATCGGGATGCCCTGAAAGCGGCGCCCTCGATGGACATGGCGCTGTTTGGCCGCATGGTGGCAGATGACCCTTCTCTGAACTCTGACGCCGCTGCGCAGGTGGCCCACAGTATCTCCACTCATGCCGTGCAGAACGAGTACGATTACTTTACCGCCGTGGATGACTGTCAAGCAGAGGACAACGCCGGTGCAGGCCATCTGGGCACGGTGGAGTACAACTCCTCCACCCTGTACCGCTATGCCACAGTGAACGTGATGGAGCTGGCCGGGCAGCTGGGTGCAGCGCAGGCCGCGGAAACGGTGCGGGCTTTTGGTGAGGCGTTCCTCTTCTCCATGCCCACCGGCAAGCAGAACACCTTTGCAAACCGCACTCTGCCGGATGCGGTATATGTGACCCTGCGGGAGGATCAGCCGGTGAACCTGTGCGGCGCATTCGAGCGGGCCGTGCCCCGCAGTGCGCAGGGGTATGCCGCGCCTTCCAAGGCGGCACTGGCACAGTATGCGCAGCAGATGTACAGCAGCTTTGCCGAGGCCCCGGCGCAAAGCTTTACCGTGGGCAGCGGGCTGGAGGAACTGGCTCCGGCGCAGACGGCAAAGGCTATGCTGGACGCACTGGAAAAGGCTGTCCGGGATGCACTTGCCGGAAATGAGGTGGGGTAATGGCAACGCTGTTGCTTCGGCTGGCAGCGCCTTTACAGGCGTGGGGCGCGGACTCCAAATTTGAGACCCGCAAGACGGGCCGTGAACCCACCAAGAGCGGCGTGATCGGCCTTTTGGCGGCAGCTCTTGGGCTGCGGCGGGACGAGCGCGAAGCACTGCTCCGATTGACCGGGCTGCGGTTTGGCGTCCGCGTGGAGCGGGAAGGGCAGCTGCTGGTGGACTACCACACGGCAAAGACGCAGGATGAAAAGACCTCTTATGTGACCTACCGCCATTATTTGCAGGACGCCGTGTTTCTGGCCGGTATTGAAAGCGAGGATGCCGCCCTTTTGCAGCAGCTGCAGCAGGCGCTGCTGCACCCGGCGTTTCCGCTGTATCTCGGCCGCCGCTGCTGCCCGCCTACCCTGCCGCTCTGTCTGGGAGTACGCCCGGGCAGCTTGCAGGAGGTGCTGCAAGCGGAACCGCCCCTGTGTCCGGGACGGCAGAGCCGGATCTTGTTGGATGCCGACCCGCTGGAGCCGGGCACGGCTCCGCAGCGGGATGTGCCGGTGAGCTTTGACCCGCATCATCGGCAGTACGGCTACCGCTCGGTACGGGAGCTTTGGCAGAAAGTGCCGGACAGCCCGGAGACTACGGAGCACGATCCGTTCCGGGAATTGTAAAAAGGGGGGCGAGAGAATGTATTTATCACGGGTAGAACTAGATCCCACCCGCCGCAGCACCATGGCTGCGCTGTCGGCACCGCAAAAACTGCATGGCGCAGTGGAAAGCGCTTTTGCAGGGGAGCGCCGCCGCAGACTGTGGCGGTTGGATCGTCTGGGAGAGCGGTTGTATCTGCTGCTGCTCAGCGAAGATGCGCCAGAGCTGTCCGGCGTGGTGGAGCAGTTTGGCACCGGAGCGGCTGCGGAGACCCGCAGCTACGACCCGCTTTTGCAGCGGGTGGAGCCGGGCAGCTGCTGGCAGTTTCGGCTGACTGCAAACCCCACCAAAAGCTGCAAAGACCCCCAAAACCCCGCAGCGCGGGGAACTGTAGCCGCACATTGCACGACACAGTACCAGAAGCAGTGGCTGTTGGAGCGCGCCGCAAAGCACGGCTTTGCCCTGCGGGAGGAGGGATTTACCGTGACCCGGGTGCAGTGGCAGCACTTTGCCAAGCACGGCACCCGGCCGGTGACCCTGTTGGCAGTGACCTATGAGGGCATTTTGCAGGTGACCGATGCAGAGCAGTTCCGGGCACTGCTGTGTCAGGGCATGGGGCGCGGCAAGGCCTATGGCCTTGGACTGATGACCGTTATGCGCGGAGGAAACTGAGATGGACGAGATGCCGGGCATGATCCGGCCGGACCTGCAGGCGCTGCCGCAGGTGAAAGACCGGATGACCTTTCTGTATCTGGAACACTGCACCCTTGGCCGACAGGACGGCGCAATCACCGTTACAGACGAAAAAGGGATCGTTCAAATCCCGGCGGCGGGCATCTCGGTGCTGCTGCTGGGGCCGGGTACACGGGTGACCCACCGTGCCATGGAACTTATGGGTGACACGGGCGTGGGTGCTGTCTGGGTAGGTGAGCACGGTGTGCGGTATTACGCCCATGGCCGTCCCCTGACCACCCACTCGCAGCTGTTGCTGCGGCAGGCAGAGCTTGTCAGCAACACCCGCAAGCACCTGGATGTGGTACGCAAGATGTATCAGCTCCGTTTCCCGGACGAAGATATCTCCCGGCTGACGATGCAGCAGCTGCGGGGACGCGAGGGCAGCCGTGTGCGGCAGGTATACCGCAAAGCTTCCAAGGATACCGGTGTTCCGTGGAGCGGCCGACTGTACCGCCCGGAGGATTTTGCATCGGGAGATGCCGTCAATCAGGCGCTTTCTGCCGGGCACGCCTGTTTGTACGGTCTGGCGCACGCGGTGATCGTGGCATTGGGCTGCGCCCCGGGTCTTGGCTTTGTTCATGTGGGGCACGAGTGCTCCTTTGTGTACGATATTGCCGACCTGTACAAGGCCGAGGTGACCATTCCCATCGCCTTTGAAGTGGCGGCACAGGCTCCGGACGACCTGCCGGCCGTAGTGCGCCGCCGGGTGCGGGATGCCATGGTAGAGCATCATATTCTGGAGCGCATGGTGCACGATATCCGGTATCTGCTCCTGAATGCGGATGAGCGGGAACAGGAGCCGGAAGCTGTTTATCTGTGGGACAACAAAGTGGGCACTGTGGCCAACGGCATCAATTATTTTGAAGAAGAGGGTGATGAAACATCGTAGTTCTCACCATGACGAACTGCCCGCCAAAACTGCGCGGGGATCTGTCCAAATGGTTGTGCGAGATCAACACGGGCGTTTATGTGGGCAATGTGAGCAGCCGCGTCCGATTCCATCATCGAATATGGAGCGCTGCGGGTCCGGGACGGTGTACCGGTGGAGGAGCTGACCATGCTGGTCTGCGTGGAAGAAAACGTTCCGGCAGAGATCACAGCCCTGACAGGACTCAGCGCTGCGGAATTGCAGCAGGGAACAGAACCACGGGAAGCGCTGAATAGCTTTTTGTTGTTTATTGGCAAAGACCCACTGGTGGGACATAATATTGCCTTTGATCTGGAGTTTCTGCGCATGACCTGCAAACGATATGGCTTTCCGGCACCGACCAACCGCCAGATCGACCTTGCACAACTTGCCCGCCGAAACCTTACAAGGATCGCAAATTATAAGCTGGTGACGCTGGCACAGCATTTTCAGCTGGCAGAAAAAGTGGAGCATCGCGCCCTGCCGGACTGCCGTCTGATACAACAGGTTTATTGCAAACTGAAGGAAACAGCGGTACAATAGCAACAGGAGGCACGGTGCTACGGGATCTTTTTAGTCTTTTCCCCGCACATGCGGGGGTGATCCTGTCGAAGGGCCAGAGCTGGGCGCAGCCATCGACTTTTCCCCGCACATGCGGGGGTGATCCTCGGCCCAGGCTTCCTGGTAGCCGAATACCTCTCTTTTCCCCGCACATGCGGGGGTGATCCCCCTCATCCCAACGGTATCTATGACACATTCTACTTTTCCCCGCACATGCGGGGGTGATCCCTGGTGGTTGTTCAGCTCGTTATAGAGTGCCAGCTTTTCCCCGCACATGCGGGGGTGATCCCGGCATCGACGTGGACTTGAAAACCGCGCAGGGCTTTTCCCCGCATACGCGGGGCTTACAAAAAAGAACCACGGGCGCAACGAAAAATGAAATGATATTTCTGGAAAGGAGAACTCTGCAATTTTATCGCCCGCCCAGGCTGCGATCAAGAATCCCCGCAAGTAATGGCGTAAGGGCTTGACCCGACACAAATAAAGCATAACAAACACCCCTCGGTTTCCTGCTGCGGAAGCCGAGGGGTGTTTTGCGTATTAAGGGTGGAACGAATGCGCACTGTGATTTTATTCTGCCTTCAGGCGGAGCAAGGTGCCGGACTTTTCAATGCGGTAAAAGCCTGCGCTGCCGTCCACGCCGAACTGCAGCTGCAGCTTGAGCGAAGAGTGCGACAGCGCGCGCACCGAAGGCGCGATCCAGTGCACCAGTGCCAGCAGCAGCGGCAGGGTGACGACCAGCTCAGTGGCATCCTGCAGTGCGGCCCAGAACTTCGCAGTAGAGCAGCTGGTCCAGATCGATGCGGGAGATGCCGGTCTTGCAGTGCAGGATCAGGCTGCGCTGGTCGGCGCGGCGGCACTCGGCGATCACCGAATCCGTCAGACGGAAAAAGCTGTCCTCCCAGATGGGCTTGAGCTGGTAGAAGTAGGCACCCACCACATAGGATTCCACTGCAAACTCGGCGGAAGAAGTAAGAAAGATGATTTTGACGACGTTATCGTACTGCCGGATCTCCTTGGCGGCGGTAATGCCGTTTTCGGCCGGCATGATGACATCCAGAAACAGGATATCGTACCGGGTGCCCTTTTCGATCTCGGCCAGCAGATCCAGCGGGCTGTGAAAGGCTGTGCACTGGATCTGGACACAGCGCTGGGCGCGATATTTTTCCAGCAGGGCAGAGAGCTGGTCCAGAACTGTTTGGTCATCGTCGCAGAAGGCGATCTGGATCATAACGGGTTTAACACATCCTTTGTTCGCGTCAGCCAGAAATTACAGCTGGGCCTTGCCCATGCAGTAGGTCTGCAGCACATCGTAGTTGCCGTCCAGCACCACAAGGTCGGCATCCTTGCCGATCTGGATGGAACCCTTGCGGTCGTCCAGATGCAGGCAGCGTGCCGGGTTGATGGTGCAGGCGTTCAGTGCATAATTGAAGGGCACCATGGCCTCCTCCACCAGAATGCGCAGGCCCTTGTTGATGTTCAAAGTGGAGCCGGCCAGCGTGCCGTTGTCCAGATGGGCACTGCCGTCCGGGTAGATGGTGATATGGTTGCCGCCAAAGATGTACTCGCTGCCAATGGGGGTGCCCTTGGCCATCAGTGCATCCGAGATCATGATGGCGTAATCCGGGCCTTTGCTCATGAAGTAGTTGTTCAGGGCAGCAGGGGTGGAGTGGCAGCCGTCGCAGATGATCTCGCCGTACATGGTGCGGATGCGGTAGGCTGCGCCCACCAGACCGTTGGCGCGGTGGGCGAAGGGGGACATGCCGTTGTACACGTGGGTCATGGAGCGGGCACCGTTGGCATAGGCCATCACGGCCTGCTCATAGGTGGCGGCACTATGACCGATGCTGACCACCACGCCATGCCCGGTCAGGTAATGGGTCAATGCAAACCCTTCGTCGTGTTCCGGTGCAAGGGTCACATAGCGGATGTGGCCGCGTGCTGCCTGCTGGTAGTGTTTGAACTGCTCCACGCTGGGCTTGGCAATGTACTCCGGAGGTTGTGCGCCCTTGTACTTCATATCGAGGTAGGGGCCTTCAAAGTGGATGCCAAGGATCTCGGCACCTTCGTAGCTGCCCTCCATCACGTCGGCCACATTGGCCACGGCGTTGGTCAGCACCTCCACGCTCTGGGTGACGGTAGTGGCCAGAAAGCTGGTCACACCCTCAGAGACGATATGCTTTGCCCAGTAGCGCAGGCCCTCCGGCTTTGCGTCGTTGGTGTCGAACTCGTAGGCACCATGGCAGTGGATATCCATAAAACCGGGCACGATGCGCTTGGAGCCATAGTCCACATCGGCCTGCTTTTCACCATAGGGGAAGATGCCGGTGATCTTGCCCTGCTCCAGCTCGACTGCGGCAGAAATGAACTGGTCGGCGATCCATACTTTTTTGCTCTGGATGATCATATAATCAGTCCTCCGATATCATCATAAAACCTGCATATGCTGCACACGACAGCACAACCATTCTGCAGAAAAGTATAGCATTTTCTGGCGGGAATAACCAGCCTTCGCGCGCCTTTTCAAAAAAATTAAGCTGAAAAATGAAAAAACGATCGCAGTTTGCACAAAGAAACAGCGTAAAATCAGAAACCCGGAGCCCTTTTTGAGCCGTTTTGGCCGAAAAAAGGTTCCGGGTTTTGTGCATGATCTTTTCAGAGAGCTGTTTTGCAACAGCCCCTTAATATGAAGTAAGCCCCAGGCTTACATCCAAAGCCTGATCCACACGTTTCTGATCTTCCGGCGTGATCTGCCCGGCCCGCTCCCGCAGGCGGTGCTTATCCAGCGTGCGGATCTGCTCCAGCAGCACCACGCTGTCCTTGGCAAGGCCGGTATCCGCTGCCCGGATATTGATGTGGGTGGGCAGGCGGGCTTTGTCCAGCCGGGATGTAATGGCCGCAGCGATCACGGTAGGGCTGTGCCGGTTGCCGATCTCGTTCTGCACGATCAGTACCGGGCGCACGCCGCCCTGCTCCGACCCCACCACCGGCGAAAGATCTGCGTAAAAAACTTCTCCTCTGTGTACCTCCATGGAATCTCCCTCCCTGCATTTGGAGGATGCGCCCCGCTTATGTGATGCGTCCGGCGCATCTTCGTCTGATCTCAGTATGAGCCGGCTGCGCGCCGGTTATGCAGCGCAGGGGATATTCCATTGTATGCACAAAGGCTTACAGAGTTTCCAGTGTGCAGAAGGCCAGTGCCATGCCGCCCTCGTGGCTCAGAGAGAGCCGGGCGGCAAGGCCATGGGCCTGCATCCATTCCGCCGTCTGGCCGGAAAAATGATAGGCAGGTGCACCGCTTTCCAGCCGGACAGCCTCGATCTCACACAGGGAGAACGGCTCCCGCAGGCCGGTGCCTGCCGCCTTTAAAAAGGCTTCCTTGGCGGCAAAGTTGGCTGCGGCGCTGGCAAGCCGGTGGGCGGCGCTGCGCCCGGCGGGCAGCGGTTCGTCAAGGCTCAGCGCAGCGCGTTCGGCCTCGCCGTACACCCGGCGGATAAAGGCTGCAGCGTGTGCGCCGGTAAGGCTTTTTTCCAGATGCGCGATCTCACACAGGTCGCAGCCGATGCCATACAGCATAAAGGCCCTCCTTCTGCCGCATTTGCGGCGGTGCAGGCCGTCAGCCTGCAAAATCAGGACCGGAAATTTTATGCAAACTGTGTAAATCCGGTCTGTTTAGCTTGAAGTTTCCTCGCAATTCGTGTACAATAAATGTAGTTCTTCCTAAGGGGGTGTATTCCGTGAGTGGCGAGACCGCTATTTTTTCGATCCACGACAAAAAGGACTATGAGATCCATGAGATCGTGCAGCAGGTGTACGATGCTTTAAAGGAAAAAGGCTATAATCCGGTCAATCAGCTGGTGGGCTATATCCTGTCCGAAGACCCCACCTACATCACGACCTATAAGAATGCCCGTTCCATGATCCGCAAGGTGGATCGTGACGATCTGCTGCAGGCCATGCTGCGCAGTTATCTGAACGTCTGATATCGCTTGTCTGCTTATGCCCCGCCGTCGCTATGATGGCGGGGCTTTTTCATATTTTTCATAATAGAATGCAGATGCTGTTTACCGTTACAGCCCCTCCGGTGAAGATGGCCAGAGCGAAACGGAGGCCATTCCAACCGTTACGGCCGGAACGGCAGCGTAAAGATCTGGTTTACGACGACCTCATATTCCCACGGTTCCCGCGCCTTGCGCAGCTGCTTTTCCAGCTTTTCGGCCCCCTCAAACTTGTGAATGAGGTAGAACCAGTGTCCCTTCATGCGGCTCACCGCGCACCCGGCGCTGCCGAACAGTTCGGAGTATCCGTGGTAGAGGTCGTCAAGGTATCCGCGCAGCTCTTCCCGTGCGGCCGGTGCGCCGCCGCGTGCTTCACGGAAGAGCGCCGGGTCCGCAATGATGCCGCGCCCCACCATGATGCCGGACAGCTGCGGATACTGCGCTTCCAACGTGTGCAGGTCCGCAGCGGTGGTCACATCGCCGTTGTAGCACACGGGCATCCGGCACCCGGGCAGGGCGGCAGCAAAAGCGGCACGGTCGGCCTGCCCGCGGTAGAGCTGGCGCATCACACGCGGGTGGATGGTCAGCTCACAGATGGGATACCGGTTATAGATGTCCAGAATGGCAGCAAATTCTTCCGGCTTTTCCACGCCCAGCCGGGTCTTGACCGAGATAGGCCCTTCCGCATTGGCAAATACGGCGGCAAGAAAAGCGTCCAGCTTGACGGGGTCGCGCAGCATCCCGGAACCCTTGCCTTTGGCGGTGACGGTGCCGGAAGGACAGCCGAGGTTCAGGTTCACCTCGGTGTAGCCAAGGCCGCGCAGCTCGCCGATCATCCATGCGGCAAGTTCGCCGTCCTTTGCCAGCAGCTGCGGGATCACCGGTGCGCCGGGGTTTGCCGCAGGGGCAAGCTCGGCCATCTTCTTTTTAATGAGCACCCGGTTCTCCGGCGGGGAGATGAAAGGGGCATAGTAGCGGTCGGCATTGCCAGCAGGGCCGAACCATTTCTGGTGTGCCTGCCGCCACACCCGGTCGGTCAGGCCCTCCATGGGGGCAGCATAGTAATTCATGAGCAAATCTCCAAAGTGTTTGATAGGGATATTGTAACAAAAAACTCCCGCCCTGTGAAGTCACAGAACGGGAGAAGCGAGCTTTTTGAAAGATCAGTCTGCAAACAGCGGGGTGGACAGGTAGCGGTCGCCGGTATCGGGCAGCAGGACCACGATGTTCTTACCGGCATTCTCCGGGCGTTTTGCCAGCTGCAGAGCAGCATAAACAGCAGCACCGGAGGAGATACCCACCAGCACGCCTTCCTTGTGGCCGATCAGACGGCCGGTGGCAAAGGCATCGTCGTTCTCCACGGCGATGATTTCGTCATACACCTTGGTGTCCAGTACGTCCGGCACAAAGCCCGCGCCGATGCCCTGAATCTTGTGTGCGCCTGCGGTGCCCTTGCTCAGCACAGGAGAGGAAGCAGGCTCTACAGCCACCACCTTGACGTTCGGGTTCTTGCTCTTCAGGTACTGGCCCACGCCGGTCACGGTGCCGCCGGTGCCCACGCCTGCCACAAAGATATCCACCTTGCCATCAGTATCCTCCCAGATCTCGGGGCCGGTGGTCTCGATGTGGGCCTGAGGGTTGGCCGGGTTCACGAACTGGCCGGGGATGAAGGAATTCGGGATCTCCTTTGCCAGCTCGTCGGCCTTGGCAATGGCACCCTTCATGCCCTTGGCACCCTCGCTCAGCACCAGCTCTGCACCGTAAGCCTTCATCAGCTGGCGGCGCTCCACGCTCATGGTCTCGGGCATCACGATGATGATGCGGTAGCCCTTGGCGGCTGCCACAGCGGCCAGACCGATGCCAGTATTGCCAGAGGTAGGCTCAATGATCACGGAACCTTCCTTCAGCAGGCCCTTTTCCTCGGCATCATCGATCATCTTTTTGGCGATGCGATCCTTGACAGAACCGGCCGGATTGAAGTATTCCAGCTTGGCAATGATGTGGGCAGGCAGCTCCTGCTCCTTTTCAATGTGGGTCAGCTCCAGCAACGGAGTATGACCGATCAGCTGATCTGCGGCAGTATAAATCTTGCTCATTGTAGTTTCCTCCCTGATACAGTTATGGGCACATGTGCCCTGCCGGACGACCTGGTTCCAAAACCTTTATACCAACATTGTTTGTGGGTTTAATGGTATTATAGACCCGTTCTGTGCGGTTGTCAATGGATTTTTTGAAAAAAGTGGGATTGAAATATTATTTACCCTGTTGTATAATAGGTTAAAAACTCAATCTATAACCAACAAAGGAAGTACACTATTATGATCGTGTCCACCAAAGGGCGCTATGCACTGCGCGTGATGATCGACCTTTCCGAGCATCAGTCTGAAAAATATGTCCCTCTCAAGGAGATCGCTGCCCGGCAGGAGATCTCGGAAAAATATCTGGAAAACATCCTTAAGGTGCTGGTGCAGAACGGCTTTCTGGAGGGCTTGCGCGGCAAGGGCGGCGGCTACCGGCTCACCCGCAGCCCGGATCAGTACACCGTGGGCGAGATCCTGATGCTGACCGAGGGCAGCCTTGCGCCGGTGAGCTGCCTGACCCCCAATACGACCCCCTGCTCCCGCATGGCAAACTGCCGCACCTACGAGATGTGGAAGGGGCTGAACGATCTGATCTCCAACTACTTTGGCAATATCACGCTGGCCGATCTCGCCCGGCCTGATCAGGCCGGGAATGACTATGTAATCTGAGAATTGATTTTCTATGAGGTCTATATATAATGATTTCGTGAGTCCAGAGGAAAAAGGCGAAATTGGAGAAGATATCATATATCGTGATTTAGCCCGCATTAAGGGCCGAAAAGCATTTCTGCCCAATTGCTATATTCCAAAGCATAATGGCGGAACGACAGAAATTGATTTGATTTTTCTTCATGAATCAGGTGTTTATGTGATTGAGTCCAAGAATTACAGTGGCTGGATTTTTGGAGATGAAGAACAGGAGTATTGGACGCAATGCCTGCAAAGTGTAGGAGGCATTGCAGCAAAAAAACAATTTTATAATCCGCTGTGGCAAAATGAAATCCACATTTATGCACTGATGGAGTTGCTTCAGGATGATACATTTCCGTACTATTCTTATATAGTGTTCGGAGATAACTGCGAATTAAAGAATATCCGACTGACGAGCGGGAATCATCATGTGACCTACTATGAATATCTTTTGCAGGATATTTCAGGAAATGCGCAACAGATGGGAAGATGCCTGTCAAATGAAAAAATGGATGAGCTTTATTCGCTTCTTGTTAAGTTTACAGACGCATCAGCTGAACAGAAAGCAAGACATATAGAAGAGGTTCGCGCAAAACACTACCCCATTATCCAACCAGATGGAACATGGACATGTCCGCAATGCGGAGGACGGTTGGTTCCTCGGGTAGCCAGACAGGGTTCTGGAGCCGGAAAAACATTTTGGGGCTGTTCGAACTATCCAAAGTGCCATTTCATCTATAATGAATAGTCTTTTGACGCACCGGAAAACCGGTGCGCCTTTTTTTGCACAGTTCTCGGCGAAATGTGCAAATTTTCTTATCCAGAATCACGGTTGATGGATTGGGGCTCCTGCGGTATACTTTACCCTTGATGTGTCCATTTACGCTTTTGATCGAGGAAAGGGGAACTTTACTACGAAATATATTTTTCAGTTTGCGCGCATTCTTGCGTTTTGTTTTTTGGGCGAGATCCTTCATGTAGTGCTGCCACTGCCGGTCCCGGCCAGCGTCTACGGTCTGGTGCTGCTGCTGGCAGCGCTGAACTTCAAGCTGGTAAAGCTGGACGATGTGAAAGAGGTTGGAACCTATCTCACAGGCATCTTCCCGCTGTTGTTCGTGCCCGCTGCCGCCGGTGTGATGGAACTGTGGGCAGAGATGGGCGAGATGCTGCTGCCCATCCTCGTTGCCATTATCCCGGTCACTGTGCTGGTGATGGTGAGTGCAGGCAAGACCACGCAGGCCCTGACCGGCCGCAAGAAAAAGGAGGCTGACAATGACGCAGCTGCTGAATGATTTTCTGTCCGGCTCCGCAGCATGGGGCGTTCTGCTTACGCTGGCCGCGTTTGCACTGGGCACCCTTATCAATAGGGTGACAGGCAAAGCCATTTTTAACCCGCTGCTGCTGGGCAGCATCTTTGTGATCATCTTTCTGTCGGTGTGCAGCATCCCGTATGCGGACTACAAGGCCAGCGCGGCACCGGTGAACTATCTGCTGCTGCCCGCCACCGTGGCACTGGCCATTCCGCTGTATGAAAAGATCGACCTGCTGAAAGAGAATGCCGCCGCCATCATTGCGGGTATCTCGGTGGGCACGCTGGTGAGCCTTGGCAGCGCACTGGCGCTGGCACTGGCGCTGGACCTGACCCGTGAGCAGTATGCCACCCTGCTGCCCAAATCCGTGACCACCGCCATCAGCATGGATGTGGCCGCTGAGCTGGGCGGCATTGCTGCCCTGACCGGTGCGATCGTCATTGTTACCGGCATCGTGGGGGCGCTGCTGGCTGAGACGGTGTGCAAGATGTTCCACATCACCGACCCCATCGCTAAGGGCGTGGGCATCGGAACTTCGGCCCATGCCGTGGGCACCAGCAAAGCTCTGCAGATGGGCGAGGTGGAAGGTGCCATGAGCGGCCTTTCCATTGCGGTGGCCGGTGTGCTGACCGCAGTGCTCTGCCCGGTGTTTGTGAACCTGATCCGGTAAAGGATTTAAAATAGCCGCTCTGGCTTTTTTCAGTAGAATTTATTTGTTGATCCGGGAACCTCAGTTTACAACAAAAAATGAGATAGGCAACCCCTTTCGGGGAAGTCTATCTCATTTTTTTGTTGAGGCTGTTTTTATACGCCGCTGTGTTCCCGTTCATCCTTCAGGATGGCCGTCACGCTCTGCATGGTGCTTACTGCACGATGCAGTTCTTCGTCGCCAAGCTCTGCACGCAGGCGGGCGTAACAGCGCTGCATGAACGCGCGCTCCTCCGCCATCAGCTCCACAGCCTTGCTGGAAAGCTCCACATAGGTGCGGCCCGCTTCACGGTCGGTCTTCCATGCCACAAAGCCCTTGTCCTGCAGCTTTTCAACGGCCTTGGAAAGCTCTGTCACCTTCAGGCCCATCACGGCAGCAAGGTCAGCCAGATAAACCTTACTGTCCGGGTGCTGTTCGGCCTGCATCTTAATGTAATATAAGATCAGGTAATCCGCCCGCTGGATGGTGCTGAACACCTTGTCGATATCAAAATTGTGCAGGAAGAACCATTCTTCCGGGTGATGTTTCTGTTCCACGCTCATCATGCATCCTCCCTGTTATTCCCGCTCATTGCGGCGGATATATTCGTGGGTGCCGCCAAGGCTCTTGTAGGCCGGGCGGATGATCTTGTTTGCGCTGAGCAGCTCTTCAATGCGGTGGGCGCTCCAGCCCATCACGCGGGCCACGGCGAACAGCGGCGTGTACAGCTCCATGGGGATGCCCAGCATATCGTACACAAAGCCGCTGTAGAAGTCCACATTGGGGCTGACACCCTTAAAAATTTTGCGCTCCTCCGCGATCAGCTGCGGGGCCATGTGCTCGATCTTGTTGTAAAGGGCAAGGTCCTTGTCGCGGCCCTTCTCGTGGGCCAGCTGTTCCACATAGCCCTTGAATACCACCTCACGGGGGTCACTGAGGGAGTACACCGCGTGGCCCATGCCGTAGATCAGGCCTTTGCGGTCAAATGCTTCGCCGTGCAGCAGCTTTTTCAGGTAGGCTTCCAGCTCTTCATCGTCCTCGGTGTCGTGCAGGTTTTCGCGGATGTTCTGCATCATCTGCATCACCATCAGGTTGGCACCGCCGTGCTTGGGGCCCTTCAGCGCGCCAATGGCGGCTGCAATGGCCGAGTAGGTATCGGTGCCCGAGGAGGACAGCACACGGGCGGTGAAGGTGGAGCAGTTGCCGCCGCCGTGGTCGGCGTGCACCAGCAGGCACATATCCAGCAGCTTTGCTTCCTCGTGGGTGAACTTCTGGTCCGGACGGTAGGTGCTGAGGATGTGCTCTGCCGTGCTCTGGCCGGGCTTGGGCATGTGGAAGAACATGCTCTGCTTGTCATAATAGCGGCGCTTCATCTGGTAAGCGTTCACCATCATGGTGGGCATGCTGGCGATCAGATTGATGCTCTGGCTCAGGATGTTCTCCAGACTCAGATCCTCGGCGTGCTCATCATAAGAGTAAAGGCCCAGCACGCAGCGCTGCAGCTTATTCATGATATTGGGCGAGGGGGCGTTCATGGTGTCCATGAAGCCTTCCGGCAGGGCGCGGTGCTCTGCCAGGATCTCACAGAAATCGTCCAGCTGCTCCCGGTTGGGCAGACTGCCGAACAGCAGCAGCCAGATCACCTCTTCAAACACAAAGCGGTCATTGCGGTAGGCCTCGTCCACGATCTCGTTGATGTTCACACCGCGGTAGATCAGCTTGCCGGGAGTGGGGATCACATGGCCTTCCTGATCCTTTTTATAGCCCACAACGTCGCAGACGTTGGTCAGGCCGGCCAGCACACCGGTGCCATCCGGGTTGCGCAGGCCGCGCTTGACCCCAAGACGTTCGCTCGTCTCCGGATCGATGTAGTTGTTGGCAACATATTCCTCACACAAAGTCCGCATCGTGTTCGGGTCCAGCGTTGCCACCTCCGAATGTGCAAAATTCATAAGGGGAATTCTCCTTTCATCCTATTTATATACTTTCTCGCCCACCCTCAATGATGGGTATAATTCTATATTATCGCTTTTGACGAGTAAATTCAAGCATTAACTGCACCGTTCAGCGCTCAAAAAGTCGGTTTGGTGCTTTTTTGCGCTTGCACCACAAAAGGCTTTTTCCCTGTTTCGCATCTTTTTTCAGGGTATATCCGGTATTCTGATTAAAAAAACACCGCTGTCGGAGGGTTTGGGACTATGAAAAAGTTTTTTCTGCCAATCTTTGCGGTCCTGCTGGTGCTGGGCAGCATTCTGCCGCTGGCTGCCTACCGGGTCACACGCGCCGTGCTCAGCGGGGCAGAGCCCGCATCTTCTGCCGTATCTTCGCCTGCAGCATCTGCGCAGCCGCCAAGTGCCGTGCCTTCTGCGGATGCCGAGACCTTTCTGGTGGAGGATCAGGCCACCGGACAGGTGCTGGAGCTTTCCCGTCAGGAATACGTTCTGGGTGCTGTCGCCGCCGAGATGCCGGTGAGCTGGCCGGACGAAGCGCTCAAGGCACAGGCCGTTGCCGCCCACAGCTATGCGCTCTACTGCCGGGACCACACCCCCCTGCAAAGCGGCGCTTGGCTCACTGCCGACCCAGCCCGGCGGCAGGGCTGCCTGACCGAGCCGGTGCTGCGCAGCTACTGGGGCACCGCCTACGAGCAGAATTACGCCCGCCTCTCCGCCCTTGTGGACGAGGTCTTGGATGAGATACTTTATCATGAGAACGCTCCTGCCTGCGCCAGCTACTTTGCCATTTCCAATGGGCAGACCGAGGCCAGTGAAAATGTATGGGGTTCCGCCCTGCCCTACCTCATTTCAGTGGACAGCAGCACCGACCGTTCCGCTGACAACTACGAATACACCGTCACCTTTTCCGCAGAGCAGGTGCAGCAGGCCCTTGCAAGCCTTGGCATTTCTGCCGACCTCGCCGCGCCGGAGGGCTGGTTCGGCCCGGCAGCGCTGACCAGCGCCGGATACACAAAAACCGTCACAGTCTGCGGGCAGACCGTGACCGGCACGACCCTGCGCCGGGCGCTGGGCCTGCGCAGCACATGCTTTACGGTACAGTACCAGAGCGGGAATTTCAGCTTTTCCACCCGGGGTTACGGCCACGGCGTGGGCCTGAGCCAGTGGGGCACAAAGGCCATGGCGGAGCAGGGCAAAAGCTATGCCGATATTCTGGCACACT
>OHQO01000226.1_pt1 | contig 42482 bp, 28 predicted proteins | sample 1578051 | NCBI WGS metagenome assembly OHQO01 (sample SAMEA3879592, study PRJEB24766) | human gut metagenome | biome: human-associated habitat; feature: feces | place: USA | collected 1985/1987 | reverse complement strand
TTGATTTAACTATTAATCGTATTAAAGATGTAGATGATAGTAGAATGTCGTCTTCTAAATATGTTTATGGTATTGCCACAGATATTGGTTCAACAAAGGAAACAGATAGTAATATTACAATTAATACAATAAATGGTATTAATTTGGATTTGCAATCTAAAGATGACACGAGTCGTGCGCATGGGATTTATTCTGCTGGTGGCAGTATAAACTTAAATTCAACAAAAGGTATTGCAAAAATTAATGTTAATGCTGCTGGTAGCAGTACAGGTTCTTATACACATGGTATTTTTAGTGAAAATTATGGATATGTATCAGTTGAGGCTAACCAAGGTATTGATATTGATGCTGAGAATGTAAGTGATGCTAATAATGTTAGTGTGTATGCTGTCAGGGTAAATATTTCTAATTCCATAAACCCTACAAAATTTCATAATGCTGGTACGATTGATTTGAAAACTAAAGGCGATATTGATATTTCCGCTACAGCAGGTAAAGGTTCTACTGCTTTTGCAGTAGCTGCTAATAGTAATAAAAATACAACTTATGGCGGGAATATATCTTTAGATGCTTACAATATTTATTTGTCTGCAGAAGGTAAAAGTACACAGACGTTGTCAGCGACTAGTACTGCGCACAATAATATTATTGCTAATAACATTGTTGAAATTACAGCAGATACAAGAAATGATGCGACTGGTGGATACGCACGTGCAATTTATGCGATGAATGCTGTTAATGAAATTGAAGGCAAGGATATTACAGTAAATGCTACTGCTAATGGTGCAAATGATCGAGCATATGCAATTCAAACTTCTGCAACTAATTACTTAACACAAAATAAATTAGATAGTGAAAGTATTTCTTTAACTGCAAAATCTGGCGAGGCTGAAAGCAGCGGTGTTTATTCTGAAAGTATGAATGGATATATTGCAGAGACAGAATTAAAATCTACTATAGGAAATAATAGTATATTTGCAGATACTTATGGTGTAAATGCTTTAGTTATGACTGGTAAAGGCGATGCAAAAGTTAATCTGACAGCCCAGCAAGGTAGCAACTTTATCGAAGCAGGTACTTTAGATAATAACAAGTTTGGTGATTCATATGCCATTAATGCATTAAGTAGCACAGTTATTTTAGACGCTGCTAAAAATAATCAGCTTTCTGGTGCAATTTATGCAGGTAGGTATAACGTGAATTCTGCCAAAAGTGCTACAGTAAAATTAGATGGTGCTAATAATATTGTAAAATCCTACGCTGTTATTGCTAATGCCGGTGATATTGATACAACAAATCAATATATCGATGAAGAAAACAAAGTAGAAAATAAATTTTGGAATAAAAAATTTGTTTCTTCCCTCTATGCCGAAGATGGTGCCAATATTGAATTAACCGGTGAAAACTATATCGGCACTTGGGCTGATAATACTAAGGATGAATATCTTGAACGTACCGTCTGGGCATATGCCAAAGAAGATAATGTTGCCAGCACCATTAAAATTACAGGCGCTGCACAAATCGGTACTGACCGATATAAAATCAGCCCGAACAGCGCTGACGTAGCAATTGCAGCAGGCACTGCAACAGATTTGGATAAAGAAAAAGTAGATGGTTTTGCCGGAGAACGTTCAACCGTAACCGTTGAATATGATAATTTTACTGATGGAACTGATGGCATTAGAAGTTCTTCTATCAGCGGCGATATTCTTTCGGCTTATGCAGGGCAGGTTGATATATATTCTAATAACTCCGAAGCAGCTCTTACTGTTAAAGGCAACCTGCTTGCCGGTAACAACGGCATTTTAAATATTAACCTTGGCAACGGCGGTTACTTTGAAGGACGCACCGATGACTATCAGGATGCAGGCAATGCTACAGAAACTAGTACTGTAGCAAGTAACGATCATCTTAGGTTTTATGACCCTGCATTCAGCAGCACCATTTACAGCAGTGGTGAAATTAACCTTGATATGGGCCAGGGTTCCCGTTGGAATGTTACCGGCCAGAGCTGGGTAACCTCTTTAAGAGGTGAAGGCGTTATTGATATGCGCAACGATAATGAGAACTTAAGCAGCGGCGTTACTACTGACGCTAATGAAACCACTACTGATAATAATTCCCATGCCGTGCATATTGGGACATTAACCGGTAAACATACTTTTGTTATGGATTTAAATGATACAGCCCATGAAATCAGTGATATGCTGTATATTAAAGATGAAGCAAATTCCAGCGGTACTCATAAGGTATTTTTGAATTCTGTTGCAGGTTTGGAAAATATGAAAGACGGCGACAAACTGCGTTTTGCTACGGTTAATGCAGGGGTAGACCAATTAGTTTTTGAAGGTGAGTACAACGGCGAAAATGGTTATACCGGTAACAAGAGCAGAGCCATGTTGAATGATACCGGTTTCAACAACGTAGCTTTTGACATTAAGAATGAAACCTACAGCACTTCTGATGCCGAAAATGCCGATTATAATGGCGATACTTTTGATTTAACCAAACCCGGTAACGAATATGTAAATAAAGAATACGGCAATACTGCAACTAACTGGTATATAACCAGAAACAGCAGCGGTGACGAAACAAGTGATGCCGGCGAAACTATTCTTAACATGAGCCGTGCGAACTACAGCAATGCTATTTACATGGATAGATTGAACAAACGCCTTGGCGAAGCACGTTATATTAATAGTGAAGAAGACGAAGGCATGTGGGTTCGTCTCCGTCATGACAGAATTGGCAAAGATGACGCTTACCGTAGCCAGAACACCATGTATGAACTTGGTTATGACCAGAAGCAGGAATGCGATAATGGCGAGCGCCGTGTAGGCTTTGCAGTTGACTACATGCATGGTGATACTAGCTACAGCGATATTGCAGGCAAGGGTGAAATTGACCGTTACGGCCTGTGGCTGTATGATACCTGGATGGGAGATAAAGGCCATTATGTAGACTACGTTGCTAAATGGGGTCATCTCGATAACGAATTTGAAATTTATAACAGCCGTGATAAGGTAGACGGTGACTACAGCAACAATGTATTCAGTGTAAGTGCTGAATATGGACGCAAGAAAGATATTGGTAATGACTGGTACTTCGAGCCTCAGGCACAAGTGCAGTTAGCACGCGTAACCGGTGCTGATTACACAACCAGCCAGGGTACTAAAGTAAGCGTTGATGGTATCAACAGCTTAATCGGCCGCGCAGGTTTCCGTATTGGCAAAGACTTTGGTGAAGAAAAACAAAGCACACTGTACTTTAAAGCTGACGTGCTGCATGAATTCTTAGGTGACCAGACTATCCGCGCATTGGATGCAACTACTGGCGGCAACTGGCAGAGCGTTGATTACGATAACCAGGGTACCTGGTATGACATCGGTATCGGCTATGCAGCCATGATGAGCAAAAATAGCTATGCGTTCATTGATTTGGAACAGTCCTTCGGCAATGACAATGACGAAACCTACCAGATCAACGCCGGTGTTCAGTGGACCTTCTAAAAAGTTAGATTAAACATTTAAGGACAAAATAAAACCAAAGGGAGCGTATTGCTCCCTTTGGTTTTACAGGTTAAATTATATCAGTTTATAAAATAAAAGTGGTGAGAAGATGATAAAGGATATTCCTTTCAGCGAAAAGCTGATTAAAAAGTATACCGGTGATGGCGATATTGAATTCACAAATTATATGCCGCGCGGTAAAAACGGCACGCTTGATTTGGAAATTAAAGCAGCTTACGATGACGGTACACGCAAAATTATTGTACTGCGTGATTACGGTGCAAGCATCACGGGTAGGGAAATTGCAGTAAATCATTTTGAAAACAAAGAAGAACGCAATGCTGAAATATACAGATTATACAGCGAAGAAAACCTATCACAGGTCTTTCTGGCGAATTTTTTCGGCATCAGCCAGCCTTCGGTATCGATAATTATCAAAAATATAACTCATAATGATGCCTGCAATACTTACAATAAATTTTAAATATAAGTAATTAAACTGTTTTAAGGACTTGGCACGGTATTCTACCACGCTAAGTCCTTAATTTATTGAAAGCAAATTACTGGCATTAAAATTGCTTATACTTACTTTTTGGAGCTCTTTTGTTCGATTTCTATTTTACCGAAACAGAATATAAAGTAATCTGTCAGTTATTTTATAGTATTATCAAGAATTTATGCTAAAATATTCTTAGGTGTATTTCAAGTAACGATTAGGAAATACAAGAATGAATGAAAGAATCTCTAACAAAGAGGAATATTGACCATGGGACAACGAGATGGCATCTTAATAACTTTAAGCAAAATCAATGGTATTGATTTAGAAACAATAAATCAGATTCCTGATAGCATAATCTATAGCTTAAAAAACGAAGCAGATATTTTTAACTTTATCAATTCCAATGCTGCTTTTAATAAGCATACAAATTACTCTTTTGATGAGATAAAGAAAGCCTATAATATAGCGCAGTTAATAAAAGAAGAATGCAAAAAAGGTAAAATTGAAATTATAACAAAATTTGATGATAAATATCCGGAACGCTTTAAAAAATTATCAAATTATCCTCCATTTTTCTATGCTAAAGGAAATTCCTCAATACTTAAAAAAGCTGGTATTGCAATTATCGGTACAAGGTTTCCTTCAAATAAAGGGAAGGCTTGGGGGACAAAATTAAGTGAAGCAATTAGTCGTAAAGGCTATACTATAATCAGTGGCCTTGCAGCTGGCTCTGATAGTTGTGCACATATTGGCTGTTTGAGAGCTGGTGGCGAAACAGTTGCCGTTATGCCAACTCATCTAAACAACATATATCCTATTCAGAATAAGAATTTATTCCATGATATATTAGATAATAACGGCTGCGTAATAAGTGAATATGAGCTTGGGCATCCTATAAATGAAAATGATTTTGTTTTACGTGACCGGCTACAGGCAGGATTAGCTGTTGGTACTATTGTCATCGAAGCTGGAATAGCAGGCGGAACCATGCATGCCGTAAACACTACACTAAAATTAGAAAGGCCGTTAGCTTTTCTAAAATTTTCAGAAGAACATTATGAACAATATGAAAATGCCAGTGCTAACAAATCATTTTTGGAAAATAACAAAGCTTTACCGATTGCCTGTTCTTCTGATATTGATAATTTTCTAAGCGAATGCGCTGCTAAAGATGAAGCTTCCTTAACAAATCTTCCTGATAATAATTCGGCAATAGCTGAGCAAAGTTTATTCTAAGAATAAAAAGAGACAAATATAAAAAAGATTATTAAGATACTAAAAGGGTTGTGATGAGTAAAACTTCATTACAGCCCTTTGGGATTTCAAAATTAAAAATATCCTAAAAATCTCAATAATGTGTAATTTATGATTGTAAACAATCTCGATAATGTGTTAAAATTAATTTGTAAAAAAGTTATATTATGTGTTTCTTTTGTTCTATATCTTAGAACTTTCGAGGTGAGTTTTATGAAAAGAAAAATTTATGATGATATTTTAAACTGGAAACAGGAATGGGCTGGAAAAACTGCACTGCTTATTGATGGTGCAAGACGTGTCGGTAAAAGTTATATTGCAGAAAAATTTGCGCAAACTGAATATAAGTCTTACATTTTAATAGATTTTAACCGGGTAAACGATGATGTAAAAAATTTATTTGTAAATTATTTGAATGATCTTGATACCCTTTTTATGTATTTATCGGCTTACTACAATGTTAAACTGTATGAACGCGAGTCGCTGATTATATTTGATGAAGTCCAGTTATTTCCAAAAGCAAGAGCTGCGATAAAATATTTGGTTGCAGATGGCAGATATGATTACCTTGAAACAGGTTCATTGATGTCTATTAAAAAGAACGTAAAAGATATTTTGATACCATCAGAGGAACGGCATTTAAAAATGTATCCTTTGGACTTTGAAGAATTTTTATGGGCCCTTGGAAATGATACCCTCATGGATATTATAAGGAAATTTTATGAGAATAAAAAACCAATGGGACAGGTGCTGCACAGGAAAGCAATGGATTATTTCCGTCAGTATTTAATTATCGGCGGAATGCCGCAAGCCGTACAGGAATATGTGAATACTAAAGATTTTGATAAAGTTGACAGAATAAAGCGCGATATTCTTACACTTTACCGTGCTGATATTGTTAAGCATGCCGATGGTTATGAAATGAAAGTAGAAAGCATTTTTGATGAAATACCGGCACAGCTGCAAAAGCATGAAAAAAAGTTTAAACTTTCATCCCTCCAAAAAGGAGCACGTTTACGCGATTATGAAGATGCACTATTTTGGCTAGATGATGCTATGATAGTAAATATATGTTATAACTCAACGGCTCCCAATATAGGGCTAAAGCTCAATATGGATAGAATGACATTAAAATGCTATATGGCGGATACAGGCTTACTGATAAGTCACGCTTTTGATGAAAACGGCCTTTTAAGTGAAGAAATTTATAAAAAATTACTTTTCGGAAAATTAGAAGTGAATGAAGGGATGATTATAGAAAATATAGTGGCGCAAATGCTTACAGCCAGTGGCCATAAGCTATACTTCTATTCAACACCATCGGCAAAAGATAATCTGGACCGGATGGAAATAGATTTTTTAATTGCCAAAACCAAAATCAGTAACAGGCATAATATATCACCTATAGAAGTAAAATCCACTAAAAATTATACCCTTTCCTCGTTGCGGAAATTTACTGCTAAATATGCAGAGCAAACTTATACTCCTTATGTTTTACACACTCAAGATTATAAAGAAGATGATGGTATTGTTTATTTACCATTATATATGACGCCACTGCTTTAAAATTTGATGAATAAAAGGTTAAAAGATAACCTTTTATTTTTTTGACATTTAACTATGTATAAGATAAAATATACATAGTTAAAACAACTTAAAAATACAGTTTTGAAAAAGCTAAATTTTATTGTTTATGGAGTTTTTAATATGTTGCCAGATTTTGTTACTGACAAGGCCAAAATTGCAAAATATTCTTACGCCGACGTCGAAGAAATATTTTTGGATAACTATGAGGATGTTTTAAAAAAATATATTGCCGGCGGTAATCCGTCCGAAGATACTTTAAAAAATTACTTCGGCCAGATTCGTGAATTTCTTTCCTGGTGCAAGGATAATGATTTTAAACCGCTGCGGCTCCAGGAACCACATATTATTTTGTATCGTGATTTTCTTATCGCGAAAAATCAAAAGCTCAACACAGTAGCAGCAAAATTAAATTCCATCAGGAAGTTTTATCATATTGCGCAGAAATTCCATATTATACATGATAACCCTGCTGAAGATGTTAAGGCGCCACGCGACCCAGATGCAGCGCTTATAAATATACCCTATTTATCTGCCGGTAAGCTGGAATATCTTTTCCGTTCAATTCCTAATGAAACGGAAAAAGAGCTGCGTGATAAAGTGATAATTGCTTTTATGGCCATCGAAGGCCTAAGAACCGTAGAAATCCACCGCATGAATGAGGAGGATATAAATGTAGACCAACAGACTATTCTCATTCATGGTAAAGGAAAAAACGCCATGATTTATCCGCGTCCAGATACCTTCGGTTTACTGCTGCGTTATTTAGATAGTAAAGAGCGCTTAAAAATGAATAAGCGTTATACAATGGAAAATGTGACACCTGTTTTTACTTCTACTTCCAATAATATGTACGGACACCGTATGATAAGGCAGGCCGTGCGCGATGCAGTCAATAAATGGCTGACAACAGCAGGTTTAAAGGAAAAAGGAAAAGCCGGGCACATGCTGCGGCATACCTGTGCAACGCTGCTTTATAAGGAAACAAAGGATTTAAAACAGATCCAGGAAACGCTCCGACACAGCAATATCAATATGAGCAGTAAATATGCTCATTTAACTGACAGACAGGAAAACCGGTATACGAATAGCATACCGGTAGAAATAGATTAACAATTATGAAAAAGTGCTAAGTTGTTATAAAATATTTCAAGAACATTAAAAACAACATACGATTTATAATCTATATAGATAAACCCGGCGTATAGCGCTATTTTAAAGCTTTAGCGGGATTTTCTTGCGATGCTTAGAAAAACCCTACGCAAGCTAAAAAAACGGCTTAAAAGCGAATTCAAGAGACGTTTTTCAAAATTATATAAAAATATCTGTAATATTTTATCAATAATTACGGGTTGGTCTAGTAAAGAGTGTAATTTTTTTAGGTGGCTGAGTAATTCGGCCACTATTTTTCTATATACGAAAATAGCCGTCTTTTAGCGGCTTTTTTAGCAAACTAAACAGGGCAGCTAGTACGCTGCCCTGTGATAAAATTTACATAGAAAGTTCATAACCTAACATAAAGTTACGTCCCATGGACATGTAAGCCAAACGGTCTTCTCTCGGTCCGGCATCAGTTGTATAGTCTTCACGGTCAAATATATTATTTACATGTAAAAAGAATTTATGATTTTTTTCCGGTTTATAGCTAATGTGAAAATCTGTAAATAATGCCGGCTTAACTTTTTCTCCACCATATTTATCTACATCACTGTCATACCTTTTTCCCATATAATTAGCTAATAAAGATGCACCGAATTTATCTTTATGATAATCTACTGACGCCATCAACTGTAACCTGCTGCCATATTTTTCATAAGCTCCGTCAGATTCACGTGCTTTTTCCGGATTGCTCCATGCAATACCAAAAGAACTGCTTAAATTTTCATTATGTTCAATATCACAACTTAATTCAATACCAGTATTTTTGGTATCAACGTTAGTATATTGCAAATTACCTTCGGCAGCACTTGTACCAGCAACATTTGTAATACTGTCTTTAATTTTATAATTAAATAATGCTAATCTCCATGCAGCTTTACCTTCATTTAATTTATATCCTATTTCATAGTGTGTGCCTTTTTCAGGATACAAATCTAACTCAGGACGTATATTGCCAGCTCCAAATACGCGTGTTAATTCTGGCAGACGGAAAGATTTACCAGCTTTAGCATAAATTGAACTGTTTTCATTTAATTTTTTAATATACTGTACTTCAGGTGTAAATTCGGACATATCCTCTTGTTTAGAATCAAAGGTAGAATATTGTGCTCCGCAATTTTTAGCAAACGTTTCACGCATATTGACTATTAAATTATCAGAGTTACTCATTTTCCAATCATAAGAAGCATACAATGAATATGTATCCCTATCATATGTAGCTCGTCCATTGCCAGAAGTTACACCAATTTTACTTCCATATATGTCCATATCTTCTTTTTTATAACTGGCACCTATTAAAAGTTTGTTTTTTCCAATATTAAAAGATTTGTTTACATCTATATTAGTATTATGTCCTTTACGCCAGCTATTTAACCCATCGTTTGAAATACTGCCGTTCTTATTATATGCCGTCTGATAATATTCTTTTTCTTGTGTTCCATAAGAAGCACTGGCTTTAAATCCATATTTATCATCGAAATTTAAAGTAAAATTATTATCAACGTCTTTATAATTATTTACTTGTGCAACACTATTATTATAACCACCCTCGTTACTAATATGGGACATTTTATTTTCGTTTTGTGAATACATATGATAGAATGTTAAATTATCATTTAAATCATAGCTCCATCTAATGCCTTTTCGTTCACCATCATTGTATTCAACATGCTTATTTAACTTCTTATTACCCCTTCCGGATTTTGCATTTGTAGTAATTCTGTCAACTTTTCCTCTATCTTCATAATAAGCCGTTGCATCAAAGCCATCAGCACCGACACTAACGCTGTACTGTTCTCTTCCATAATTACCTGCCGATACTTTTATATTGTTGCCTACGTTTTTCTTAGTAATAATATTTATTACACCACCGCTTGCTTCACTACCATATAGAACAGAGCCGCCGCCGCGCACAATTTCTATTCTGTCTATAATGTCCGAAGGAATATCTTCTAAATTATATTTACCATCCTGATTCAAAGGTACACCATCCAATAAGATAAGCGTTCCTCTTTCTACACCTCTGATAGTAATTTCACTTGTCATCGTACCCCATGAAGCACCATTTGGTCCCATTGATGTAGCAGATAAACCTAAAGAATGTCTTAATACTTCAAATGCACTGGCTCCGCCATTTTTTTCAACATCTTCAGTTGTAATTACATCTACTGCTGCCGGTGTATCCAAATCTTTCTTTTCTCTTTTTTGTGCTGTTATTACTAATGGATCAAGTGAAAATTCAGGAGCTGTTTCTGAAGCCAATACACTATTACTTCCCCATAACACGGTACCAGTTAATAACGCCGTCATTAATAAACCTTTTGAAAATCCTCTTTGATTATGTTGCATTTTTCTACCTTCTCCTTTTAGTTAATTATTTATTACAACTTAACATAGTTATTGTTAAGTTTGTAAATAAAGCCAATATCTAATTAAATCCTGTTAGGATAATGTTTTTGTATCCATAAAAATATTATAGGTATGACTATCAGTGTAAAAACAGTTGAAGTTATCATGCCGCCAATAATAACCCAGGCCATACTCTCTCTTGTTTCTGAACCTTCAGTCATGGCAAGGGCTGTTGGCAGCATACCAACAACCATAGTTATTGCGGTCATAAAAATAGGCTTTAGCCTGGTCTTACCGGCTTCTATTACTGCTTCAGCAGCGCTTTTTCCTTCCTTCATTAAAGTTAGTGTATAATCTAATAACAAAGTCCCGTTTTTCGCTACCAGGCCATCCATTATCAAAATGCCAATTAATGAATAGAGATTAAGCGTATTATCAGTTACAGAAAGACATATAATTGCTCCTATTAATCCCAGCGGCAAAGAAAACATCCTGATTAAGGGTGTAAAAACTGATTCATATAGTACAGCCAGCAGCAAATAAATAAGCAGCAGGGACATACTCAGTGCTATCGCCATTTCTTTAAAAGAATCATTCATACTTGTTGCCTGACCGGTGAACATATAAGAACATTTAAGATTACTATCTTCTAATTTTTTCTGTATTTCCTGCACCACTTCATTTAAAGGTCTGTCACTCAAATTACTCTGAATATTAATTATACGTTCTTTGTCAACTCTTCTAATAGTTATCGGCCCGACACTTTCTTCAACTTTGGCTACATCGCCTAAATTTACAGTGCCATTTTTAGCTGCTACAGGGATGCTTTTAATATCTTCGACAAAAAAGTTGTCACTACCGTTAAATTTAACAGTAATATCTGTATCAAGCCCTCTATTATCAGGGTCATTAGCTAAAACGCCAGCATTTTTACCGCCGACTGCCGCTGCAAAAGATTTGTTTATATCTTCAATAGATGCTCCGTAAAATTGCAATTTTTCACGATCTGCACTTACTTTTATTTCAGGCATACCTTCTGTATAGGAACTTTTTATATCCTTAACACCTTCTGTTTCCTTAAAAATATTTAATACTTTCTTTGATTCTTTAATCAGCACATCCATATTACTGCCTCTTAATTCTAACTGCAATGGTGAACGTACTAATGTTTTGCCGCCCGAAACGCCGGTAACAGAAGATTGTATTTCACTTACCCTTACTTTAATATCACCAAAATTATTTTTAGCAAATTTTCTTATCTCATCAGCGATTTCCCATACATCTTTGGATCGTTTGCTCCTGTTATAAAGGCTGATGGATATTTTACCATTACTTTCCGTGCTCGTAACATTTGATAAATGATGCTCAATTTCAGGAATTTGCAGCAGATATTCGTCAAATAATAATAGCACTTCGTTAGTCTGTTCCGCACTGTAACCTACTGGTAATTCTATATTTACCTGAATAGCGCTTTCGTCAGTCCTTGGCATATATTCTGCACCTACAAATCCAAAAGGTATAAGTAATACAGCCCCAATAAACAGTGCTGCTATGGTAAATATAACCTTACGGGGATAAAGCAGGCATTTTTTTAGTATTTTTTCGTATTTATTTATTGTGTTTTTCTCAATTTTATCTAAAAATTTCCAGATTCTGCCTTCGGGCAGTTTTATTCCATGCGAATGAAACTTTGAAGCAAGCATAGGCGTTAATGTAAACGAAACAAGTAGCGACATCAAAGTTGCAAAAGTTATTGTCAATCCGAATTGTTTAAAAAACTGACCCGTTGAACTTTGCATAAAAGCTATAGGCAAGAAAACCACTACATCACAAAGCGTCATGGCTACAGCTGCCATGCCTATTTCATTTCTTCCAAGTTCAGCAGCATTATCTGCTGAATAGCCATTATTAATATAACGTTGGATATTTTCAAGTACTACAATGGAATCATCAACCAGAATACCTATGCATAATGCCATGCCCATTAATGACATCATATTAAAAGTAAATCCGGCAAGATACATTAAAAAGAATGTAGCTATTAACGATACCGGTATAGCAATCATTACTGCAAGTGATGATTGCCAGCCCCTGAGGAATAAATACAAAACTATACCAGTTGTAAAAAGTCCTTCAAGTAATGTATAAAAAGTATTTTTTAATGAATTTTTTACAAAGGAAGACTGATCATAAACAAGTGTAAAAGTATAATCAGGATACTCCGATTTTAGTTTTTCAAGTTGAATTAATACATTATCAGATGTATTAACTATATTGGCACCGCTTGCTTTATATATATCTATGGCAACAGCATCGTTTCCGTCAACACGGCTATAAGTTACTGCACGTTTTTCTTTTGCCTTAATTTCAGCAATATCTTTTAGTATAATATTTTGCCCATTCGCTGTCTTTATCTGTACATTTTCAATATCTTCCGGTTTTTCGTATTGAGCCGTTAATCTGACAGTAGTTTGTTTTACGCCCGTATAAACAGATCCGGATGATAGAAAGACATTTTCGTTTTTTATATTTTGTATAATATCCTGCAGGTTTAACCCATAATAATTTAATTTTTCTTTATCAACATCTATACTGATTTCTTTAACTCGCCCACCGCTCAATTCAATATCTGCAACACCGCCGGCCTGCTGAAACCTTTCCGCAAAAATTTTTTCAGTTATAGAATATATATCTGCCATCTCATAAGGAGCTGTGACAGCAATCTGCATTATTGGATATTCGTCAGAAGAACGTTTAATAACAACAGGCTCATCAATATCATCCGGCAAATTTTTTCTGATAGTACTTACCTTTTTTGTTGCTTCTATAGCTACCAGATCAGCGTCAGCACTGCTATCTAACTCTACAAATATTTCGGCTCTGCCCGGCCTTGTTGCTGACCTTACCTGCTTAAAATGTGAAATGGTTGACAATACATCTTCTATAGGCTTTGTTACCTGCTGTTCAACTGATTCAGTACTTGCGCCGGGATAATTAACTATTACACTTACATACGGAGAATCTACTTCCGGCAATAATTCAACGCCAATCTTAAAAAAACTAAATATGCCCAGCACAGCAATTATTGCATATAACATTGTAATGCCTATCGGTCTTTTTACAGAAAACCTTGTTATATTCATCTTTAATCCTCTTCGGTTTTATCTATTTGAACTTTAATTCCATCACGTAAGCGTGATAAATTATCAAGAACAACTACTTCCCCTTCATTAATACCATCAATAATTTCAACTTCTGTATCATTATTAATACCTAACGTTACTTCACGTTGTTCCAATTGATTATCTTTATTTACAATAAAAACATATTTCTTCCCGTTTTTATCTTTAATAATATCCTTATTTACGTAAAGAGCATCTTCTTTTATAAGTATTTTTAAATATCCCCTGGCAAACATGCCCGATTTTATTTCTTCATTCTGCTCGAGCAATTTTATTCTGGCAAGGTAACTATTACTTTCTTTATTTTTATCAGGGCTTACATATGATATGATTCCGTCAAAAGATTTACCTAACGATTCGATGTTCATAGTTATTTTTGTATCAGCTTTTACAACAGCTGCATTAGCTTCCGAAATATTACAATCTATATGTAATTTGCTGTTATCTGTAATAGTCAACAGCTTAGTTCCTGCCGGTATATATTCACCGATTTCTGCATTTCGATAACTAATAATTCCATTTCCAGGTGCTTTTAAAATCATATCGCTCTTTTTATTTTGTGCTAAAATATATTCTTGATAACGCCTTTCAGCAACCTGTTCTCTGGCATAAACAGATGCTGCAGTATCACCATAATTTTTTTGCTTTGATAAGGCTTCGTATGCAGCCTGGGCGTTAACCATTATTTGTTTTTTGCTGTCATAATCCGCTTTTGCTACTGCACCCATATCGTATAATTTTTTATAGCGTTCATAATTTAATTTTGCTAATTCATAATCAGCTTTATATTTATAATAGTCACTATTAAATTCAGCATCATTTTCAGCTGCTTTAGCATCATTTTCTCTGTATCTTGCATATGCTTTGCGAAGTTCGGCTTCTGCGTCCTGCAAATCCTGTTCAATCAAAATATCGCCTTTATGTACAAACGAACCCAAATCAACATTGATATTTGCAATTTTACCGGCAAATTTATTTATAATATCTATTTGAGCATTAGCTTCCGTCTTGCCAAATAGAGAAATTTCTTTATACATTGCTTTTTTGTAAACTGCTTCCACATGAACAAGAGGTCTTAAGACCTCTTTTCTCGCTGCTGGTTCACTTTTAAACATTAGCTGATATATTAAGATTAAAATTATTCCCAATACAACAATCAGCATCAATTTAATATATTTATTTTTTAAGAGATTCCGTAATTTCTCGTTCATTATCTCGGCATACTCCTATAAAATTTTTGAAACATTATCTTACGCAACAATTATAAAGCTAACATAATTAATTAATTTAATATATACCCTCTTTGCCAAAGAAACAGTAAAGAGGGTATATATTAGAGATGGGGATTTTTTAGTTACCAATTTTAAAAATTATCGGAATGCTTGCATAGCAGCGTACCGGTAAACCTGAGCTGTTTTTAGCCGCTGTAAAACGCCATTTTCGGCATGCTGCAACGGCAGCGTTATCAAGATTTACATTACCTGAGGAGGACGTGACGCTTACATCTTCAACACTGCCGTCCGTGCCGATTAAAAACCTTATTGATACAGTGCCTTCTACGCCAGCATTGCGTTCAGCACTGGGGTAAGACGGCTGATAACTTTTAATAATGCGAGGCGGTACGGCAGGTGACGATGTTACACCGCTGCCCGGGCCTGACCCACTGCCGGTACCTGTACCGTACCCGCTGCCATGTCCACCACCGCTGCCTGAGCCTGAACCGGGCCCGGTACCACTGCCGGTTCCGCTTCCCTGCCCGGTGCCTTTACCTTTACCGCTGCTTTTTTTAACAATATGTTTTACCTGCTGCTTTTTTACTACAGCAGGTTTTTCTTTATTTGCTTCAAAAATTGCATCACTATCAGGCGTTTCCTCTACAGCAGCTGCTTCAGGTTCTGCTTCTTCTATAACACCGGCATCATCGCTGCCGCCTCCTCCGCCACCACCGAAAAACGTAACTTCAACAATGTTTTCCTGTGCGTGCGAAAATTGAAACAGCCCTGTAAATGATACAATCAGAAATATTAAAATATGTATAATTGCCGAACCGGCAAAGCCCCAGTTCCGCCTTTTCTTTTCATCCATCATTTTGCTGCTCCGTCAGTTGCAAGCCCAAACCTGTTAATGCCTGCTCCCTTAAACTTATCGACAAGCTCAATAACTTCACCGTACTCAATATCTTTTTCAGCACGTATAACAACAGCAAAATTGCTGTTGTTTTTTTGTTCTAAAGAAGCCTGCATTAAAAGCGACTGCAAATCTGTCTCTTTATCACCAAGGTAAATTGTGCCATCGTTTTTAAGCGTTACGGCAAAAGTTGTTGATGTATCACTGGCCGCATTGGCTGCCTGCGGTAGTTTAACAGGAATAGTCTTCAAATCAATCATATACATGGTGCTCAGCATAAAAAACACCAGCAAAAAGAACATAATATCAATCATCGGTATAATATTAAGTTCCGGTACTTTTCTATTCTGGCTTCTGCGGAATTTCATTTTACACCGGCCCTTCTGTTAGCCTGCGCAAGTGCAGCGGCACAGCGTTCAGCTGTTGTAAGTATGCCGTCCATGCGGTGGGCGAAATATGAATGGCAGCACAGTGCCATAATAGCTACGCAAAGACCGGTGGCAGTAGCAATAAGGGCTTCGCCGATACCGCCGGTAATAGCCATAGGTGCGCCTGCCTGTATATTAAAAATACTGAACGCACCAATCATGCCGACAATAGTACCCAAAAGACCCAAAAGTGGCGAAAGAGTAACAATAATGCTTAAATAATCCAGTTTATTTTTAAGCTGTGCTGTAAAAACAGCAAGGCCGTTTTCAAGGTAATCTGTTAAATCATCCTGCGTCTGTGCATTTTGTACAGCACCTAAAACAAGGGCAGAAGTTTCACCGGGAGTTGTTTGTGCCAAATCAGCGGCAGCCTGCAAATCATTACTTTTTAATAAAGCACAGTAATCATCGGCAAATTTTTCGCCGCTGTCAGCAGCACGGTAAAACAAAAAGCGCTCAATAGCGATAGCAAAAACAGCGAAAGAACAGAACAGCAGCGGATACATAACCAAACCGCCTTTGTGAAAATACATAATAGTTTGACTGATAAATTCCATAACCATCCTCCTGAAAATATAAAATTCCCAAATTCAAGACAACAAAAATTCTTAAAATAAATTACCCGGACATTTAGCGAACAAAAATTTTATAATTCTCCTTCCATTAAATTTTTGCTAAGTATCTAATAATTTATTTTTATCAAGCGTAGCCTGGTATTGCCTGTAATATAAGCCTTTTAGTTTTAACAATTCTTCATGCGTACCTTCTTCAGAAATTCTGCCATTATTCAATACAAAAATCCTGTTGGCTTTTTTTATTGTAGATAACCTGTGAGCAATAATTAAAGTTGTACGTTCCCTGGTAAGTTTATCTAATGCCTTTTGAATTTTTTCTTCTGTTTTGTTATCTAAAGCAGATGTAGCTTCATCCAGCACTACTATTCCCGGATTTTTTAAAATTACTCTGGCTATTGCAAGGCGTTGACGCTGTCCGCCGGAAAGTTTTATTCCCCGCTCGCCTATTTCTGTATCATACTTTTGCGGCAATTTTTCTATAAATTCATCTGCTGACGCTGCCCTGGCCGCAAATACCATTTCTTCGTCTTTTACTTCAGATAAACCGTAAGTTATGTTATGCCGCACAGAATCAGAAAAAAGAAAAACCTCCTGTTGTACAAGTCCTATATTTTTACGTAATGACCTTTGGCCATATTTCTTTATGTTAATACCATCTATTAAAATATCACCTGAATCAGGTTCATAAAAACGCAGCAGCAAATTTGCTAATGTGGTTTTCCCAACACCTGTTTCACCGACAAAAGCAACAGTTTCACCGGCAGCAATATTAAAACTTACATTGTCAAGCACTTTATTTTTTCCATAACTAAAGGTTACGTTTTTAAAACAAATACTGCCGTTAATATTTTTACATTCAATTGCATCTTTATCGTCAATTATTTCCGGTCTGATCTGCATAATTTCATAAAAACGTGCAAATCCCGCCATGCCGCGCTGATACATTTCCGTAAAAACAGTTAACCGTAATAGTGGCTTCATAAATAAATTAACGTAAAGCAAAAAAGCAATAAAATCACTTAGTTGAATTTTATTAGCTGCTATTAATAAACCACCGGCCACAAGCACAAATAAATTTGTAAAATTAGTAAAAAAATTAACGCTGCTGGAGAAATAACCCAGTATTTTAAAAGATGTTCTGCGAACCGCCATACTTTCTTCATTTTTCTTCATTAATAGTGAACATTCCAAATCTTCAGCAGCAAATGCTTTTACAAGCCGTATTCCGCTCAAGGCTTCTTCGGCTTTTGCAGAAACTTCACCATTTTTAGCGCGGTTTTTTCTAAAGGCAGCCTTCATCTTATGGTTTATAATAACGGTATGCACTGTTTTCAGAATTAAAAGCAAAGCTATAAGGACGCCTAAATAGATATTCATCCAAAACATTATACCGATAGTACCCAACATAACTACTAAGCAAATAATAACATCGTTAGGCCCACGGAAAGTCAATTCGCCTATTTCCGTTAAATCACCGGTAAGGCGCGCCAAAAGTTGCCCGGTTCTGTTGTTATCAAAAAATTTGAATGACATACTTTCAATATGCCTGAACAGGTCACGACGCATATCACGTTCAATATTGATACTCATAACATGCCCGCTATAGCTTATCCAATACAGTAAAACTGTATTTAGAATATATAAAATCAGTAAAAATAAAGCATAAAGCAGTATGCTGTTAAGATTTTGCTGAGGCAATTCAACATTTAAAATATGCCTTACAAATACCGGAAATATCAAATCCAGGAATGCAACGGCAAATGACCCGGCAATAATAAAAGCTGCTGTTTTTTTATAAGGTTTATAATACTGTAAAAAAGCAAATAATATTTTGCCTTTCATCAATTTAATTTCCATATATGTAACCTGTAAGCTCCTATAATTTTCCCATCCGGAGTAACTGCCGGTGCTTCAACGCCGGCCGCAGTCAGACCATCACTGCTTATATTTATCGCCTGCAACGGCCCTTCTGTATGAAAGAAATTTAATTTTCTACCATCTGCAATGTTTAATATAAGCCCCCCGTGAGCACCGTAATTATGTGTACGTACATTACGCCCAACTGCACAAGCAACCTTATCTTTGGCAAAAGATAGTTCTTCCATCGTACCATCAGCCATGTACTGATACTTAAATGTGCCATCATAACCAAACATAAATATACTATTATTGCTTGGATGCTCAATTGGGGTTGGAATTTGCCAGTTCTCACGGTTAAAAGTATTGATTGTTGAAAAAACAACACCTTCTTTAACAGCATAGCCATCTCTTCCGGAAGCATTTATCCAAACATTATCAACCTGGGTCGGTTTGGATAATGTACGTTCCCATAACATATTTCCCAAAGCATCAAATAAAAAGCCTCGGCCGTCACTGCAAGCTGCCGCTAAATATTTACCATCTTTACTAAAATTAGGGCTGCCGCGCATAACGGTATTGTCAAAAGGTTCAACTGGCTTTATAAAAACAGAATTTATCTTTTCGCCAGTGTTTTTATCAAGGAAATACATCGTATCTTTATATACCATGTCTTCCCTGAAGTCATATGCAGAAGTGGATATTACAACTTCGCCGTTGTTATCATTAACATCACACCAGTTTATCCAACTATCTATAGATTCTTCTGACGGATATTTCCATAAAAGTTCACCACTGCGGTTTATCGCAAGCATCCTTCCGTTATATCCGCGGCTGCCGTCTTTATTCATCAAAAATCTATACGCATTGGCATATACGTTATCATTTTTATCAACAACGATATGTACTATTGAAGGGTAAGAACGCTTGCTCGGATCAGCACCGACAAAATCCGCAGCAGCATACTGCCATAAAATATCACCCGTGTGAACATCAATCGCATATAAATTACCGGCTGGGCTTTGTTCACCTACAAAAGCAATCCGGGAATCGTTACTTAAGCAAACAGAAATAAACTTACCTATGCCAAGAGAACGTTTCCAAATCTGTTCACCTTTTGAAGAGAATAAAAACAGTTCACCGCGTTCTGTACCTACAAGCCAGCCATTTTCAGATTCTACATGTCTGACAACAGCTTTGGTAAATCCCATGCGGTCATAATTTTCACTAGGGATATCTCCCAAATGTACCGAAATTCCTTCTTCTGAAGCAGTTAAGCCGATATCATTCCAGGGAGTACGGCTCCCTGTGATCCAAAATAAAGCCGCTAACGACAATAAAAATATAATGGTTATTATTTTGCTTTTAATATTTTTCATAAGTAAACCTTTGCCAAATCATACACAAATCTGAATACACCATAATAAAAACCCTGTTCAGAAAGCAAATACAAAATCTTACTTACAGCGGCGCTGCTTACAAAAGCAAAAAGCAATAAGCATACAAGCCGCTCCCGTAAAGGCCATAAATAAGCGCGCTTTTTATTATCTGCCAAAAAAAATCCGCGGCTTATAACCGATAAGGCAAGTGTTTGCGACCTGCGCAGGCAACGAACCAGTAAAGGCTTGGCTATATACGGCAAATGCCTTATAACAGCAGTACGTCCGGCAGCACTGCCGCTGCGGAGTCTGAGTGCAATTAAAACATCACCTGTTTCTGCTGCTAATACCGGCAAAAACCTGATTGCGGTAACAAGCATAAAAGCAATCTGCGCAGGCAAATGCCATGTAAGCATTGCCTGTAAAAGCTGCCTGGGGTCAGAATTCCAACAAACCAGAAGGCCCAGCGACAGCATGGCAGCCGAGCGCAGCCCCTGCACAGCGCCATATATAATACCTTCGCGGTAAACATAAAGTCCATTTGTAATAACGCCAAGTACAGGCGTATTCGGCTCAATCAAAACAAATAAAGGTGTTCTGGGCGTTTGCGTAAAAAACAAAGCCTGGCTGAACATTGACCCCCATAAACTAAGCATTAGCAATACCATCATAACCTGCCATTTAGCTGCAGAAGTGCCTGCCAACGCATGCAGCAGCAGTGAAATTAAAAATACAATAAATAAAGTACGCGGATTATCAACTGTTATGGTCAATATTGAAAATAAAAACAGCATGACAAGTTTCGTTTTTCCGGTAACCTCTCTAATCCACTCCCGTGAATCATTACCTTCCCATAGCTGCCGCAAGTACATAATCAGCCACCTCCTTAGCCGTAAGTAAAGGCCTGATATGCAACAATTCCGTAACATCAAGCATAGCCGGTGCCTTTAACCCACAAAGTTTTAAATAGCTTCTGTCAGTAAGCACCTTACTTGTTATATCGTCAGCAATAATCTGGCCTTCATTCATTAAAATAACGCTGTCAGCTATTTCAGAAGCTAATTCAACATCATGCGTGCAAAAGAAAACACTGCCGCCAGCTTCGGCGTAAGCACATAAAAGTTTTTTTATTTCTTCCAGGCTTTGCTGGTCCTGCCCGGTAGTAGGCTCATCAAGCAACATCAATTTAGGTTTCTGCATTAATACAGCACTAAAAATAACCCTCAGACGCTGTCCTTTACTTAACGCTAATGGAAAATCACCGGCATAATTTTCAAGACCAATTCTTTTAAGCATAGTTTGCAGTTCTGCTTCGCTAATTTTTTTATTATTCCAGCAAAGTTCTTCGCGCACACTGTCAGCCAGAAGCATTAAATCTGCTTCCTGCCGCAAATAACCAACATTAAAGCGTTCATTCTGCAAATTCTGTCCATCTAAACAAATCGCTCCTCTGTCCAGAGCAGCAATTCCGCCTAAAAGGTTCATCAAAGTACTTTTGCCGGTGCCGTTTACACCCATCAGCGCAGTAATTTTACCTTTTTGCAGCGTAAAGCTGATGTTTTTCAGCGTATCTTCCAATGAATTATCATATTTATAATAGACATTTTTTACATCTAAAATAGTTTGCCCTGTTGCTGCAACGGCAGATTGATATTTATTTAAACTTTTCAAATTGCCATAAAGATCCGTTACCATTGCAGCAACAGTATCAGCATCATTTACCAATTCAGGCAGCTTTAGCAAACGGCATAAAACTATATTCTGCGGCTCACGCAACCCAATATTTTTTAACCTGCTTACCGCAGGCCATACCTTATTCATATCGCCGTCGTATGCAATACTGCCTTCGTTCATAACTATAATCCGTGAAAAATAACCGGCAATTTCATTAACCCTGTGTTCTATTAAAAGAATTGTTAAATTTTGTTTTTGGTTCAGTTCCTGTAAAAGACGTAAAAAATCATGCGCACCCTGCGGATTAAGTTGGCTTATGGGTTCATCCAGTACCAACAGCCTCGGGCCGGTAACAAGCACAGATGCAAGTGCCAGCCTTTGCCGCTGACCGCCCGACAGTGCTTGAATACTATAATCAACCCTGTCACCAAGCCCTACCATTTCCAGAGTTTCGTGAACTTTAGTTTTTATATATTCATCCGGAAAGCCGCGGTTTTCAAGGGCAAAAGCAACTTCATCATATACAGTCATGGCAAACAGCTGGTCATCCGGAGTCTGATAAACAGTACCTGCCAGTAAAGCGATTTCTTCCGGAGGCAAATCTTGAGATTCTCTGCCATCCAGAAAAATTTTACCCGATAAACAGCCGCGCCGTTCCGTCTCAAAAATACCGGTTATTGCTTTAATTAAAGTTGATTTGCCGCACCCGCTTTTGCCTGCCATAAGCACAAATTCGCCTGGCGCTATACTTAAATTAATATTTTTTAATGTATTTTCACTTCTGTTTGGATAACGGTAAGATAAATTTTCTATTTTTAGCATTCGTTATTCCCCCGTAACCTGCTGAAGTTTTAACCCCAATTTATAACCAATCCAGGCGCCAATGCTGCTGTATAAAAAGCCGTTAATAAGCATATACAAACCTATATACCAATCGGCATAGTAAAGCCTGTAAAAAAACATCATTTGTTCAAGATTTATAAATGTTACAACTGCATCACCAACACCAAACATAGCCGCTATAAACAGCATATATTTTACATTGATATTCTTTTTATCAAAAAATCCACATAACTTAAGTATTATTTCAAGCACGCCTATATATACGCAGCAGCTTAAAAACCCAAGAGGAGTAAAATTACCGAAAAGCAATCCGGATAACATATACCTTGTTAAAAACATCAGCGCCAATACGCCCTGCCGGCGATATAACATTAAAAGCGAAACTATAAGTAAATATTGCAGTACGCCGCTTAAAATACCGGTAATAAACCCGGAAAACGGGCCTAAAAATACGTGCAGAAACTCTCCTGCTAAAGTTGTGGGCACAGTTATTACACCGAAGCCAACCGCAGAAAATAACGCTACCGTTATAGCTCCTTGCGCGCCTATATTAAATATTACTCGGCGCAGACGCGGTAAAAACAACAAAACTGCCGCAAAGCAAATAAATGCAAAAGTCACTGCAGCAATACCAATGCTATGTTTTTGTTCTATTTTTACCGGCAGTTCCTGAATTTTCTGCTGACCGTTGCCTTCAACAGTAACCCTTAATGTATAATCGCCTTCAATAATTTTAAAGTAATCAACATACAGCGGTATAATAAAAGCCTGTGTCTGTTTGCCATCCAGTGAAATCATAGCTTTTGTTGCATTGCTGTCATCAGTTTTACCGGCCCAACCCTGCTCGTGCTCTTCGGTAGAATTGCTGGCCTGGCACAAGCCAGGCATAACTTTACCGGTGGCTTTATCCAAAAGTTCTGCTTTTAAACGCAATACACGTACATCCTGCTGCGGATTACGCATATCAACCAGCATAAACGCAGCCGGGTGATTAAACATAGATGACCAGCTTTCAGCGCCATCACCTGTTAAACGGCTGCGGAAAGATTCAAATGCAGTATCGCGAATATAAACAACGTTATCTGCCGAACGGTCATCCTTATGTCCAAGGTTATCTACCGGCAAATCTACATCTTGTATGTACCAGTTGTAATCTTTATTTTTGTATTTTTTGCCATAGGCTGATTTGGAGTTTTCAGCTTTGGTGTTGGCATCATAATCAAAATTAATAATTTTTTCTTGCTGCCAATTTTCAGCAGTAATATTGATATTAATTTGTTTTGTTCCGCTTACAGCATCTTCAGCTGGTTTTATATAAAGCAAGTCAAATGTATTGCCGTAATCAGCAGGTAAAAGCCAGTTAGTATATGCACTGCTGCCATCATCACCAACCTGCCATTTATCGCTTTGCAATACCTTAAAGCCTTCCGGCAAATTAACGGTTACTTTTATTGGCTGCTTTTCCGGCACATCAAACGCCGTAATGTTTAAATATAACGGCATAGTGCTGCCCGCAGCAACAGTTTTGTTAACTTTTTTATCAAGGCTGTATGGGTAAACAGCGTCTACCTGTACACCTGCCAATGCAACATTTATATTTAAAAAGCATAACAAAAAAATGCTTAAAATTTTCAAAATCATAGTAAGAATAGTCCTTTATAATATAAATACAGTAAATTACGATAACTTATCCTTTATTAGATATTTAGAGTATAAGGCGTCATAAGCCACCTTATACTCTATAATTAAGTTAAAAATCAGAAGGTATGAGTATACATTACTCTCCAGTTAAAGGGCAAATCTAAATTACCGTATCTGTTAGAATAGTTCTCTCTGTCTAACAAGTTATTAAAAGTTACGGTTACACTATCATTTTTTGTAAAGTCATATGTAGTATTCCAAGTTAAACGCGCGCGCGCCGGGATTTGCCTTTCTTTATAGTCTTCTCTATCGCCCAAATATTTAAAAGTCAGGTTGCTCTTCAATTTTTCTTGAGAATAAGTAAGCCCTGCTACAAAATCAACTCTTCCAGCATCCTGTACCCATTTGGGGTTTTTTGCAGATGGATCCTTGATTTCAGGATTACCATAACCAACACCTAATCTATATGACCAATTGTCATCTACTCTATTGGTCATTTCCAGTTCTACACCGGTATTTCTAAAATCTCCTTTATTTACTGGATATTTCTTGCCGTCAGGACCTTCGTCATCAGACCATCCTAATTTATTTTCAAAATCCATATGATAAACAGCTAATTTATATGATTTATTACCATCAACTTTTTTAAAACCAGTTTCATAATTCCACCCTTCTTCAGGTTCAATATTATTAAAACTATAACCACCAAAATAAGCATCTACAGCCGGCATTTGGAAAGCTTTACCGATATTAATATACCAACTGCTGGTATCATCAAATTTATAAAGGGTTTGGATTTGCGGAAGCAAAATATTATCATCTGTAGCATAATCGCTGTATTTTTCGCCACGAAGCCCTAATGTTGTTTTAAATTTATCTCCAAACCATTTATCATAAGATAGATACAAAGCATTACTGGTTCGATGTGCTATCTCAGACGTATCTACAAGTCCTTCATAATTTTCCCGTTTAAATGTATAACCGGCAATTAAAGAATCCTTACCAAAATCCCATTTCTTCTGTATATCACCAATATAACTATCCAATTCTGAATTAGAGCTTACTTTACTATTTTTAATATAATCAAATCCATCGTATTTAATATAGTTATATCCTAACGTTGCTTTAACACCGTTATCTTGACCTGTATAGGTTAAACCAGCTGTTAAACGTTTATCTTTATATTCATAATCATAGTCTTTAGGTTTAGAACCATATTTATGACCACCTCTTGTAACCTCACCATCACTGTAAAAAAGCATAGCGCGTACTTCTTCATTTAAATTGCCAATCATAGAAAGACGGTTGCGCTGTCCCTTGCCAACCCACCAATCAGTATCTGAGCCATCAGGAAAATCATTAGAATCGTTATATTCATCACTATATTCTTTACCGGCACTAATCATAAAATCTTTACTGGTAAGTGCCACATTATAATCTTTATAGTAATTACCTACAGTACCTCTAAGTGTAACTTCTTCTTTAGCTGATTCAGGTCTTTTAGTAATAATATTCACAACGCCACCCATTACTTCTGCACCATACAATGTACCGGCAGCACCTTTAACGATTTCAATGCGGTCAACCATTTCAACTGGTACAGAATCAACCGTATTATAATTTTTTAAATTCATCGGAATGCCATCCACCAAAACCAAGGTGCCTCTGTCAAAGCCCCTGATAGTAGTTCTGCCCTGACTAAGGCCAAAGCTGGTGCCTGCATCACCATAGCCGGTACTTGTCATACCAAGCTGATGTTCAATAGCATCAAAAACATTTTTATAACCAGCTTTTTTTATTTCTTCTTTGGTTACTACTTCAACAGTAGCAGGAGTGTCTAAATCTCTCATTTCAGTTCTTTGCGCAGTAATCAGCATCGGGTCAAGAGTGAATTCCTGCTCGTTCTCCTGTGCAAAAACCGAATTACCCCCCCATAACACAGTGCCGGTAATCAACGCTGTCATCAAAAGACTCTTACTAAAACTTTTGTCCATCATTAACACCTCTTAATAATTTTTTATTGCAAGTCTCAGTATGCCCAGTCTCGCATGGTCGCATACTTTAACAAACAAACTTAAAATAAAAACACCCTTTGCGGCATGGCAAAAGGTGTATAAAACTATAAATAAATTATAGTTTCGCCCATCTACTGTCACTCGCAGTTGTAAGCAATAATAACAGGCAGCATCCTGACTAAAGTTCATCGTTCAACAATACTACAAGTATCAATGAACTCCCTATTACAGTGACGTGATCGTATGGGAATTGCACCCATTTAGCTATTTAAGTTAATCACCTGTTATATTATTAAATTTTATTACAATCATTTTTCAGTACTTTTTTCGGTTGAATCTGCTGCAAATTTAAGGCAAATTTCATATAAAGCCTCGGCAAAGCTGCCTTCCGGCACCGGTGCAAAAGTATTATTTATTTTTTCTTCAATAACTCTGTCTTTATCGGTGTAGACAGTCATATTATTTACACAGTAAGTTGACTTCTGCAAATTATATTGCATTTTCATTTTGCAGTATAAAACACGTTCTTTGTTCTCAAGATTTTTAGAATAATCTTTTTTTAACTTTTTTAAAATATCCTTATTGGTAAAAATAGTTTTTACTTCTGCCGTTACGATATTTTTATCACTGCTGCCGTCTGTATTTACCGCAAATTGCAGCGAATCAATATCGTAAGCATAAATACCTATATCATTTTCTGTAATTATTGACCAGCGCGCAGCTTCTATTTCTTCTGCAGTAGGTTTGGGCATCATACTAATTTCCCAGGACATTGGGTTTTGCGGCTGTTCATTTTCTGCCGCATAAACTGCTGTAGACGTTGTGCAAATTAACATCATCATAATTGCCATAAACAATTTTTTCATCAGTTATCTCCTAAATTACGTATTATTTTTATAATGTTCTCTTTGCTAAGCCTGTTAAGCGTATAATACGCAGCGCCCATAGCCTCCGACAAATCGCGCGCTATGCCAAGTTTGATAAAATCATTTTCGGTATCTATAACAACAGAGGATATTTTTGCTTTTTTTATTTTTGCCGCAATTTTTAATGCACTGCCAACCGGGTCGCTTTCACCTTCCACTGCATTGGCACGTCCGTCCGTTACTACTACAAGTATCGGTTCCATATCGTGCTCTTTTTTACTTTGCATTGTAAGAGTTAAAAACGCTCTGGCAAGCCCGTCTGCAAGCGGTGTTTTACCACCGGTCGGCAATTTTTGCAGGCATTTCTGTGCTAAATCAACACTGCGTGTTACCGGCAATAAAACTTCTGCTTTATCACGCCTGAAAGCTATCATGCCAACTCTGTCGCGTTTCTGGTAAGCTTCCTGCAGCATGTAAAAAATTGCGCCTTTTACGGCACGCATCCTTTCACGTGCTCCCATAGAGCCGCTGGCATCAACTGCAAATAAAAAAGTGTTGCCAATACGTTTTTCCCTTACCTTTTGGCGTAAATCCTCATCTTTTATTACAATTGCACAGCCATTTTTAGTACGCAATTTTTGGTATGGAGCCGCAGCGCGGATTGTTGCATCAAAAGCCATATCTGTAGTTTTCTCTTTTGGCAGCTCTGCCCGTACATAACGGCCCTGTTTCAAATCAGTTTTTGTTATGCTGCGTTTTCCGCTGCCGTGCCTGATGCGGCTTTTTTCGCCCATATCAACAATTATTTTGGGCATAACAAAGTTTTTATCAATATCTGCAATTTTTTCATCAGGCGCTAAATTGTTATTATCCTGCTGTGTATCGTTCTGCGGGTCAGCATCATTTTGCTGATTTGAATCGTCAGAGTTTATATCATCAGGTAGCGGCAAATTGTTTTCTACGTTGCCGTTATTATCTTCGTCACCATTATTTTCTTCCGATTCATTTTTATTATCAGGTGTATCTTCCTGCTCATCCTGTCCGCCGTCACTGTTATCCTGCGTTATTGGCGGACGTGAGCGGTGCGGCAGCACAAATTCAGCTGCTTCTTCTATATCTTTAGGCAATACATATGCCCTTTGTGCCAGGGCGGCTATTGCTTTTGCCGCTTCCAGCATATAAATTTCAGCCCTGTGCCCGCTGCAAAATGCCTGTGAACATAACTGTGCGGCTAATTGCAGCATTGCATCGCTTATCTCAACCGTTGGCAGCAGCCGGCGTGCATTTTCAACCGTTTCTAACAGCTTTGCGGTTTCATCAGCGTATGCGGAGCAAAATTTTTCAGGATTTGCGGCATACTTCAAATTCCTGCGGATAACTTTAGCCCTGTCTTCGATATCAGAAACCAATTCTGCGTTAACATACATTCCAAATTTATCAAGAATATGTGAAGGTAATGCACCTTCTTCAGGATTCATACTGGCAAGCAGTGTAAACCTAGCACTGTGAATATAGGAAATACCATCGCGTTCAACAATGTTCTGTCCGATTTCATTAACAGAAAGTACTGCATTCAGCAAATCCTGCCTTAAAAGATTAGCGTCATCTATATATAAAACATTTTTATCAGCCCGGCTTAAAATACCTGGCGCAAAGCGTTTTTTGCCTTGCTGCACAGCATATTCTATATCAATGCTTCCAAAAAGCATATCTTCTGTGACATTAAGCGGCAGGTTAATGAAGATGCGTTTGCCTGCTAAAGCATTACAGGCACGTGCCATAACGGTTTTACCTGTACCTTTAACACCGGCAATTAATAACCCGCCAGTATTATGGTTTACAAGTGCTATTAAAAGGGCTTTTTTTATTTTTTCCTGCCCTACAACGGCAGCCAAAGGATAACTGTATTCCAGCAATACCCTCGTCCTCCTTAAACGCCTGCACTTATTAATTCATCTACCCTGCTCCAGTCAAGTTCGCCTTCTTCAAACGGACGGCGGCGCATACGGTGCGGCAATACCAATTTAGCCGCAGTTTTTATATCTTCGGTGTCTACAGAGCCATGCCCTTTAAAAGCAGCCACTGTTAAAGCTGTTTTTATCAATGTAATGTCAGCTCTATGTCCATCTACACCTAATTCAACCGAAATTCCGGCAACTAATCCAAGCAATTTGTCGTCAATTTCTACTTTTGGCAAAAATTCGCGTGCTTTTATAATCTTTTCCGCAAGTTGCTGCTGTTCATCGGCATAAGCATTATTAAAATTTTCAGGGTCTTTTTCATATTCTAATCGGCGTTTAATAACTTCAACCCTCTGTTGAGGATCATTTTCACCTTTAACAACTACAGATAAACCGAAACGGTCAAGAAGCTGTGGCCTAATATCTCCTTCTTCTGGATTCATGGTGCCAACAAGTACAAAGCGTGCAGGATGGGAATAGGACACGCCTTCCCTTTCCACCGTATTTACCCCCATGGCCGCAGCATCCAGCAACACGTCCACTACATGGTCATCTAATAGATTTATTTCATCAACATATAAAATGTTACGATTAGCTGCTGCCAAGATTCCCGGTTCAAATTTTTTCTCGCCGTGTTTTATGGCGTGTTCTATATCAAGAGTGCCAACTACCCTGTCTTCCGTTGCGCTAACAGGCAGCTCCACCACTTTCATTTTTATAAATTCTTCAGGCAAATTGCCGTTCTGTTTATATAAGGCACGGCACTCATCGCATAATGCCGTTTTATCTTCAGGATTGCAATGAAATTTACACCCGCATACGGCCTTCATCGGTGGTAACAGTTCTGCCAGTGCACGTACTGCTGTAGATTTTGCCGTTCCTTTTTCACCTTTTATAAGAACGCCGCCCAGTGAAGGATTTATTACATTTAAAATTAAAGACAGTTTCATATTGTCCTGGCCGACAATGGCAGTAAAAGGGTATACGGACATTCTTTTCATTCTTTCATCCTCCGAAATTTATACAATTGATGTAGTATATTATTATGAAATCCATCTTACACTATATACTAAGTATATAGTCAAATATTTTAGTAATATTTTTTAATTGTGGTTTTATTTTAAATAAAGCTAAGTTTTAAAGCACACTCTGCACTACAATTAGTTGCTTGACCGCTGCCATACCATCTCGCATAGCATCCGCCTCCACAAGAACTGAAATGTTGGCAGTTGGTGCAAAAATGCATTGATTGCTTAATTTTATTTTTTAAGTTATTTACTGCTAAAGCGTCTATTCCTTTTTCTACATTGCCAATATAAAAATCAGGATCCCCCATAAACGAAGAACATGCATAAATGCTGCCATCGGCTGCGGCAAAAGCCGCCTGCCCGTTCATGGCATAGCAATGGCCAAAATCATAAGCATAACTGCTTGATTTTTGTACAACAGCACGTTCCTGTTGGGATAATTTAATTTTAATGCCTGTAAGCTTCTGCAAGTGATCATTTTTGTTAATAACGCGCTGCATGGCGTTCTTTACGTCATCGCCACAAGGCATTTTTAAATTGCACCCGCGTCCCTGGCAGCGTAAAATATCAAAACCTATACGTCTTACATTACCTAAAAAATGAGCGAACTCTATAATTCCTTCCAGTTGCTTAACATTTTCATCAGTAACAACGCAGGTAATACCAACTGCAATATTGCGGCGTTTTAAAATTTCCAGCCCTCTAACTATATCTTGGGAAGTACCGGTGCCGTCTTTATAAATGCGCTGCTTGTCATTTACACCGGGACGTCCATCAAGGCTTACTCCAATAGCGATTTTATGTTCATACAAGAAATCAGCTATTTCATCCGTCATGAGCGCACAATTTGTTTGAAGCTGCATTTTTGCCGGCAACCCTTTGGCTGTAACCAGCATTGCAGTTTCTTTAATAACAGAAAAATTTAAAAGCGGTTCTCCCCCCGTAAATTGCAAGACAAAATTTTCTCCTCCCTGTGCTGCAAGTTTTATTGCTTTGAAAGCTGTACCAATACTCATATCCTGTGCATCTAAAGGTGCAGCGTAACAATACCGGCAAGCAAAATTGCATCTGCCGGTTACTGCTAATGCCAACATTTTTATTTTAGTTGTTGGCATCAGCTCTGTCCTCCAGTTCGCCTTCCATGTCAAGATACAATTTCCGCAATTCATTAAGAGTTTCTTCTTTAGCATTCCATAAGCCGCGCTGGCTTGCTTCCAGCAAAATTTCCGTTAAACGCTGCAAGGCCCATGGGTTAACATCACGCATCCACTTTTGTACTTCAGGGTCAAACGCATATTTTTCGGCATATTTTTCATACATCCAGTCTTCTATTACATCGCTGGTTGCATCCCACTGGTAACTATGCGCAATATAGTTTGCCATATCGGCTGCGCCCTTATAACCATGTTTCATCATGCCGTTTATAAATTTAGGATTAATGGCTTCACTGCGGAAAACACGTTTGGCTTCTTCCTGAACGCTGTGCATGGTTATACGGCTGCGGTCTGTACTGTCACCACAGTAAGAACGCGGGGCACTGCCTTTAATACTGCGTACAGCTGCAATCATCCCTCCATGATAAGCATTATAATCATCGCTGCTTAACATATTAGTTTCGTGATTATCTTCATTTTTAATTGTTACATCAAGGCTGCCCATACGTTTGCGGAACTGCTGCGGCAAAAATTTCCCTCTGGTTTTGCCGCCATAAGCATGTCCGCCCCAGCGTACATAAACATCAGCTATATCGTCAATAGTGTCCCAGTTTTTAGCTTCCAGCAATGCTGCTACACCTGCACCGTATACACCCTGCTGGTCTCCAAAAATTCTGAAAGCAGCCTGACGCCATGCCTCTTCTTTAGACATTCCTTCACTTTCTTCAAGTTCAGCACTTTCAGATGTAATATGTTTCTTTACATAGTTATCCTCATCTTTTTCATCCAGGCTTGCCGCAAGCAAAACTGCTTTATCTAATAGTTCTGCAACTGAAGGCATGGAATCTCTGAATAATCCGCTAATACGAGCTGTAACGTCTATGCGTGGGCGTTTTAATTCTGCAAGCGGAATTACCTCCAAACCATTAACGCGCATACTTCCGCTTTGATATTTGGGTTTAATACCCATAAGATACAAGAATTCAGCAATACATTGTCCATGGCTTCTCATATTCGACCCAGACCAGAGTACAATGCCTATGTTTTCAGGATAACGCCCTTCTTCCGCTATAAAGCGTGTAATAACCTGATCAGCAAGTGTTTTGCCAATTTCCCATGCAGCAGGTGTAGGAAGAGTGCGTGGATCTACACCATAAAAATTGCGCCCTGTCGGCAATAAATCTGCACCACCACTGCTCGGGGCACCGGAGGGTCCCGGCTCTATATACTGCCCTTCAAAGCCGCGCAGTATATTAATAATCTCATTGCTGGTTAAAAGAAGGTTAGGATAAATTACATCGCATATATATTTACATATTTCAGACAGTTCTTCTTTGAAATCATCATTACCTTGTTTAACCCAGTCTAATTTTTGAACAAACTCACAGCCTTCTGGTTTAAAGTAATTCTCCTGTAAAATACTTATAACTTCGCTGCACTGTAAAGCTATTTTGTCAATCAATGCTCCATAAGTAATTTTTAAAGGTTCATAAATTAAGCTGCTGTTTTCTAAAAGATAGTAATAATCAAAACCATAATACGAAGCCACTGTTTGATTAAGACTTGGGATATTACCATTATCTAGCCTTGTTAAAAGGCACAAATACTCCGTTAAATCTTCATTTTCCGGAGGCTGTCCTAAAATATGCAGTCCATTATGCACCTGCATATTTTTTAAATCACTGATGTAATTATGCAGCGCCATAGCATATTCGCCAAAACTTTTAGTTTCATCATAAGGTACTTCCCCACACAGATCTGCCTGCTGCACTTTTTCATTTATCAGGCCTTCTATCTGCTGCAAATTTTCAGGTTGATTGTGTTCAAAATGAGCATATTCATCAAGCAATTTTTCAAGCTCTTCAAGTTCATCATAAACTCCGGCTCTTGTCTGCGGTGCAGGCAAATGCTCAATCAGGCAGGCTGCGCCACGCCGTTTTGCCTGTATGCCTTCGCCGGTAATTGTAATGTTATAAGGATAAATATCAGGTAAATCGCCCAATGCCAGATCAGGATAACAAGCTGCACTTAAACCTGCATTTTTACCTGGCAGCCATTCAAGAGAGCCATGTGTACCAATATGTGCAACTGCATCAGCATGCCATATATCACGCAGCCATTGATAAAAAGCAATATAGTGATGCGTCGGTGCGGTAAACGGAGAATGATAAATTTTCGAAGGATCTTCACCGAACCCACGAGGCGGCTGCACTGTAATGAAAACATTGCCGTTCATTGTACCGGGAACCAGCAAACTGTCATCATATTCCATGACGCTTCCCGGAGCTTTTCCCCAGTCCTTTTCGAGCTGAATGCGCACCGGTTCTTCCATTTCATCGTAATAACTCTGATATTTACTGCCTGTAATTTTATTTGCTTCATCAATTTGCTTTTCAGTCAGCATGCTACGGTCATTTGTGGCGTTGGCAGTAAGAACCCCGATAAATTCTTTGCCATCCTGCGGAATAAAATCAATCTTGTAGCCATGTTCTTTCATAAGCATAAGCAGGCGCCTGATGCTTTCTATAGTATCAAGCCCCAAGGCACTGCCGATATTTGAATTTTTAGGAGGATAGTTATGGAAAATTATTGCTATTTTTTTAGCAGAATTTTCTTTTCGGCGCAGCGCAGCCCACTTCCCTGCTTTTTTTACAATACGTTTTACCCTTTCATCTATTGGTAAATAACGTATATCTCCATTTTCCATTATTTTTTTCGTTGCTACCGGCACTCCATGAATAATACCGTCAAATTCCGGCAAGGAAATACTTATAGATATTTCCATTGCGTTCATGCCTTCAAAACTGTTTTTCCATTCTTCATATGGTGCTATTAATGTATAGGCCTGCAATACCGGAACATTCCATTTCTTTAAAAATTCAATATCCATAGAACCGCTGCTTGTTAATGAGAATTTTAAAGTATTAAGCAGCACATCTATTACAGGAAACCCATTACTGCTGAAAAATTGTCCGAATACTTTTTTTAAGCTTGGCATCCCCATTTCTTCATTAGGCATACCATTGCTGAATACACAAACAGCATTCATACCCTGTGCTTCAATTTCACGAATCAGGGCTGTTTGATAAGTTAAATCTTCCCATACCCATTCTTCACGGTAAAACAAAATGCCAATATAAGGTTTTCCCTCTTTACAGAAATCTTTTCTGTATTTTTCCAAGTCAGTATACACTCTATCAGCATCAGGATGATATATGCCGCACCAATATATCGGATCGGGTCCCGGTATATTTTCATTTTTTTCTTCAGCTGCTGCCGCATACAGCCATAAATTATAATAATTGCGGCTGCCGCCAAACATTGTATATTTTTTTATGGTTTCCGCTTGTAAATCAGTTATTCCGTATGTTAACTGCGGTTTTTCAGCACCTTCAGCGTCAATAAAATATTTAATTTTATTTTGTTTTAAATAGCTGATGCAGCGTTGCAGAAAGGGTGTATCAATACCCGCTCCCATCCATTTTAAAAGTAAAAAATCTGTATTTTTAAGTTTTTCCTCCCAACTTTTATCCCATACAGTTTGTTCGGTTATCCAATGGCAGCCACAATTGCTGTTTAATTTATTTTCTTTCTGCAATTTCTGCAGCATTTGCTGCATCATACCCATACGACGTATAACATTTGTTAAAAATAACACTTTTTTCATTTCAAACCACACCTTTGCTCATTATTTAAAGATTTCAGGATAAACTGCTTTAGCCATTACTTCAACAGCCTCGGTTATATGCTGCGATGCTACATATCTGTATCTGTCAGATACAAACTCCAGCCTTTTATTTTTGACAGCTTTGATATTTTGGTACGCCGGGTCATTTAAAATGCTTTGCGCGTAGCCATTTATATCATTTTCATTATTGTAATTCCATGTGGGTACAAAAATTATATCCGGATTTACTGCAATTACCTGTTCTTTGTTTATTATTTGATTTTCACCGTTTAAATTTATTTCAGCAAGTCCGTTTTTGATATGCGCCAATCCCAGCATATTATCAAAAAGCCCGCCTTTTTTCCCCATTAAACCTGTAAATGTAAAAGCAAGCACTGTTTTTTCGTCTTCTGGTCTCAAAACGCTCAGCCGGCTCTGCAATTTTTGCATTTTGTCATCCATTTTTTTCACTAATGCAGCACCTTTTTCTTTTTCACCAAGAGCAGCAGCAACCCCCAGTACTTTCTTTCGCATCTGTTCGTAATTCTGAGGGCTTTCTGCCACATATACTGGCACTTTCATATCTTCAAGTGTTTTTATAAATTCCGGCGGAGTTGCAACAGAAACAAGTACAAGGTCAGGATGCAAACTTAAAACAGTTTCAAGATTAACATCAATTTTTCGGCCAACTTTGGCTGCTTGTTCATTAGTAATAAAACTTATTTCCGGATCAGTTGCCCATTTACTAAATGCTACAATTCTGTCTAGGCCAACAATTTCAGCAGCAATTTCATCCGTCCCATATGTCAATGAAACTATCCGTTCCGGCGGAGCGTTAAGAAAAACATTTCTGCCAATTGCATCCGTTACTTCATATCCTTTTAAAGTTTGCTGTGTTTGCGCTTTATCTTGGCCGTTATAACCACAGCCAGCCACTAAAAAAAACAAACTTATTAGCGTTATAATAAAACAAAATTTTTTCATAACTTTACCTTCTCTGCTTTTTCTGAATAAATGCATTCCACAAACGTTGCAAAATATGAGCGCTACCCCTTAATCCACAAAACGGAAGATCTGTTATAAGCATTTCATCATTTACCGGAAAAGCAATGTTTACAGTAGCCGTATTATAGTTTCCGCTGCGGTCTAAAACAGCTTTTTCACTGCTGCTGCCCGTAAGCAGGCCGTCACTAAAATTATTTAAGAGATATTCTATATTTTCTCCGTCTTCACCGGCAAAGAAAATTTTATTGGCATATTTCCCAGCCCCACAATTATTATCCGTTTTATGCTGGCATATAAGGTTCAGGCTTCCTGTGTCAATCCATTCCCTTACAAGTGTGTCTGCAAAACACATAGCAGTTGTAGGCGGAGCCGCAGTTATAACTTCATCAAACCACAAATTACCCCACTGGCAACGCATATCATTATTCCAATACATAAGCTTCTTCTGTACTTCTTTAGCCTCATACAATACTTGTTCATCAGATAGCGGTAAACATTCTGCAATTTTTGATATCCATTCTTGCGTACCATCAGTACCATAAGGAACTCCGGCACAAATATACGGCATATCGTAATTTTCTTTTAAATATCTGGCAATGCCCAGCCCTAATTCTTCATGTATAACTATGTTTAAGGATGCATCGGTCAAAGTTTTTATTTTATCATAAGGGCTACCGCAGCCTAAAATTACATTTATATCGCAACAGCATAATTTTAAAAGCCTGATAATTTCTTCTGCATCATTTTTACCGTTAAAATAAAATGGAGTCAGACCTATTAAATTTACTTTAAGAGATGGATTTTTACTTTTATCTAATTGCAGGCTTTCAAGCAGCTTTATTGCGGCCTTACTATACCCTTCAGCAAAACCTCCGTTTAACCCGCCGCTGTCCATCGTAATCACCGGGCATTTTAAATCTGCTTTTTTAGCAATTCCTGCAATATCATCCCCTATCAGGCTCAATGAACAGCTGTTTTCAATCAGCATGACATCAGGGTTTTGTTTTTCTTTTTTTATGCTTTCCAATGCTTCTAGTAAGAATTTTTCCGTTCCATAAACAATAGCATTATTATCCGGCTGAGAGCCATGAAAACGTTCGGCCATATTATACTCTGTATGTTCCAAATGCCGTAAAGCGTAAAAATAACACCACAACGGGCCGTTAACCAAAACTTCACTCTTAGGTATACCCGCGAAAAAAGCTGCCGCACCAGTCAAAGCACATGTATCTGCACGGGAACAAATATTTTCCCATTTGCCATTAACCATAAACTATGCCTCCATATCTGTTTTTACTGCATAATGTTCTGTAAATTAACTGTATAAATTCCATTTCACCTGTTGTACCTACCGTTGGCAGCATTGGCAAAAAAATTTGTTTTACATTCGTTCCCTGCAATTCATGGGTTGTTAATATCAGCTGAACCTGCTCCATCAGGCCTTCGTCAGATAAATTTTCATAAACCGGTATATTGCAACATTTTTGTACAGCTTCCAACATCAAGTTTTTTTCTTGTTCATTGTAGCCCGGCAGCAAAACTATACCTATTACTGAAAGTTTGATTCTTTCAGCAATCTGTATAATCCATGCAGGATTAAAATACATTAGCCATCTTCCTATGCATATAACCGTCTTAACACCTTCGGTAACAGGTAAAAATTTTTCTACAGTTTTATTTAAACGTAAATTTTCTTTTAAAATAAGTGCTGCAGCTTCCTCCCTGCAATTAAATAAATCGCCAATTCCCTTAATCCATTCCTTCGTTTCTGTCCAACCGACGGGGTATTTTCCCGATAAATAGTCCATATTATATTTATCTTTAAAAATCTGAGCCAGTTTTGTAAGCCCAATATGTGTCTGCCCCCTGCCTCCCAAAACGATGCACGCCTGGGCTCTGGTTATATAAGGTAAATCATTAAAAGCAGTATAACCCGGGAATTGCCCTATCACTTTAATATTCAGTTCATTAAGCAGGCGCGTTACCTCTCTGGCATAACTTCCCCACGGTCCACCATTATCACCTAAAAGTAAAGCTGTACCTTTTTCACATTTCTGGGGTTTGCAAAAACGAAGCATCATCTTTTTAGCTACTTCAAAATAGCCTTCATAATATTCACCATCTAAAAAGCCGTAAGTATTCACGGTAATTACAGGCAAATTAAATTCCATTTCAGCTTCTATGCCAACAGACTCAACATCATCCCCTATAACACCTGCTACACATGAATTTGCAATTACAATACACTGCGGATTGTATTTTTCGACTACCCATCTAATGCATTGCTTCAGCCTTTCAGCACCACCAAAAATAGAATGTTTTTCTTCAAGTTGGCTTGATACCAATGGAACGGCTGCTAAATATTCGCCATAACCTGCGGCAATTGAGCGATAATGAGCATTAATATCCATACTTCTGGCTACATGCGCACAAGCGCGCGGACTATGAAATATTACAGCAAACCCATCGCAAAATGCTGCGGCACGCCATACGCCGGGCATACTGCAGCTGCAGCTTTTATTTTTTCCAATAAATCTTTTAGTCCTGACTACCATATTCTTCCACCAAAGCTTCAAGTTCTTCAAATGTCATCGGTTTGGGAATGCATAAATTATTATTATTAAGCATATTCCCGGCTAATTTACGGTATATCCCGGCCTGCGTACAATGTGGTGAATATTCCAAAACAGTTTTACGCTTATTTTCGGCTTTATTTACAATGACATCCCTGGGTATAAATGCTATAAGCATGCTGTTAATACGTTCGGCAAAAGCTTCCAGTAATTTCATCTCATTAGGTGTATTACGACCGTTGCCAATTATTCCGCCAAGTCGTACTGTTCCTCTTTCAGCAAATCTTTTTATTCCTTTAACGATATTATTAGCTGCATAAAGACTCATTAGTTCACCTGAAGATACTATATAAATATCACTTGCGTATCCCTCACGTATAGGTACTGCAAAACCTCCGCAGACAACATCACCCAAAACATCATATAAAACTACATCAGCATCTTCGAGAACATGTAGTGAACGCAGTTTTTCAAGCGCAACTATTATGCCGCGCCCCGCACAGCCAACACCTGGTTCCGGCCCACCTGCTTCAACACATTTTATGCCGTTATAGCCAATATGAACAATATCATTATAAGATACAGAATCATTATCGCGTACTGTATCAAGAACTGTATGCCTGCAGATATGCCCAAGCAATAACCGTGTTGAATCATTTTTAGGGTCACAACCTATTTGGCATACCTGTAAACCAGATTCGCTAAATGCCGCTGAAATATTCGCCGTTGTTGTTGATTTTCCAATTCCGCCTTTTCCGTAAATAGCAATTTTTTTCATTTCCTCACCCATTAAATTTAATTAGTATTTTCTGCTATCAGTTTTATTGTAAATATGATAAAATGTATTATATTGTAATTCTAAACTATATACCTGATATACGGTCAAGAAACAGGAGTATTTTATGCAATCCAAAGAAGCAAACTATTTTACAGCCGGAGAACTTGCTGCTATATTTAGTATTTCAAAGCAAACTTTATTATATTATGATAAAATTGGTTTATTATCACCAGAATTTGTCAGCGAAAATGGTTATCGCCATTATTCAATCAGTCAGTACTTAATTTTAGAGATAATTGTAAATTTGCGTAATCTCAATATATCCATTTCCAATATTAAAGAATACATAAATGCCCGCAATAAAAATATGTTGATAAAAATTTTAGAAGAAAAAGAAAGGGAATGTGGATATATAATTACAGAAAACGAACGCATTCGAAACTCAATTGCCAAAATCAAATCCAGCATTACTCTAGATTACAAAGAACAACTTAACAAAATCACGCTGTCTTACCAGCCATCGTGCAAATTCAGAATGAGCACTCTAAAAGCATCTTCTTCGGGTAAAGAACGAATTATAAGTTATATCCAACATTCACATAAAAGATTTCATTTAAAAGGCGTTGTTGAAGAAAAATTAGGCTGGATAGTTTCAAAAGAAAATTTTTTTAACTTACCTCAAAATTATGCAGCAAAAGCCTATTTTTCAAATTGCCCTGATGTTGAGGGGCATACAAAAACACCAAAAATTATTCTGCCTGCCGGTTTTTATATCACAATTTATTTTTCCGGCACTTTTTACCAAAACTCAGAAAATTTATCAAAGCGGCTATCAGAATTTTTAAAAAATAACAAATTAATTCCTGTTAGCGATATTTTTATTTTACCAATTGAAAATCACTGGCTTACGAACAATTCCAAGAATTATATAACAAAAATATTTTTACAAGTTGAATATAAATAAAATAAAAAAGACTTACGGTAACGCTTTATTACTGTAAGTCTTTTTGCGGCCAAAATTATATTGCAGCTTTTACATGTTACAATTATTATTTTTTATGACTGCAATGCCCCGTGGTTTCCCCACTCATAATTTTTTTAAAAATTGCGTGTACTTCTTCATTGGATTTGCCATTTTCTTTGGCTTTATGGGCATGCAAAAGGGCACTTTTATATTTTGCATGAGCCTCATCGTCAGGTATAGAATCAATATTCTTAGGGTCAAATTCCATTACTTTTTTAAAAATAGCATGAATTTCTTCACTTGATTTACCAGCTTTTTTGGCTACCTGCACATGTTTCATAGCACTCTCATAGCGTCTTTTCCCATGCGCGTCAGTAGGAATTTGAAATTCCGGATGTTTTTTGCATTCTGTCATTTTTATCATCTCTTTCTTTAATGAATATAGCCGCAATTTTACTATACACTATATTCTACGAATATAGTCAAGTGCCTATATTTCAACATCTGGAAACGTCAATATAAATTGTAATTACAGATTCTTTTCAATAATTGATTTCTCGCAAAAGTTTTATCGTCGTCCTGCATTGTTGTGATTTCCATATTTCCATTTAATGGATTATAACTCACCTGTACATTGGTTTTATAAGCTCTACTCAAAAGCTCCTCTGTAAATACGTCCTTCGGCTTACCGTCCGCCAACAATTGCCCATTACCAATTAAAAAAATTCTGCTACAATATTTAGCAGCAAAATTTAGTTCATGAACAACCATTAAAACAGTTTTACCAAATGTAGAAAGTTCTGCCGCAAAGCGAAAAATTTCTTCTTGATATATTACATCCAATCCAGTTGTTGGCTCATCTAAAAATAAAATCGGTGTTTGCTGAGCTAAAACTTTAGCCAATAATATACGTTGCCTTTGCCCGCCAGATACCTCATTTACAGAGCGTTCCGCAAGTTCCAGAGTACCTGTATATTTCATACATTCATCCGCAATTTGTTTATCAAAGTCACTTTCTTCCTGCCACCATTTCATATAGGGATAACGGCCTGTTAAAACAATTTCACGCGCAGTATATCCAAAAGATGGCGCTGTGTTTTGCTGCAAATAAGCAACTATACGGGCAAAATCTTTTGCACTCAACTCAGTACTATCTTTACCAAAAAATTTTACTTTTCCGGCAAGACACGGCATTAAATTACGCAAAGTTTTTAAAAAAGTGCTTTTTCCGGCTCCGTTAGGACCTATAATGCCTATAATTTCACCTGCGTTAATTTGGGCATTAATATCGTTTATTATTCGGCAATTCTTATAACCAAGAGCAAGATGTTCAATTTCAATAACAGGTTCAATGACAGATTCTGCCACAATATTCCTCCATCAACATTTATTTCATACCGTTATCCTAAAAAAACAATTCAGCAGCTGATGATACCACCGCACTAACGCCAGTATTTTCATAAAAATTGCCGTATCTCATCCTATAACAGATTTGCGAGCCTTGCGCAATAAATATAAAAAGTACGGTGTTCCCAGTAAAGCGGTAATAATCCCAACACGAATTTCTATGGGAGTAAACAGAGTACGCCCAATAAAATCACACAATGCCAGGAACAATGCTCCGCCAAGCGCACTTGCCGGAAGCAAAATCCGATGATCAGGTCCAAAAATAATACGCATCATATGTGGTATTACAAGCCCAACAAATCCAATGTTGCCACTTACGCAAACTGCGCTTGCGGTAATCATTGAAGCAATAGCTAAAAAAGTTATTCTGAAAGGCATTACAGACATTCCTACAGCCTTTGCATCATTTTCACCAAGTGCAAGAATATTTAAATGCCGCGCTAAAATCAGTAAAATGGCAATGCCAATTACTATTATAGGCAAAGACATATAAACGTGTTCCCAACGCCGGAAATCCAACCCACCTACGATCCAAAACAGATATTGCTGCAGCTGCTGCTGATTCATAATTGTCAGCAACCCACTTGTTACAGCGCCAAACAGCATACCAACGGCGACACCAGCCAAAAGTAATGTCATTACAGGTATTTTACCATTTCGCATAGCCAAAAACACAGTAATAAAAACAGCAATAATGCTGCCCAAAAACGCAAAAGCGGGCATTACAAATATATTATAAACAGATAATCCTAATGCCATTGATATAACAGCACCAACAGCTGCACCTGCAGATACACCAACAATGCCTGGGTCAGCCAAAGGATTACCAAAAATCCCTTGCATTGTTGCCCCAGCTATACCTAGAGCCGCACCAACCAAAATCCCAATAATGAGCCGCGGCAAGCGAATATACCAAATAATAGCCAATTCTTCCTGAGTAAACCAATTACTATCAATAGAAGACAATCCAAGATTATACATAATAATATTTAATATATGATTAAA
>OHQO01000175.1_pt1 | contig 52581 bp, 52 predicted proteins | sample 1578051 | NCBI WGS metagenome assembly OHQO01 (sample SAMEA3879592, study PRJEB24766) | human gut metagenome | biome: human-associated habitat; feature: feces | place: USA | collected 1985/1987 | reverse complement strand
CCTATCGGTACGCGCACCTGTTCCCATCCAAGCAGAAAGAAATGGCAAACAGGTTAGATGATCTTGGGAAAGGAGTTTGAGTTTAATGTCCGCAAAGAATGTAGACCGACACAATCGTTTTCGCAGTATCACAGTGGGATTTCGGGTATCTCCCGAAGAACAGGAGGAACTGAACAGGGCTGTAGCTCTATCGGGGCTTCCCAAGCAGGAATACTGCTATCGCAAATGCATGGGGCGTGAGGTGGTAGTGCAGCCAAATCCGAGAGTACACAAGGCGCTCAAAACGCAGATGATGGCGATCCTCGCAGAGCTGGAGCGCATTGCTGCCGGGGACAGCGTCCCCGATGAGCTGCTAAGCACGATCGACCTCATTGCCGTCACCATGCAGGGACTGAAAGGAGAGGATGCGAATGAATGAAGCAAAAGAAAAGACTGCCCTTTGCACATCTGTTGGCGCAGATGAAAGGCAGTCCGTTCAAAACACTATCAGTAGTATATCCGCTTTGGACACGGAAATCAATCACCCGGACGAAAATTCTCCGGAAAACTTTGAAGATATTTTGCGGCAGATGCAGCGAATGAGCGACCCGGCGTATCTGCACACGGTATCTATGAACGAACTGTATGAAACGGTATATCAGAGCAGGCCGCCCGTCATAGACGGTTTGCTCTACTCCGGCACCTATCTGTTTGCCGGTGCGCCAAAGGTAGGTAAGTCGTTTTTCATGGCACAGCTTGCCTATCACGTCAGCACAGGCACAAACCTGTGGGGCTTTGATGTTCGGCAGGGTAAGGTATTGTATCTCGCTCTGGAGGACAACTATCCGAGATTGCAAAAGCGGCTGTATCGTATGTTCGGAACAGCCGAAAACGAAAACCTGTTCTTTTCGGTATCAGCTCATCCGCTTGGCAACGGTTTGGACGAGCAGTTCGACAGCTTCTTACAGAAGCACTCTGACACTTCGCTTGTGATCATCGACACCTTGCAGTAGGTCAGAGAGGTCGGCGGCGAGAATTACAGTTACGCCAACGACTACCAAATCATCACGAAGCTAAAGGGCTTCACGGACAGGCACAACATCTGTATGCTGATCGTCCACCACACACGTAAGCAGATGTCTGATGATAAGTTCGATATGATTTCCGGTACTAATGGTTTGCTCGGCGCTGCCGACGGAGCGTTTATTCTCTCCAAAGATAAGCGCACGAGTAACAACGCCACGCTCGAAGTATCGGGCAGAGATCAGCAAGACCAGCGTGTGTACTTGAAGAAGAACACAGAAACACTGGTATGGGAGCTTGACAAAATCGAAACCGAATTGTGGAAAGCACCGCCTGAACCGTTGCTCGACAGAATCGCCGAAAGGATAAACGCTGACAATCTGCAATGGAGCGGAACACCGACGGAGCTCTGCGAGTATCTCGCCGTTGACATCAAGCCAAACGCTATTACACAAAAGCTGAACGTCAACGTTAACCGTCTGATGGACGAATACAAGATCGCCTATCACTATCAGCGGACACACGACGGTCGAAAGATAACGCTTATCTTTGAGGGCGGCGTGTCAAAGCGTGACAGCCGTGACGGTGATTGTGGGGTGTGTGAAACACCGACACAGCCGACACGGACTGACACGCAATAAAGTTTAGGCGGGGTGCAGGGAGCTCTTTTCAAAGGGCTGCCCTTGCTCCTCGAAGAGCGCAAAACCTGCTCGCAGGTTGCATTTTTGATGGCTCTGCTGTCAAAAGTGCTTTTGCGTTACTCTTGGCAAGAGTAACAGAACCTGAGTTAGAGATAAACCAATGAGATAACCATATTATTATACAGATTTGAGGTAGATAAATGAAGAGAACGATCAGCGCAATGGTGGGTAAAGGCTCCGTCACGCACAACAGCCGCAGCTTCACAGCGGAGAACGTGGACAGCGAGCGTACCCATTTGAATATAGATTACTGCAACGAGCCAATCAAGAAAGTGTATCACGAAATGTTTGATGAAGCTCTAAAACAGTACAACGATAAACAGAAACGCAAGGACAGAAAGATTTCCGATTACTACAAGCATATCGAGTCCGGAAAGCAGGAAAAGCTGTTCCACGAGATCATCTTCCAAATCGGCAACATGGAAGATATGTCGGCAACAGGAGAGCACGCCGAGCTTGCGAGGACAGTCCTCGACGAATACTATCAGGGCTTCCAAGAACGCAATCCATATCTGCGAGTGTTCTCGGCGCACCTTCATATGGACGAAGCAACGCCGCATATCCATATTGACTTTATACCGTTCACCACCGGGAGCAATCGAGGTTTGGAAACACGAGTTTCGCTGAAACAGGCTCTGCTCAATATGGGTGTCAAAGGCGAGGGCAGAAGCGACAACGAACTGAATCGCTGGATACTTTCCGAAAAGAAAGTCCTTGCTCAGATTATGGAGCGGCACGGTATTGAGTGGGAACAGAAGGGCACGCACGAGCAGCACCTATCCGTCCTTGATTACAAAAAACAGGAGCGAGCCAAAGAGGTCGCCGAGCTCGACCGGGAGATTGAGGGAAAGCAGTTGGAGGTCAAAGGTCTGAAAGCGACGGCTGAAAAAATCAAGGAAGCAACGGATTCACTCGACAGCATAGAACATCAGCTTGACAATAATCCAGAGCTGCAACTCCCGGAACCGCAGGGCTTGATGTCGGCAAAGAGTTACAAGAAAAAGTTTGTAGATCCGTTAATCCAGTGTCTGAAAAATCTTGTTCGATCTGCGGTAGCAAAAAGCTATTTGGGTTGGGAAAACTATCACCGCATCAACAATCTGAACGGCAGATTATACAGCGAAAACAAAAGTCTGAAACACGAAAATTCAAGGTTGAAGGAATTGAATAATCAACTCCGAGAGCAAAACAAAGCCTATCGCCTGTTGGAAAAGGTTTTCGGTAAGCGCAAGCTCAATGAGATTATCGAGCAGGCGAGAGGGTACAAAAAGTCAAAACAGCGTGATGCACGCTAATATATTATGAAAGGTTGATGAACAATGGAAAAGAGAATTTACGACAAGAAAACTGGTATCCACTACGAAATGCAAGGTGATTATTATCTGCCGTGTTTGGAGCTGCCCGAACAGCCAAAGGTTGAAATCGGGATATGGGGCAAGCGGCATTTGAGGTACATCAAACAGCACCACAAAATCCGCTATACCAATCTGATGACAAGCTGTAAGCTCACCGCCTACCTCGCCGACATCGACGAGCAGGCAGAGGATATGTTCTTTCGGTTAGTAAAACAACTCTCCGAAAAAGAAGGCGTAACCGAACAGCTCAAAGCGGAAAACCAAATGATGTGGGTTGCGAGAATGAACAATATCCGTAATCGTGCAGAGGAGATTGTAACTGAAGAGCTGATATACGCCTAATAACACAGAGGGCAACAGATAGAGATACTTGTTGCCCTTACTATATCTTGTGATAACAGATTTTTTATTTGACATATATCGTATAAAAATATATAATTTATACGAGAGCTTATATGCTGCTGGATTTATATGCTGATTGTAATAGCAAAGTCCTTTTTATAGGACAATCAATTTGATATAATTCTATTATCAGGTAGTAGTGCGACTCTAATGATAATATGTTTGGGTGAGAAAAATGGCTGTTGCTGTTAAAACAGGTGATTATAAGACTTCTTTGATTAACAATAGAAGGTATTTAGGAAATAAGTATAAGTTGTTGCCGTTTATTACAAAAGTTGTTAATGAGGAGTGTTCTGATATTGATTCTGTTGCTGATATATTTGCAGGAACAGGTGCAGTATCTTCTGCTTTTACAGAAAAATTGTTGATTACAAATGATTTGATGTATAGCAACTATATTTGTAATTATGCTTGGTTTGGTGCTGAAAGCTATGTCCAACAAAAAATAATTGATTATGTCGTTAGGTACAATGCAAAACTAATTGCGGTGTAAAACAATGGTAGTTAAATTTTAATAGGTGAAACCAAATGAAAAATAAATTTAGCAAGACATTATATGTTATAAAATGGAAGAATGACAGACAGATTATAATAACAAGTGGTTGGCAAATCAATGCTATAAGACATAGTGAAAAGAAATGGTATAACGGTGAACCGCAGATGGAAATTTTACGAAAAGCCACTAAAGAAGATTTAGAAATGATGGAAGTGGTGCTATAAATGAAAAAAACAACATATCTTTCTTCGATTATATCTGCACTTAATAAACTGAATGGTATGGGATCGTTAAATGAAATATATGAAGCTATTGAAGAGGAAGGAAAATTAAATTTTATTTACTCTAATCCTAATTGGAAAGATAATGTTAGGGCTACAATACAAAGACATTGTAGCCAGACGAAATCTTATAGAGGAAGTGAAGATTTATTTTGTTCGGTCTACGGATTGGGTGAGGGTTATTGGAAATTAAAAAATTACAAATCGTCAGAAGTTGACAATCCCATAATTGATCGACAATTAACAATAATAACAGATTTAGATATTACAACGACAGAAAAGGAAATGTTAATAAAGTCTAGAATTGGTCAAGGAATTTTTAGAGATAGAATAATAGAAAAATATCAACATTGTATAATTACCGGAATTGATGATAGTCGGCTATTATTAGCAAGTCACATAAAACCTTGGCGTTCAGCTTCAAATTATGAGCGATTAAGTTCGGAAAACGGACTGTTATTATCACCGCTGTATGATAGGCTTTTCGATATTGGATTAATTACTTTTGATGATAATATGAAGGTTTTAATATCTAATAAACTAAGTTCTGAAAATGTTTCTAAGATTAATATTGATATAAACAAAATTTATGTTAGCAATCCTTCAAATGAAATGATAGTAAACATGAGATATCATAGACAGAATATCTTTGTAGGATAATATTGAAAAGATATCGGGATTGATTGATAGAGGATACACGTTATCAGAGATTGCAACATCTTATTGACACTGAATTTATTGATGATAAATTACTGTCGCTTCTTGATTGCTTTGAAACAAAAAATGATGATGAAATCAGAAATATGGTTACCGAAAATGCCGATGTACCCACGATTTTTGAATATGTGCTTGGTATTTTGTGGTACAAAGCAAGTGAAAGGCACGGTAAGATTCTTGATTATATGAAATTGTCCCTTGACGCTGATCTCTTACCCAAAACACACGCCGCCGGTGGTGAAGCGGATATGGTATATGAATATCCCGAAACAGAATACTATCCGGCACATACATTGTTGCTTGAAGCGACTTTAGCCGACAACACAAATCAGAGACGTATGGAGATGGAGCCTGTTTCCAGACACTTGGGCAGACATCTTATCAGAACAGGTAATCTTAATTCCTATTGTGTTTTGCGACAACTTATCTTGATATAAATGTTATCGCAGATTTCAGAGGAAGAAAGCATATGCCGTTCTATGATACACAGGATTATACTAAAAGTGTTCCGGGAATGAAGATTATTTCACTACAAACATCTGAACTGAAAACTATTATTGATAACCAAAAGAATTATAAACAATTATACCAAATATTCAATGAAGCTTATATATCCAATCTTCCTCCGCATATGTGGTATGAAGAGTGTATAAAAAATCTATTATAATTAATGCTAGTGGGGCTAGGCTTAAAATATGAGATTTGCGGTGAAGGAGAATACCTAATGGCTGAACATCCAATTGTTTTTTTACATTTAAGTGATATACATATCTGCAATGAGAAAGATATAAGCGATAAACATATCAACAAGATAGTCGATTCTTTAAGAAGCTATAAAACTGATTTTAATACAATTATAATAATTATTTCGGGTGATATAACACAATCAGGTGAACTTATTCAATTTAAAAATGCTGGTAAGTTAATGGGAAGTTTGATAACACAACTAAAAACCACTTTTAGTTGTGGCTATGAAGTTATAGTTGTTCCAGGTAACCACGATGTTTCTCATGGTACAAATATACTGGATATAGAAAACTTAAAATCTGAGAATTATTCAGAAATTGAAATGGTAGAGTACAAAAAATTGAAAAACTTTTATACATTTTCTAAATTCAATAAATGCTTTATTAATTCCGAAATATACTCATGTAAAAGAATTGTTGAGATTGATGGTTTTAAAATTCAATTCAATTTAGTTAACAATGCAATTTTTTCTACACGAGATCAATATAAAGGTCTTTTATATATTCCTGATGATAGCATTAAAAATCTAAAAAACGAAAAAGATGCAGACTTTATAGCAACAGTTATGCATCATGCTCCTGACTTTTATAGGGATAGTATAAAAAACGACATAGAAGATAAATTGATTAGAAATAGTAATATTCTTTTTCATGGACACGAACATTATAATTATGATAAAAATGTCTCTTTTTCTAATTCCAAAAACACGATAATTCAATCTTGTGGATGTTTGTGTGATAAAGGGGATTGGAGAATCGGATCGTATTTTGTGGGGCTATTATACCCTGGCGAGGGGACATATAATCACCACAAATTCAGATGGAATGAAAATGCACAACAATACGAGCACGATGAGCTTATAACAAATGACATCTCCAACGATTCTTCTGATTTACAAACAACTGACGATTTTAGAGAGTTTATTTTTGAAGAAAGCTTTGATTATTATGTTTTTCCTGTAATAATGTATCAAGGAGAGAATGATAACGATAGTTTTAAAATCGAGTCTATTGATAGATTAAAAGAAGAATTATTGAAACACAATTACTCATTGGTTAACGGAGCGAGTAATATAGGAAAAACTACATTACTAAAAAAATTATTCTTATCTTTTTCACAAGACTATTATGTAATATATGGTAGTGCAGATAAAATTGCAGAAAAAAGCAAAAACAAAAAACAAAACATAAAAAAACTGATTGAATCATTGTTCTATGATATTTATGGGAATGATAAAAGTAAATATCAGACCTTCGAACAAAAAGATAAAAAAGATTGTGTTTTTATTTTTGATGATTTTGAAAACATAGACGGTATTAATCTAAATGATTTTCTTGATGGGTTAGATAATCATTTTGGAACAATTATTCTGTCTACTTCAAGAGTAGTAGAATTTGACCCTCGCAATATAAACCTTGTTGACAAAGGTGGAATAGCTAGATTTGAAATAAAAGCCCCGGTGGGACATAAACGTCGAGAACTAATTAATGCGGTAGTAAAAACAAAAGCAAAAGATAAATCACCTGATAAGATAGAAGAAATTGTCGAACAAGTTGATCGTTTGATTAAAACCCAGTTAAGTATTATACCTCCAGAGCCATATTATATCATACAAATAACTGAAAACTACATGAATAATGTTGGAGAAGCCGTTTACAAAACAACAAATTCATTCAGTAAAGTATTTGAAGCAAATCTAACTAATAGATTAGATTTTGCATTAAAAACGAATAATAGAATCAAAGGTCTTACTGTTGAGTTAATGTATGTATTCTTAAGTAGAATTGCGTACTATATTCATTTTAACACAGCATATCCTATAAAAAGAGCAGCGATTGATAAAGTTATTAGCGAATATAATAGCGTATACGGATATTCGTTTGAAACAGAAGATGTTATCTGTATTGCAAAGTCTGCAAAAATAATAAACAATACCCCTGATAGTCGGGAATTATTCAGATTTCAAAACAAAAGTGTTTTAGCCTATTTTGTTGCAAAGGAAATCATTAGAAAAAAAGACAAAGAAGCAATGAACGATGTAATTAACAAGGCTTGTTTTAACATTTGCACAGACATTCTATTGTTTATAATCTATTTGACAGACGAGATAAATATAATCGTAGATATATTATCTTTTATTACTAGTATCGTCAGCGCAAATTCATCATGGAATGAAATAAAAATTCCAAATAATATTCCAGCTTTTCTTCAAAACAACAAATCTTTGCTTCCCGAAGAACGTACAATAAAAAAGGAAAAAGGGAAAAAACAGATTCAAAAAAATGAAGAAATAGCAGAAGAAAATATGCTAACAGAATTTACAATAAAAGATGTCTATGATTGGGATGATTGTAATATTGAAAAGTTTAATAACCAACTGATTCGTATGACATCTTTGTTACAAATAATATCAAAGAGTCTTCCGTGTTTTGAACATTTGCTTACAAAACAAGAAAAGAAAGCTCTTGTTGAAACTCTTTATACCTTGCCGAATAGAATTTTTATGTTCTGGAGTAAGTTTATTGATGAAAATTACGATGAAATTATAGGAGAATTAAAAACTTTCCCATATTTTACAAACAAAAAACCAGATCTTCGAGAATATGAGATTGAAGAAAAAGTCAAATCAGCATTTGCAGTATACTCTATGAATCTATTGTTGAATCTATACTATATTCCAGCACTTAACGCCATAGGAAACAATACTTTGCAGTTTATAGGAAACAAAGAGTTATTTGATTTTGATACTGAAATTACATATCAAATCGAGAATCTTATGTTTTTAGAGCAAAATCATAATGATCCTAGTTTTGTTGCAAATGCTATAAAACTTAAAGATCAATCTAATGATATGATTTCAAAGTATTTACTTGATCGAATTGTGAAACATGGTTTGATTACAAGAAAAGATTCAAGAGAAAACATCGATAAACTTGAAAGTAAGTTTTATCCAAACGCAAAAAAGGCCTTTCTTATCGAAAGGCAAAAACATAAGAGTCAAAAGAAGTAGTAACGTGCAAGTCCTGCCCTTGCTGGTCGTTATTTACTGAGTAAACGACCTATCCTCAGTAAATTCAATGCATATCATCTCGCTACGCTGACGTTACTACAGTATTAGTATATTCTATTGCAGCGGCAATATTCTAATTAGTTAAGGATTATTCAAAATAATCCGTATGGGATTTATTCTTTATATAGCATTGTAATTAGAGGTATATTGTTGTAAAACAAAGTCGTTCATTAGTAACACACAAGCAACAAAATAATGCAAAAGCCCTGTAAACAAGCCAACCTTTGCGTTTGAAAAGTTCTCAAAGAGATAATTCGTATCTTGAAAAACCTCAGTATTTATCGCACTTTTCAGAGTTTGAAATCTGGAAAAAGTGTTTATTGGGTGTTTATTTACGAAAAAATCTAAATTTTAAATTTACAAAGGCAAGTCCATTTTTATTTGGGCTTGCCTTTTGTTTTATCTGCGATTATACAAATAGTATAATCATAATATACTTGTAGTATAGTTTTAAATGCGTTTTAAGCGACTTTTTGAATTAGCAATAAAATTTATTGTTTATGTATAAAAGTCGCTCAGAACTCAAATACAAGCAAATTAGAGCTATCTAACACCTCGAAAAGTGAAATTCATTTCTGAATTGCTCGGAACACCGAGTGTCACGGAATCAAACGAATGACTCATATATTCATTTTCGGAATTGACAGATACCGTCTGCAAGGGTGAGCCTGTTCCGATAATGCTATACAAACCGCTTGAAAAATCTTCATCAGCATAAGCGTCCAATTCGACCTTTGAAAATCTCGGATTTTCCCGCATTGAGAGAATCAACTTGACCGCACCGACTGCAAATTTTTTATAAGCCAAAACATAATCGCTTGCAGTTCTGATAGTGCCTGTTGCTTTTGCGAGTTCGGGATAAGCCGAAACAAGTCGGCGAACTGACACAAAAGCATAATCATTATAATATTTCTGTAAAAGAATATTAAACTCTTCCTGATTAATAATGCCACTTTCAAAAACAGCAACATTAGAACTGAAATTTTCGGTGGATACAAAATTCCGAATTGAGATTTTGGACTTAATTTCCTCGAAAACGGAATTGATTCTCTCAATAGATTTATTTGCCTCAGAAACAATCTGATGTTCGGTGTCCTCGTTATATTTATCCGCTAAATCTCTTGAATAAGTAATTTCATTATATTTAACAGTCTTTCGCAATTCGCAAACCTGATTATAGTAGCTTTCTGCAATGTTTTTAATCTGCTGAATGTAAATGTTCGTCATAATAAATTATCTCCTTTTAGTTTTACTACTTGGGAATGTTACTGAAAATGATAAATCATCATCAGACTTATTATCGCCGTCATCCCAAAAAACAGTGATAGTCAGTGATTCATTTGTGGGTAATTGCTTTTTTAGATTTTTGAGGTTGATATTGATTGTCTGCAAACGCTTGTTCATAAAGAGCCTCCCTTTAGTGCGTTAAAGTGTTAAAATTTGTTGCTATTTGTTAAAGCCCTCAATTGTTGATTTCAGATTTTCAAGTTCCGTTTCGAGGTTGTCAATCGTTGTAAAATCAGCCGATAGATTCAGAATTTTGCAAGCCGCTTGAAATCGGATATTTTCGCTTGGTGAATCAAGCAATTTCGCAAGTATCTTGCTTGCTTTCACAGAATTTTCAAGAAGGATTTGACTTGCTGACTGAAACAGATTTTTTCTATAATTCTGCAACAGCTCTTGAAATTCAGGGCTTTTAACTTTTCGATTGATTGTCTGCTTTGTTGTTCCCAGTGCTTTCGCTGTTTTGGTCTGATTAAATCCGCTTGATACATACGAAATCAATAAATCTTCATTATTCAGCTTTGACATCTGAATCACCTCGGTGTCGCTTGTCGAAAACCTCAAATTCAACATCAGGAAAATCTTGACTGAGCCATTGTCGGAAAAAGAATCCGCCTGCGGGGTCAAGTATTATCCTTTTTGACGAAATCTCATCACGGCTATTAACAATCAACAAAATAAAAGTATCGGTTTTTTTGTTTTTTACAACCGTGATTTTTTCGATATTCTGATGATTTGCGACTAGTGTTGAAACCAACTGAGTGTATCGCAGTGATTCATACGGTTCGTTTTTTAGATTCTTTAAAGTTTCTGTCATTGTAATACTCTCCTTTCTGACATAGGGCATATGCTCTAATATTATTTGTTTAATAATCTCGTTTCTTAAAACGATTGAAATAGGCATATCCCTGATAAATACTGTGTTTTTGATGTTTTAGCTGTCTGAATTTTTAACAAAATAATTCAAAACAAATTTTGTTTGCAAAATTCTGTAAAAGAAAAATCTCCGCCCTGTCGAATCGAATCCGCCTGTCGCAATGAATATGCTATATAATTTTCTGCGTGTATTCCTGAACCTTTTGAAACAATCCGAGCAATCGGTTTTTGATACTTTCGGTCAAGCGATTGTTTGAGGGATATGCAACATTGCCGAGCTGAGCCGTCAGATTTAACAACCGCCGAATGACAATGACCTGCCACAGGTGTTCCCGTCACAATGTGCCGAGGTCTGCCACGCTTGTGGGTTTTAACCCTCTGCCGTTTGGCGGTTTTGCTCTCGGTTGTGCTAAGGCATAGTAGAAATGAACAATCTGCCTTTTTGCAGTAATACCGAAATTTCTGAAATAGCTTTTCAAAATCCGCAGGCGAAAGTTCTGAATAGATTTCAACGCTATATACATTGCTCGGAAATTCGGTTTCAAAAGTCATTTCATCAAGTGGTATTTTTGACATTTTCGATACAGCCCCCGCAATTGCGTAACTGATTTTCAAATTCGGGAACATTCAGATAAAATCGGTTTCCCGAAAAAAATCCTGGAGCTCGTCCAGTCTTGACAAGTCGGCGAATTGAATATTCAGGCAAATTAAACAATTTTGCAACCTGTCGAATCGTTTGAAATTGTGTGGAATTGTTCATAAAATTCTCCTTCGTTAAAAAATATTTAGGAAATTTAAATTCCCTATTGCAATTTATAGTATAGCGTAGTATAATGTAAATTGCAATAAACAATATCATACATTAGTAATTGCAAAAAGGAGAGTAATGTAAAAGATGATTTACAATTATGAAAGAAATAAGGATAAGAAAATTCCTGTTCGTATCCGTCAGGAACGAGAAATCTCAGGTTTGACACAAGACTTATTATCTGAAAAAATCGGACTATCAAGACAAACATTGATTAACTACGAATCAGGTAAAAGTCCCGTTCCTATTGATGTTATCCTAAAAATGTGCGAGGTTTTTGGCTGTGAGGCTGAATATCTTCTGTGTGCAAGTGACCAAAGAAATCGAGTAAATACCGATTTGTGTGAGGCAACAAGGCTTTCTGAAAAAGCTGTCGAAAATATTTTAGACTTAAATCGAGGCACAAAACCTCTTGTAGGAGATTCACGAACAGAAAATATAAAAACACTTGATAAAATATTATCTAATAAAGAGTTAAAATACCTATTAGAAGCAATTTTAGATTATAGGAATTCAATTACTAATAAACATTCTGATAAAGATTCGCAAGACTTTGAGCTTTTTAAACTTCAAAAAAGGTTTATAAGTCTTGTAAACAATCTTGATGATAAAAATTGATTTTTTGAAAGGTGGAATTTATCTGTGGCACAAATTTTAAAAAAAGATAGCAACCGTTTCAGAATTATAGTATCTATGGGGTACACGGCAGACGGTAGGCAGATTCGGAAAACTACAACATTTAAAGTCCCAGAAGGCACAACTCCGAAAAAGGCTGAAAAACTTGCAAATGAGTTTGCTATCGATTTCGAGAGAAAAATTAGAGGGAATGTTGAATTTGCCGATAATATGAAATTTTCAGAACTATGCGAGCAGTATTTCAATCTTTATGCGAAAAACGAATTAAAAGGAGTAACAGCCTATACCTATCAAGGACAGGTTAAAAATCATCTGCTACCCGAATTCGGGAATCTGCGATTGAAGAACTTTAATGCAAACAGACTTTCAGTCTTTTTTGAAAAATTAAAACTTCAACCGCAAACTTGCAAAAAGCTATTCACGGTTCTCGAATCAATTTTCAGCTTTGCAGTTCGTCAAGGGTTCGTTGTGAAAAATCCGTGTATCGGCGTTATTTTACCGAAAGCCGAAAACAATGACGATAAAAAAATGCTGAGTTCATCACAGGTCAAAACTTTGATGAAGATGTTGACAGATGAAGATGTCGCAAGCTCACAGTTTTCGGTAATCATAAGAACCCTGATTTTAACGGGTATGCGTTCTGGTGAATGTCTTGCTTTGCAATGGAGTGACATTGATTTTGAAAATTCCGTTATAAGTGTTAAACATAACCTCTGTTATGACGGTCAAAAAACTTGGCTTGATACACCAAAAACAAAAAAATCCCGCCGAGTTATTGCTATGTCGGCGGAACTTGCTGAATTGCTAAAAAATCACTATATAAGACAGAAGATTATTAAAAATTCGGTAAAATATGATTTTAACCCGCTTGATATGGTGTTCACAAGTCAAACAGGCGATTTCAAAGACCGTTCAGGACTGCTCCGTGAATTTAAAAGATTCATCAAGGACACGGATTTCAGCTTTGCAACACTTCATATGCTCAGACACGCAAATGCAACCCTGTTGCTGAATAGCGGTGTTGATATTAAACTTGTTTCTGAAAACCTCGGACATAGTAACATATCAACAACAGCGGATATTTATGCTGATGTACTCCTTGAGTCAAAACGCAAAATGGCTGATTTGGTATCTTTGACATTATCAAATAAATAATGCTTTTGGGTGTTTATTTGGTGTTTATTAATGCTTAAAGATACTAAAAAATACGAAATGATTATTATTATCAAAGTCTGAAAAACCGCATAAATACTGAATAAATTAAACATTATTCAAAGATACGAAATGATTCATTTAAGTCTCAAAGAGATAATTGTATATTTGCTATTATCAACCCCAAAGTCGCTTATGGCTTTGGGGATTTTTTCACCTTCGGGTCCTCGGAGTTGCAAAAACAATAAGTTTGTTCAAATTGATCACACGCATCAAGAAATAGTATGTTTTGCTAAATTTTTTAATGTGATGAATGTTGTTTATTCATTTGTAGCGGCGAACAGTGTTCGCCATTTGATTTGGTTGCAAAACCAAATCAACAAAATACCAATAATGTTAAAAATATTGTTAGATGATAGAATTTGCTTTACTGTCTGTCGAACCGATTTTACAATCGTTTCGATTGGCGGTCAATGACCGCCGCTACAATTGAAATACATTTTTATTATATCAAGACATATTTAAAAGGACTGAAAGATAACCGCTTTCAGTCCTTTTGGTGTTTATTTAGTGTTTATTAAATGTTGAAAACTTTTAATGGGTTGGATTACTTATTGTTTTCTTCCTTTTTTTCTTTGAAAGCGAAGAAACGCTGTCCGATGTAGTTGAATGCAACAAATAGGCAAGCGCCTACTATCATTGAGAAGTTGCCTGCAAACTTTTCAACACTCCAGCCGAACATTGTCCAGCTGTTTGCCGTACAGAGCATACTGATGAGCGGAATTGCAATTCCGTAGGCAAGTCCGTAGCATATTGCAATATTGAGTGCAAATTTAACAATTGGTTTCCAGCCCTTGTCCTTGTTTTTGAATGTGAAGTATTTGTTGAGAAAATAGCTTAAAATACTGCCGAGAATGTAGCCGATAAGCGATGAAACCCATTCATTCCAGCCACAGAGGTTAAAAAACAGAAATTGAAGTCCCATACCCACAACCGTGTTTAAAATTCCGACAAGTATAAACTTCCAAAATTTAATGTCAAAAAACTGCTTTATAAAATTACCCATTAACCGTTAATCTCCTTATCATCTTTTTCTTCGTTATCTTCATCTTCAAAATTGGAGAATTTTGTAATGTAAATAGGTCTGTCCTTGGCTTCCATATAAATTTTTCCTATGTATTCGCCAAGAATACCGATTGACATTTCGGTGATTCCGCCCATAAAGAGGATTGCGCACAGCGTGGTGACATAACCGGGTGTGGTAATTCCGAGAAAAAGCGTTTGAATCAGCGTTATTATAATGTATATGAGCGAAATTACGAAGATGATAAATCCCATAACAGCCGTGAATCTGAGCGGTGCAACCGAAAAGCTTGTGATTCCCTCAATTGCATATTTGAACAGACTTGAGAATTTCCATGTTGTCTGACCGAGCTGACGATCAACTGTTTTGTAGGCAATCCATTTTGTATTGAAGCCAACCCATGAGAAAATGCCCTTTGAAAATCTTTGAACTTCGCTGAGTTCAAGGATTGAGTCAACCATCTGACGGCTCATCATACGGAAGTCCATTGCGCCGTAGGGCATTTTTACATCTGTAAGCCTATTTGAAAGCTTGAAGAACAGTTTTGAAAAAATTCCTCTGAACTTGCTTTCGCCCTCACGGTCGGCACGCTTTGTCGCACAGCAGTCGTAACCCTCATGTTCAACAGCCTGAATCATCTGAGGAAACAACTGCGGAGGATGCTGAAGGTCGGCGTCCATAACAACAACATAGTCGGCTGTTGTATGCTTGAGTCCGGCATACATTGCCGCCTCTTTTCCAAAATTTCGTGAGAACGAAATATACTTGATATTGTTAAAAGTTTTCGCAAGCTTTTTCATAATGAGATAGGTTCTGTCCTTACTGCCGTCATTTACAAGTATGTATCTGAAAGAATACTCGGGCAGAGAGTCGATAACCTTGTTGGTTTCAAGCACAAAATGCTCAAGTCCAGCTTCTTCATTATAGCAGGGAACAACTAAGTCTATGGTTTTCATTTTTTACATCACCTTTATAAAGTTAAACTCACCGCATAGGGGTGAGAGTATCCGCACTTAGATTTTAATTATAACAAAGCTAGCGCCAAAAGTCTATTTTTTTTAAGATTTTTATGTTTTTTTATTTACATCACACACGAAAAGCGTTAAAATAGAATGGATTACTTGTACCCGATTGCATTTTTGTGCATATCGGAAAACAATTACAAAATATTTCGGAGGTCAAATTATGCCCGCTGTAAAGAAAAGGAAGAAGGCTGAGCCTGTTACGCTGAATAACAAGAGCAACGGCAAAGGCTTTTTCTCAAAAAACATGTTTATCGTTTTGGCTTTTGTCATACCGTTTGTGCTTATGACAGCCGCATTCGGAATTATGAAGGTTTCGCCGTTCGGTGACAATCAGATTCTCGTAACCGACCTGTGGCATCAGTATTATCCGTTCCTTGCGGATATGCAGGAAAAACTTAAACACGGCGAATCGCTGTTCTGGTCATGGACGCAGGGCGGAGGTGTAAACTACTTTGCACTTATGTCATACTACCTTATGAGCCCACTGAATTTTCTTACGGTATTTTTGCCGAGTGAATGGCTGAGAGAATTTTTGATGTTCTCTGTTGTAATCAAGGTTGCATGTGCAAGTATGTTTATGGCAATCTTCTTACGCAGTCTTTTTAAGAAGAATGATTTTTCTCTTGTGATTTTTGGATGCAGTTTCGGCTTTTGTGCATTCTTTATGGGTTACTATTGGAACACAATCTGGCTTGATACGGTTTGTATCACACCGCTTGTTGCTCTTGGCACAGTAAAGCTCTTCACGGAGGGCAAGTTCAGACTTTACATAGTTTCGCTTGCACTTTCACTTTTGACTAACTATTATATAGGTTTGTTCGCCTGCATTTTTGTACTGTTGTCATTTATTGCATACAACATTGTAAAATGGGACGGCATCAAAAAGTTTGCAACAAATCTTCTTCGCACAGGCATCTACTCATTGATTGCAATCGGACTTACTGCGTTTTTCCTGTTGCCGGCATTCTTCGGTCTGCAAAACACAAACGCATCGGGGGCAACTTTCCCGACAACCTTTGCAATCAATATAGGTTCGACAAATGACCTTATGGGTGTGCTTGAGGCAATCAGAAAGATTCTTTCCAATTTCATAACATTTGCCGCTCCTGCAATTAAAGAGGCTGACGCATTGCCTAACATTGCCTGCGGTACACTTTCTCTTGTACTCGGAATTCTTTTCTTCACAAGCAAGAAAATTTCGCTCAAAGAGAAAATCGTTGACGGCTGCCTTATCGGTTTTATGATTATCAGCTGTATCATCAGACAGCTTGACTACATCTGGCACGGTTTCCACTTTACAAATATGATTCCGTACCGTTTCAGCTATCTTATCAGCTTTGTACTTGTAGTTATGGCATTCAGAGCTTTTATGCTCCTTGAATCAAGCTCTTGCTGGGATGTTATTCTTGCTGCACTTTTTGTTGCGCTTGTTATCATCTTCGGTATCGGCACACAGGAGACTTATGCGCTTGTCGGCACGGCAGTTATTGCGGCTGTAATCTGCGTTCTGCTTTTCCTCTATACAAAGAGAATTGTTCCGAAACAGGTTCTTTTGATTGTATTCGGCGTAATCATAATAGGCGAGAGTGCCGCCGCAGGTTATATCGGCGTTAAGACAACAACTGTAACGGGTACTTACGATTATCCGAGAGGCGAGGAGAATACTGCACAGGTAATTGACTATATGGACAGCCTTGAAAGCAACACAACCGAAATGTGGAGAGCGGAGATGACATCAACTCAGACGCTTAACGATGCGGCTCTCAACCACTACAACGGACTTTCAATGTTCAACTCAATGGCTAATGTTGATATGACCGTGCTGTTTGAAAACTTTGGTATGATGGGTTGGAAGAGCGGTAACCGCTACACCTATGCCGAGGGTTCACCGGTTACAAATCTCTTTATGAATCTTAAATATCTTATTGCCCGTGACAATATCTATATGAACACCTATGACCTTACAGAGGTTTACGGTGTCGGTAATGTAAAACTTTTGCAGAACAATCATTATCTGCCGATGGGCTTTATGACAAACTCCGCACTTGCAAGCTGGCAGGTTGATGAAAACGAAGATCAATTCAATCCGTTTGACAAACAGAATGAATTTTTCAAACTTGCAACAGGCATTAAGGATGATGTTTACACTCCGCTTGATGTTGTTTCACAGGGACACACTGACTACAACCAGTTCCCCGTAAATAAGACAGGTTACGGACGATATTCATTCAGCTGTACCGATACAACGGTTACTCCGCATGTAAAATGGAATTACGAAGCACCTAAAGACGGCTTGTATCTTATGTATGCGGATATTTCGGGCGGTGACGATGTTACCGTTATGATTAACGATGTTGCTCAGAGCAAGACCTACGGTATGGGCAGAAGCTACATTGCCTGCATCGGTCAATGCAAAAAGGGTGACAAGATTTCCGTTTATTCAAATCTCCAGCAGGGACAGTCGGGTTCTGCAATGGTATTTGTTGATGTTCTGAATCAGGATGTTTTTGAAGAAGGTTACAATAAGCTTTCAAAGAGCGTAATGACAACAACAAAGCTTACAGGCAGTTCTATGGAGGGAACAATCAATGCACAGGGAAACGGATTGTTCTACACCTCTGTTCCGTATGAAGAAGGCTGGAAGGCATATGTTGACGGCAAGGAAGTAACAATTACTCCTGTCGGCAACGCACTCGTTGCATTCAATCTTGACAAGGGCGAGCATACAATCAAGCTTGAGTATTATCCAAAGGGATTTGCAATAGGCTTGACCGTGACAATCATATGTGCCGCAACCTTTGCGTTCCTCTGCGTATGGACATATATCATCAAAAAACGCAGAAAAAAGAAAGGCGATATTTCTGAAAATCCCGAAGAAGTTGAGATTAACGCTGAATAATAAAATTTAATATCTTTAAACATTACCGCCGTACAGCGAAAAATCTGTACGGCGGTTTTTTGTTGTTATAAATGAAACGATCGTGAAACAATGTTTTTGTGTTATGCAAAACTGCTGTCCGACCATAATTTTCAATTTTCAATTATCAATTAAAAGATTTTTTGAATACTTTACATAATTTTACACGAACCATAAACATATGTAACACGAATATAAAAATGCGGTGGTATTATCATTCTCGGAAAAGGGGAAAGATGATGAAAGATAACACCGTAAAAACAAAGACGATTATAACCGTGCTGACGGCAATTATTGTTCTGCTTGTCGGGGCAGGTGTGACAGTCGGAATAATTATGTTTAACAGTAACAGTCAACCGACACAACAGTCACAAGGTGTTGTGTTTGACAACAACGCATCGCATTATGAAAAGACTGTTGAAAATAAAGGTGGAAGTGACAGCGGAATAAAAGTTCCGGGATATCCCGACATAACCGTTAATTCGGGAACAAAGGATTTTCCGATTACATTGCTTAATCCAAAGGGAAATCTGTGCAATTTCAAATTCACGCTTACACTTGCGGATACGGGCGAGAATATATGCACAACAAACCTCGTAAAGCCCGGTGATGCAATCAAGGGTGTAACGCTTGACAAGGCTCTTAAAAAGGGCGAATACACATTGCTTGTGAATATTGCAACATATTCAACAGCCGACAATTCAGAAATGAACGGCGCTCAGGTTAAGACAAAGCTGACCGTGGAATGACAACAATCCCTTTTTTGGGTGAATATATATCATTAAAAACAAAACAGAAAAGTAATTTTAAGGAGAAAATTAAAATGAAAAAGACAGTAAAAAAAGTTACAACAGCAATTATCGCAACAGTAATGTGTATGTCTGCAACAACAGCAGCTTTTGCCGCATCAACAACTGATACACCGGTTGTTGACGAAAACAACAGTAATGCAGAATTTCAGCAGCAGGTTGAGTATTCAAAATCTGAGTCGGAAATTGTTCCGGCATACACAGTTACAATTCCGACAACATTGACTCTTGCAAAGGAGTCAACAGCACTCAAATACACACTTACTCTTGAAAACGACACAGCATTTGTTCCTTCGGGCAAGAAGGTAAGCGTAAAGATTGACAGCGCCGGCTATCCGGGTACACTCAACAAGCTTGCAGTATGGGATTCAAGAAATCTTGAAGAAGCCGAATATGTAATTTATGATTCAGACGCTGCCGCTAATCCCACATACTTTGGTATCGGTGATGAGGTTGCATCATGGAAGGGTTCAAACTTCGGCACAGTTACAAGAAAAGCAAAGGTTAAGAATTACTACAACATTCCTGCAGGTAACTACAAGGGTGTAATCAACTACACAATCTCACTTGAGGACGATGTTCAGGGATAACCCCTGATTCGTGCGAGGTGATATGAATGAAAAAATCGGCTATTGCATTAACCTGTGTGTTATGTACTTTAATGCTGATTGCAACACTTTTTTCGGTGTCGGTAAATGCCGTGAATGCGGCAACCACCGAGGTTATGCTTACTGTTGAAGAAACAACCGTTCCCGAAACAACAATATCCGAGCCCGTTACACAACCGAGTTCAATCACAAAAGCAACTCTTGATGAAACACCGAAAAGCAATGACTTAAAATCAATTCAGACAGGCAATACTGTATGCATTATCGCAGGAATCGTAATGCTTATGTCAGGTATGGTGACAGTCTGGCTTGAACGAAAACGAAAAAGATAGAAATTCATCCTGCATTTGTATATCTTTTCCTAACCCTGATTAGCAAAACACCGCAGCTATTCTGCGGTGTTTTTGCGTTTGTGCGGCTATTTATCAGATTCAATTTTTAATAAAACATACGCCTTTACTTATCTCCCGATTTTGTACACAGGGCGGCGATAAGTCCGAAAACTATTGCGGCGGAGATTCCTGCGGCGGCGCTTGTAAGGCCTCCTGTAAGAATTCCGAGTGCGCCGTCCTGAGCGAGCGCCTTTCGCACGCCCTCGCTCATAAGAAAACCAAATCCGCTGATTGGCACACTTGCGCCGGCTCCCGCAAAATCAACAAGCGGTTTGTACAGTCCGATTGCCCCCAGAATTACGCCTGCGACAACAAAGCCCGTAAGTATTCTTGCGGGAGTGAGTTTTGTTTTGTCAATGAGAATCTGACCTGCCACGCAGATCAGTCCGCCAACCCAGAATGCATTTACATATTGCATACTGACACTTCCTTTGTTTTGTCATTATCAATAAATATTGTTCCGAGTTTTTGGTGAATAATTCCCCAAGACATTTCTTTATGTGATGAAAAACTGAATTTTTGTGAGTTTGCGTTGATTTATTTGGAAAAACTCTACACAAACTGCTCATTTTATAGTATAATCTATGATGTTCGTTTCTGTGTTTTTGTACGGCACATTCAAATCACAGAAATTACGCAATTAATTTTAAGGAGTGAAAAGTCACATGGTCGAGGTTAAAAACCTTACAAAATTTTATGGCAGCATAAAGGCCGTTGATGACATCAGCTTCACTGTTGAAACAGGTGAAGTTCTGGGATTTCTCGGACCTAACGGTGCGGGCAAATCCACAACAATGAATATGATAACAGGTTACCTTTCATCAACAAGCGGTACTGTTACCATTGACGGATGCGAAATTCTTGACGATCCGATTCACGCAAAGTCAAAAATCGGTTATCTTCCCGAAATTCCGCCTTTGTACATTGATATGACGGTTAAAAAATATCTTGAGTTTATGTTTGATCTCAAGAAGGTGAAGCTGCCGAAAAAGGAACACATTGACGAGGTTATGCGTTTGACAAAAATTACGGAGCAGGCTGACAGAATTATCAAGCATCTGTCAAAAGGTTATCGCCAGCGTGTAGGTCTTGCTCAGGCGCTTCTCGGCAATCCGCCCGTAATCATTCTTGACGAGCCGACGGTAGGTCTTGATCCTAAGCAGATTATCGAAATCAGAAAGCTTATCCGCAATCTCGGCAAAAAGCATACTGTAATTTTTTCATCTCATGTTCTTTCCGAGGTTTCCGAGGTGTGTGACAGAATCGTCGTTATTTCAAAGGGCAAAATTGTTGCCGATGCAAAAACCGATGAACTTTCTGCTCAGGTTTCGGGCGGTCAGAAGCTCTCGCTTACTGCAGAGGGAAGTACCGCTGACATTACCGAGGCAATAAAGAAAATCCCTGCTGTTAAGCGTGTTACAAAGACAGGCAGTAATGCCGACGGCAGCGGAAAGTATATGATTGAATACGAAACATCAAGCGACATCAGAAGAGATGTTTACAATGCCATGGTAAGAGTCGGTGCGGTAATTCTTGATATGCAGTCAGGCAATGAAACACTTGAGGATATGTTCCTCAAGCTTACCTCAGGTAAATATGACAGCAGAAAGGAAGATATGTAATGGGTGCTATTTTAAAGAGGGAGCTTTCCTCTTATTTCAATTCGGCAATTGCATATGTTGTTCTTGCCGCTTACTTCTTCTTTTCGGGTGTGTTTTTCTACAACTACTGTATTGTGTACAACTCGGCAAGCTTAAGCTATGTATACGGCAATATGCTTTTGATTATTCTGTTTATAATTCCGATTATAACAATGAAATCTTTTGCAGATGAAAAGTATCAGAGAACAGATCAGGCGCTCTTTACTGCACCTGTAAGCCTTACAAGGGTCGTTTTAGGAAAGTTCCTCGGTGCATTTGTGCTTTATGCAATTTGCAGTGCAATCTTCCTTCTCTATGCGGTTGTAATTTCATTCTTTGCAACTCCGGAATGGTCGGTTATTCTCTGTACATTCATCGGACTTCTCCTCTTTGGTGCGGCTCTGCTTGCAATTAACATTTTCATTTCATCACTTACGGAAAGCACAATTGTTGCCGCAATCGTAAGTATGGCGGTTAACCTTGTTATCTATATGATGACAAACTTCACAAGTATGATTTCAATTGACTGGATCAAGAACATTATTGAAAAGATTGATTTTGCTACATATTATAATTCATTCAAATACGGTCTGCTCAGCGCACCTGATATCGTATTCTTCCTGAGTGTGGCAGGATTGTTCATATTTTTTACTGTTCGTGTTCTGGAAAAAAGACGCTGGAGCTAAGGAGGTAATATAAATGAGCGAAGAAAATAAAAACCTGAATACTATCTCCGAAGATACTGCAAATGCAGACAGCAATGCAGTGGCGGAAACAGCCGATAAAAAGGAAGATACAAAGGCCAAAAAGAATAAGAAGAATAAGTCCGAAAAGGGCGGATTCAAAAAGTTTATGAAGTCAAGAAAAGCAAAACACGGCACGGTTGCAATGGCAATTACGGCGCTTGTTATCGTTATGGTAATTATTGTAAACATTATTGTCGGACTTCTTGTTAACAGATTCCCCGACCTGGAGCTTGACCTTACATCAAACAAGTCGTTTGCACTTCAGGACGATACAATTGACTATGTTTCACACCTTGACAAGGATGTTACGGTAAATATACTTATGGCAAAGGAATCATTTGAGAGCCAGGGTACCTACTTTGTACAGGCTCAGAAAATGCTTAACAAAATGGCGAGCAAGTCAGACGGCAAGATGAAAATCAAGTATGTTGACCTTACATCCAACCCGTCGTTTACATCCGATTATCCGAATGTTGACTGGCAGTCAAGCTCGGCAAATAACATTGTTCTTGTTGAATCCGGCAAGCAGTACAAGGTGCTTACTCTTACGGATTGCTTTGAATATGACGAGAAGACCTACAATTACTACGGTTCATACAGCTTTACCGGCACAAAGATTGAGCAGGCTGTTGTAACGGCTATTCTCAATGTTACAACAGATGACAAGGTTGTTGTTGATATGATTAAGGGCAACAACGAGCAGGATTATTCATCACTTAAAACACTTCTTGAAAACAATGCTTATCAGGTGAACGAGGTTTCACTCGCAACAGGCGACTTTGACAGCAACGCAAAGATTGCAATTATGTACGCACCGTCTGTTGACCTTGACGAGAAGATTGTTGAAAAGCTTTCGACATGGCTTTCAAATGACGGCAAATACGGACGCTCACTCATCTATGTTCCGACTGCCGATATGGGCGAGATGCCGAACCTTGACGATTTCCTCAAGGAATGGGGTATGTCAATTGACAGAGGATATGTGTTTGAAACTGATGAAAGCACCCTTGTAAGCGCAAGCTCACCGTATGCATTCACGGTAAGCTACGGTGATTACTACAAAGATAACCTCAAAAACAGCAAGATTCCTGTTGTTGTATCAGAGTCACACGCTGTTAATATTACAGATGAAAACACTGCACACGCATTGCTTAAAACTTCCGATAAGGCAGGCGTATTGCCGATTGACGCCGACAAGAACTGGGACTACAAGGACGCAGTTTCGGGTAACGGTGAAAATGTTGCGGCAGAAGGTGTTATGACAAACGAGGACAAGAACTCATCGAGAGTTATCATATTCGGTTCATATGTTATGTTCAGCGACACAATTATGAAGTACAACAGCTTTAATAACTCCGCTTACTTTATGAATGTAATCAACACAATTGCAGATAAGGAAGATGTCGGCATTACAATTGAGAGTAAGTCGATTGACAATACGGAACTCGGAATCACCGATGTTGCAACACAGAACACAATGCTTGTTGTGTTTGTAATCATTATCCCGATTGCAATACTTGTTGCAGGCTTTGTTTTCTGGTTACGCAGGAGGAACAGATAATGAAAAAGAATACTAAAATATTGATTATTGTCTGCGCAGCAGCATTGATTCTTGCGGGACTTATGTGTCTGCTCATCTTTCTTCCGAAGGGCGACGGTTCGTCCTCGGGAGCAGCAACATATGATGAGGGTGTAAAGATGAGCGTTACAACCGATAAAGACGGTGTTCATCAGGCACAGATTCAGACAAACGATAAGGGTGAAATTGATAACAACAGCTACGGCACTCTTATGGATTATATCCCTGCAAAGATTTCAAAGATTCATCTTGAAAACAAAAAGGGTACTTTGGACATCAAGTCATATACACCGACCGATAAAAACGGCAAAACAAGTGCTACACAGTACACTATTGTAGGTTATGAAGATTTTGACCTTCAGGGCGGTATTGCCGACAATATCGCAAACAATGCCGCAAGCATTGACTTTACAAAGGTTATGACTCTTGACGGCTCAAAGCTTGCAGATTACGGACTTGATAAGCCGAGAGATACTGTTACCGTAACTTATACCGACAAGACAAAGGCTATTATCTATGTCGGTGATGATGCTCCGCAGAATGCCGGAACATATATTAAGTTCGGCAGCAACGATACTGTTTATCTTGTTGCAAAAGATTCTGTTTCTGCATTTGACTACGGCCTTACAGATCTTATCAGTCTTACAATCAACGATGCGGCATCTGATAATGACAACAGTCAGGCATCGTCAATTGAGATTTCAGGTTCTAATTTTTCAAATACAATCACACTCAAGCCAAATTCAGACAATAAGAACTCAGCTTCTTATGTTATGACAAGCCCCGTTGAGTGCTACGCAAACGAGAAAGAAAGCAGTCTTGTTGCAGGCGGCATCAGAGGTCTTTATGCCCTCACGGTAAAAATGGTTAATCCGTCATCCTCACAGCTTTCAAGCGTAGGTCTTTCTAATCCGTATGCAAAGATAAAGGCTGTTTATCCCGACACAACAGTCAGCCTCAGAGCTTCAAAGCCTGACGGTGACGGCAATGTGTGCCTTATGAAAGAGGGCGGAAATATTGTATATACAATTTCTGCCGAAAAGGTTCCGTGGGTTAAAACAAGCTATGACAGCCTTGTAAACGAATATGTGCTTTATCCGAAGATGAGCGCATTGTCGGAGGTTTCCGTAAATGACGGCAAGAACACCTACACATTCTCGCTGAGCACTGCACAGAAAACAAAGACAGACGATAACGGCAGTGAGTCAACAACAACCACAACAACCGTTAAGAACGGCAAGACAGAAATTGAGCTTGCAACATTCTCGGGTTTCTATGAGAATCTTACAATGGTCGAGCTTGCCGACACAAAGTCTGACAGCAAAAACGGTTCGCCTGTTCTTACCGTTACATATAAATACTCATCTGACGGCTCAACAGACACCGTAAGCTATTACAAGTCTGACAGCAACCGTTATGTTGCGGTTGTCAACGGCAGAGTTGCAGGTCATGCATATCAGTCAAAGGTCAATACTGCTGTCAAACAGGCTTCAAGTGTTGCCGCAAATAAATCGGAATAATCTTTGAGTTAAATTTATTCTTTTACACCCGAACTTTCTAGTTCGGGTGTTTCTTTTGCCGGGTATATGTGCACGAGCACAAACTTTTATAAAATTTAGACAATATATTGCAATGCAATAATTTCTATAGTATAATGATTTTGTGAAAGTGATTTATATTAACTTTAAACGGTGAATGTTATGAATATGATTTTGCATTGTACAATATGTGATGATAACCCTTCGGCGGTTAAACGGGAAAAGGAAATAGCCGAACGTGCTTTTTGCGAAATGAATATATCGGCGGATATTTCGGTATACACCGACAGCAGTCAGTTTATGTTTGAGCTTGGCGACAACAAACAAATGGATATTCTGATTCTTGATATCGAAATGCCAAAAATGTCGGGTCTTGAGATTGCGGATTATGTGAAAAAGTCAAACCCGAATTGTCTTATTATTTTTATGACCTCCCATGTAAATTATGCCGTTGACGGATATAAACTTGATATTTTCAGATTTGTTCCAAAGCAAGACGGAGATCATAGGCTGAAGGACGCATTGCTTGACGCAGCTAATGTTATTGACCTTGAAAGCAAAAAATCGTATCTGATTGAACGGCACGATATGTGCGGTATGTTGCCGTGTAAGTACATTCTGTACATTATCAAAAGAGGTAAAAACAGTGAAATTTACCACCTCAAAAGCAAAGAGCCGATAAAAATACGAAAACCGCTGTCTGTTGTGTTTGAAGAACTTGACTCAAATGAATTTATTTATATTTCCAGAGGCTGTATAGCAAATATGGAGAATGTGGAGAAAGTTGACCGCCGGGAATGGGTGTGCAAAAACGGCGACAGAGTGCCGATAAGCGCATCACTCTATGCGGAAATTAAGGAGAAGCTGCTTGATTTTTGGGGAAATAAAATCATTCATGATTGATGCGTGTTGACTAAAGTATTAAATTAGCGGTCAAAAATCGGCAATTTAAAGACTAATTAATACAAACATATTTTTTGTGCTATAATAATATCGAAAACAGGGTATGTGAATTTAACCGGTCACAAATAAATACACAGACCTTGTTCTTTGAAAGTTATTCCGAAAGATATGTTATTTTGGAAAACCTTATCCTGTTTCGCACATCCTAACTCCGAAACACTTTTAACACTGCTGCATTTACATTTATGCGAAACAGAAAAAGCCTGAGCATTTTTGCTCAGGCTTTTTGAATGCGGAAAATAAATTATTTTGTGCCGAAAATTCTGTCGCCTGCATCGCCCAAACCGGGGCAAATGTATGCGTTTTCGTTAAGCTCACGGTCAAGACAGCCGACATAAAGCTGAATATCAGGGTGTGCCTTCATAAGAGCGTCAACACCCTCGGGAGCTGCGATGATTGACATGAACTTGATTTTCTGACCGCCGTGCTTTTTGATGAAATCAACAGCGGCAATAGCCGAACCGCCTGTTGCAAGCATAGGATCGACAACAACAATCTGACGCTGATCAATCGGATCGGGGAGCTTGCAGTAATATTCGTGCGGTTCGTGAGTTTCGGGGTCACGATAAAGACCGATGTGACCTACTCTTGCAGACGGAACGAGTGCGAGAATACCGTTTACCATACCAAGACCTGCACGAAGAATCGGAACAACGGCAAGCTTTTTGCCTGAAATAACAGGCTGAACAGACTCCTCAATCGGAGTTTTAACTGTGATGTCCTGAGTTTCAAGATCCGAAAGAGCCTCGTAACCCATAAGCATTGCAATTTCTTCAACTAATTTGCGGAATTCGTTTGTTGATGTGTCTTCTTTTCTGAGAAGTGTAATTTTGTGTCTTATAAGCGGATGTGTCATGTACGAAACTGACATATCATTGCCTCCTTGTTGAATTTTGATTATTTGATTAACTTAATGATACTAAAAACCGTTCAAAATGTCAATGATATGGGAACTTTTGGCATTAAAATAAAAAGTTATTGCTTTTATATCTGTGTAAAGGTATAATTAACAGGAATGGGTTTTTACAGATTTTAAACCCGAACATGAGAAAGAGGGAATTCTAATGGACAAAAACAACGGCGCAATTTATGATGCCCGCAAACTCGGAAAACCGAAGATGATAATTCTCGGTGTTCAGCATATGTTTGCAATGTTCGGCGCAACAATCCTTGTTCCGATTTTAACGGGACTTGACATTTCAACAACTTTGCTTATGGCAGGTTTGGGAACACTTTTGTTCCACTGCATTACAAAGTTTAAAGTACCTGCCTTCCTTGGCTCGTCATTTGCTTTTTTGGGCGGTTATGCCGCAATCAAGGCTTTTTCACCCAATGACCCTAACAGTATGCTCCCGTATGCGTGCCTTGGCGTTGCGTGTGCAGGTCTTATCTACTTCATCCTTGCCGCAGTTATCAAGGCGGTGGGCATTGAAAAGGTAATGAGATTTTTCCCGCCTGTTGTAACAGGTCCTATCATCATTGCAATCGGTCTTGGACTTGCTCCATCGGCTGTTTCAAACTGCACAACAAACTGGTTCTTGGCTGTAGTTGCTCTTGCTGTAATTGTTGTTTTCAACATCTGGGGCAAGGGAATGGCTAAAATCATTCCGATTATACTCGGCTTGCTCATCTCCTACGGCACAGGTCTTGTGCTTTACTTCATTTCACAGGCAAATCCCGACCTTATTCAGAATGTTCCGTGGCTTTTCTCGGGCGGTGCTGACGCAAACGGTGTTTATCAGCCGATTTTTGACTTTACAAGCCTGAACACAATTTGTGACAACATCTCAAAAGGTCACATTTTCGGCAGTGAGGGACTTATCGGAATTCCGATTCACTGGGATAAAACGGTATTCGGCGGTATTGATTACTCAAACGGTGCGCTTATCGCATCTTCAATCATTGCCATTGTTCCGATTGCTTTTGCTACAATGATGGAGCATATCGGCGATATTTGCGCCATCAGTTCAACAACAGGCAATAACTACATCAAAGACCCGGGACTTCACAGAACTCTTGTCGGTGACGGCCTTGCAACAACACTTGCATCCCTTTTCGGCGGCCCTGCAAACACAACATACGGTGAAAACACAGGCGTTCTCGCTCTTACGAGAGTTTATGACCCGAGAGTAATAAGAATTGCCGCTTACTTTGCCGTTGCAGTATCATTCTTCCCGATTGTTTCGGTAATTATCGGTTCAATTCCAAGCTGTATCATCGGTGGTATTTCGTTTGTCCTTTACGGTATGATTTCTGCTATCGGCGTCAGAAATGTTGTTGAAAACAAGGTTGACTTCACAAAGAGCCGTAACCTTATTGTTGCCGCAGTTATTCTTGTTTGTGCGCTCGGTCTTTCAAGCGACACGGTAAGCTTTACAATCGGCAGTGCCGCAATAACACTTTCACCACTTGCTGTTGCATCAATTGCAGGTATCGTTCTCAACGCAGTTTTCCCCGGTAAGGATTATAAGTTCGATACGGAAGATGTTGCCGATGCCGTAAATTTTGAAAAAGAAGTTAAACCAAAGGAAAAGAAACAGAAGAAGTAATTTTACTTTAATAGTCATAACAGAAAACAGCCGTAAAAATACGGCTGTTTTTTTACGCTTTGTTTAAAGCTATGTATTCAAAGTTGAATTCCGCTACGGAATGGCATAAAAAACAGGGTACTCGAACGAGTACCCTATATATGTTTAATTATTAAGTTAGCTGTGTTCGGAAATATGCAGATGTTATTTAATCAAACTACCTACACGAACAAGGAACAGCGGTTTGCCGTGCTCGGGAGCTGAAAGTTGTTCCTTAACAAAACTGCTTACACGAACTGCGTGCCGAGGCTCTCGGCTTACATTTCGGTGATGATTTCGTTGATTGTTTTTCCCGGAGGAATCATCGGGAGAACATTTGCATCGGGACTGATGCGGCAGTCAACAACAACGGGCTTGTTCATCTCAAAAGCCTTTGTGAGAATCGGCTTGATTTCCTCGGGCTTTGTGATTCTTAAACCGTCAATGCCGAAAGCGTTTGCAAGCTTTACAAAGTCGGTTGCTCTGTGCGGATCGGTCTGTGAAAAACGACTGCCGTAGAAAAGCTTTTGCCACTGACGAACCATGCCGAGAACCGTGTTGTTCATAACAACTACAACAACGGGGAGTTCATAGGACTTCAGTGTTACGAGTTCGTTTAAGTTCATGTGGAAACTGCCGTCACCTGTGATGAGGCAAACCCTGTCATTGGGACGGGCACACTGCGCACCGATTGCGGCGCCCATGCCGTAACCCATAGTACCCATACCGCCCGATGTGAGGAGCGTTCTGCTTTCCATAATCTTGCTGAACTGTGCAACCCACATTTGGTGCTGACCTACATCTGTTGCGATGATGTCTGACGGACACTTGATTTCGTTGATTGTATCAAGAACCTGCTGTGGGAGCGGAAGGTCGCACTCGGGGAGCTTTTTATCGTCAAAATGATGCTTCCATTCTTCAATCTTCGCAAGCCAGTCCGGATGGTTCTGACGGTCAAGACCGATTGTGAGTGCAATAAGAATTTCTTTTATATCTCCGAGAATGTATTCATCAACCTTTACATTCTTGTTAATTTCTTTTTCGTCAATGTCAAGCTGAACAATCTTTGCCTGTTCGCCGAACTTTTCACGGTCGCCTGCAACACGGTCGGAGAATCTTGCACCGCACGCAATCATAAGGTCACATTCGGCTGTTGCCATACCTGTTTCGTAACCGCCGTGCATACCGATGTTGCCGATGCAGAGCGGATGATCGGCGGGAATACAGCCGAGTCCCATAAGCGAACAACAAACGGGAGCGTCAATAAGCTCCGCAAATGCCTTGAATTCTTCGCTTGCGTCAGCGCTGATGATACCGCCGCCTGCGTAAATCATAGGACGCTTTGCGTTTTTAATCATTTCCTGAACAACACGAACTTTTTCAGGGTTTCTGATTTCAAAGGTTCTCGGTCTTTCGGGAATAGTCTGTACAAACTCTGTTTTGTTTGCCGTTACATCCTTTGGAACATCAACGAGAACAGGTCCCTTTCTGCCGTGTTGAGCAAGAGCAAAAGCCTTGCGTATGGTGTCGGCAAGATCCTCAACCTTTTCAACAAGGAAGCTTGCCTTTGTAACGGGCTTTACGATGTTTACAATGTCAACTTCCTGAAAGCTGTCTCTTCCAAGCTGATCGGTTGTTACATTGCCTGTGATTGCAACAAGCGGAATGCTGTCGATATTGGCTGTTGCAAGGCCTGTTACAATGTTTGTTGCACCGGGACCAGATGTTGTCATAACAACGCCTGTTTTGCCTGTTGCTCTTGCGTAACCGTCAGCCGCATGAGAAGCACCCTGTTCGTGTGCTGTGAGAATGTGACGAATTTTGTCGCTGTATTTATAGAGCGCATCGTATGTGTTGAGTGCCGCACCGCCCGGATAACCGAAAACCGTGTCAACACCCTGTTCAAGAAGACACTCGCAAATGATTTCTGCACCTGTAAGCTGCATATATATCTCTCCCTTGTATATGTAGTGTTATTCCATAAAACAATGTTACCTTTTATTTTATCCAAATGTGATTATATTGTCAATAGAAATCGAAAAAGACAACTCATTACAAAAGAAAAAACAGGAAACAAAAGCGTTACCCGTTTTGAGTCGGTCATAATTATTCATTTTTGAGATATTCACATATTGCGCCTACGGTTTTTTTGCTTGCAAGTTTGCAGAATTTTTCATAGTCAACACCCTTGTTTTCGTCAAGGTCATCGGAGATTGCCCTGATGATTCCGTAAGGAGTTTTGAGTGCGTAGCAAACATAACCGATTGCCGCACCCTCCATTTCACAGACAAGAGCACCGAATGTGTCGGCAATTCTTTTGCGTTTTTTACGGTCGGAAACGAATATGTCGCCGCTTGCGATAATGCCTTGCTCAACCTTGGTGTCGGGGAGTGTCCTGCACGCCTGCGTGAGCTTTTCAACTACTGTTTTGTCGCAGTCAAAAAAGATCTTTGTACCGTCAGGAAACGAAACCTCGCCCTGTCTGTCGCCGAGAGCAGTTGTATTCATATCGTGCTGAACGGATTTTGTTGCAACAACAATATCTCCGATTGATACAAGAGGGGAGAGTGAACCGCCCACACCGCTGTTGATTACAACATCGGGATTGAACTTTTCAATAAGCACAACGGCACACATGGCGGCATTGACCTTGCCGACTCCGCAGACTACAACGGCTATGTCCTTGCCGTTAAGAGTACCTGTGGTGAATTTCATTCCTGCGATTTCTTCGGTTTGTGTGTTCTGAGAAAGGGCGATAATTCCGTCGGCCTCAATCTGCATGGCACATATAATTCCTGTCATAAATTTTCCTCCGATTTTTGGTGTTGAGTTATATCAAAGTTATTGTTTTTCAGTAGGGGCGTTCATCGGACGCCCGCAAGTAAAGATACAAATTTTACGATAAAAATAAACCATATAAACGAGATACAGTTACCTGAATAATGTAGGGTATAACCGTGTTCTCCCGTTAGCAAGGGTACAAATTTGATGTTAAATCACAATGTTACTGATGTTCTGATTAAATCAAAAGTTATGTGAATAAACAAATGGTTTCATCAAGCGGGCGGCCAATGACCGCCCCTACGGGTGGGTACAAACAACTGCTATGCTGTGCTCGGGCATCATTTGTTGTGCATTGCACAAACTGTCTTCACGAGAGGGGTGCGAGGCACTCGCCTACGAGTCGGTATATGCAACTACTATGCTGCGCTCGGGCATCATTTGTCGTGCATTGTATAAACTGTCTTCACGAGAGGGGTGCGAGGCACTCGCCTAAAAATTGTCGGTTTCGTACATAATAATGGATAGGGCGGCGAGGGGGGCGGTTTCTGCACGGAGAATTCGTTTGCCGAGGGTTGCCGCCTGACCGCCGATTGCGGTTACGCTGTCAACCTCCGATTGTTCAAATCCGCCTTCACTGCCGATGAACATTCCGACGGTTTTAGGCTTTGTGCCATTCAGAATTTTTCTGACGGATTCTCCGCCCATTTCGTAAAAAAATACGGTCTTTTCGTTCTGCTTTGTCTGTTCTGTTGCCTCTTTAAACGAAATGCACGGAGTTACTTCGGGGATAATGCCCCTGCGACTCTGCATTGCCGCCTGAAGAGCAATTTTCTGCCAGCGTTCACACTTCTTTTTCAGCGACTTTTCATCGGGACGGGAAACACATCTTGCCGAAATCATCGGCACAATTCTGCTGATTCCGAGTTCCGTGCATTTCTGAACGATGAAATCCATTTTATCACCCTTAGGCAGAGCCTGATAGAGGGTTACAAAAACATCGGGTTCGTTTTCACACGGCTTTTGTGAGATGATGTCAACCGTGACTTCACCCTGTGTGATGAGCGAAATTTTACATTCGTACTGCGTTTTGTTCGGAGAAACAAGGGTGATGTCATCGCCTGTACGCATACGCAGCACCTTAGAAATATGTTTTGCGTTTTCTCCGACAAGGGTGTAGTTGTTGCCGAATATATTTTTTTCGGTAAAAAACCAAGCCATAAAATTACCTCTTTTTTAAGCGTTTTTGCGTGAGCGCTTTCCTTTTCTATTTAATATATCAAAAAATAAAAATAATTGCAATATTCATATGCCGGTGCTAAAATATGGATATACGAAAAATTTTCGGAGATGATTATTAATGATAACTCTGACAGATACAGATGTGGTTCGGCTTTTGAGAAAAAACAATCTCAATTCCGACACGCTCCAGGAAAATGTTGTTGCAAAGCTCCGTGAAAAGGGCGTAAAGCTTGCAACCGCAGAAAGCTGTACGGGCGGTCTTTTAAGCGAAAGAATTACCGCAGTAAGCGGTGCAAGCGATGTGTTTGATTTTGGCGTATGCACATATGCAAATGAAATGAAACATAAGGTGCTTGGAGTTTCAAACGAAACGCTGTCTGTGCTTGGCGCAGTTTCGGCTGAAACTGCAATGCAGATGGCAGAGGGTGCAAGAAATGTTTCGGGTGCGGATTTAGCCGTAAGTACAACGGGAATTGCAGGTCCTACGGGCGGAACCCCCGAAAAGCCTGTCGGTCTTGTTTATTGCGGAATCAGCACAAAAGACAAAAGTTATGCAATAAAGCTTATGCTTGGCGGCAGTATTAACATGGTAAATTCAAGAGGCTATATAAGAAAACTAACTTCTGACGCTGTTTTACTGACTATTTTGAGTATATTGCAATAACTTGTCGTTGTTAAAAAAATAACTTGTAAAAATTTAGATTATGTGCTAAAATTATCTTGATACTGTGGGTTCAGGGGCGAATTGCGCCCGAATTCGCAGATTTAAAAAATTTAACAGTCCGTCAGAATGGAGTTGATTTTTATGGCTAGAAGCGCAGGTGTTCTCCTTTCGATTACTTCGCTTCCATCCCCCTACGGTATCGGCACCATCGGCAAAGAGGCTCGCAAGTTTGCTGACTTTCTGAAAAAATCAGGTCAGACAATCTGGCAGATTCTCCCCGTTGGACCGACAAGTTACGGTGATTCACCGTATCAGTCTTTTTCAACCTATGCAGGCAATCCTTACCTCATTGACCTTGACACTCTTTGTGAAGAAGGTCTTTTGACTAAGGAAGAGGTCATGAGCCGTGACTGGGGCTCAGATGACGCCGAGGTTGACTATGAGAAAATCTACAACAACCGTTTTGAAGTTTTGAAGATTGCTTACGATAACTTCAAAAAGGGTGACCAGAAGGCATTTACATCCTTCAAGCGTAAAAACAGTTCATGGCTCAAAAACTATGCACTTTATATGGCAGTTAAAAAGAGCTTTGACATGGTTTCCTGGACAGAATGGCCGGATGAGGAAATCAAAATGCGTGATGAGGCTGCCGTGAAGCGTTATGAACGCAAGCTCAAGGATGATGTTGATTTCTGGAAGTTTGTACAGTTCAAATTCTATGAGCAGTGGGAATCCTTCCGTGCGTATGTAAACGGTCTCGGCATCAAGATTTTGGGCGATATGCCAATCTATGTTGCCATGGACAGTGCAGACACATGGGCAAATCCCGAGCTGTTTCAGCTTTATGATGACGGTGATCCCATCGCAGTTGCAGGCTGTCCGCCGGATTACTTCTCGGCAACAGGTCAGCTTTGGGGCAATCCTCTCTATGATTGGGATTACCTTGAGGCTACCGACTATGAGTGGTGGTTTGAGCGTATCAAAGCTGCATCAAAGCTTTATGACATCACCCGTATTGACCATTTCAGAGCTTTTGCAAGCTACTATTCAATTCCTTATCCTGCCGAAAACGCAATCAACGGTGAATGGGTTGAAGGTCCGCGCATTAAGTTCTTTAATATGATGGAAGAGGCACTCGGCAAGATTGATATTGTTGCCGAAGACCTCGGAACACTCACTCCCGATGTAACCGAGCTTATGGAGCAGACAGGCTATCCGGGAATGAAGGTTCTTGAATTCGCTTTCGACAGTGGTGAAGAGAACGACTATCTTCCCCATAAATACACCGAAAACTGCGTTGTTTACACAGGTACTCACGATAACGATACTGTTATGGGCTGGCTTGAAACAGCTAAACCCGAGGACGTTAACTATGCAAGAAGTTATTGTCAGATGCCTGATGACGAACCGTTCAACTGGGGGCTCATCCGTGTTGCTTATGAAAGCAAGGCAGATACAGCAATCGTACCTATGCAGGACATTCTCGGCCTTGGCAAGGAGGCAAGAATGAATATTCCGTCAACACTCGGCGGAAACTGGGTATGGAGACTCGATGGTGCAGCTCTTACTGATGAGCTTGCTGATAAATTAAAAACTATGTCTGAAAAAAGCGGACGACTGGAGGACTAAACAAATGGGTAATATTATGGAAAAGCTTGAACTCACAGCTCAGTCTATGTACTGCAAAAAGATTGAAGAGCTCACACCCGCTGAGCTTCACTACTCACTCGGCAAAGCAGTAATGGGCGAAATCGCAGGCAACTGGGAAGCAAGCAAGATTAAACATGACAGCGAACGCAGAGCTTACTATTTCTCCGCAGAATTCCTCATGGGCAGAATGATGTACAACAACCTCTACTGCCTCGGCATTCTTGAAGATGTTACAAAGCTCCTCAAAAAGAAGGGCATTGACATCAATGTATTTGAGGATATCGACGATGCCGCTCTCGGTAACGGCGGTCTCGGCAGACTTGCCGCTTGTTTCCTCGACAGTGCTGCTACACAGGAAGTACCGCTTGACGGCTACGGAATCCGTTACAAGTACGGTCTTTTCAAGCAGCTTATCGAAAACGGTTATCAGGTTGAAACAGCTGATAACTGGCAGAGATTTGAAGATCCGTGGTGCAACCGTGTTGAGGATGAGGCTGTTACAGTATCATTCAAGGGTCAGACAGTTAAGGCTGTTCCTTACGATATGGCTGTTATCGGCTGTAAGACAACAAACATCAACACACTTCGTCTTTGGCAGGCTGAGGCAGTAAACGATTTTGATTTTACTGCTTTCAACAACACAGAGTACAACAATGCCGTTCAGGAAAAGAATGATGCCGAAAACATCACAAAGGTTCTTTATCCTAACGATAACAAGTATGAGGGCAAGGTTCTCAGACTTAAACAGCAGTATTTCTTCTGTTCTGCATCACTTCAGGACATTATGCGCCGTTATAAGAAGAAGCACGGCAATGATTTCAGCTTCTTTGCTAAGGAAAACACAATTCAGCTTAACGATACACATCCTGTATCATGTGTTCCCGAGCTTGTAAGACTTCTTATGAACGAAGGCTTCAACTTTGACGACGCTTTTGAAATTGCAAGAAAGACATTTAACTATACAAACCACACAGTTCTCGGCGAGGCTCTCGAGAAGTGGCCTGCTGACCTTATGACACAGGTTATTCCTGAGATTTATCACATTATCTGCCTTATCGCCAACAAGTGCCAGGAAGAGCTTACTGCTAAGGGTGTGCACGAGGATACAAAGGCTAAGATGCGCATTATCGACGGTAATGTTGTTCATATGGCAAGACTTGCAACATACGCATCAACATATGTAAACGGTGTTGCCGAGCTTCACACAGAAATCCTCAAGGCTGATGTACTCAAAGAGTGGTATCAGGTATATCCCGAGAGATTCCAGAACAAGACAAACGGTATTACACAGCGCCGTTGGCTCGGTCTTTGCAACCCTGAGCTTTCTGCTCTTATCACAGAGAAGGTTGGCTCAGATGCATGGCTTACAGACCTTTCACTTCTTGAAAAGCTCAATGACTGCATTGACACAAGAACAATCACAAAGTTCAACAATATCAAGAAGAAGAAGAAACAGCAGCTCGCAGACTACATCAAGAAGATGGACGGCTATGATGTAAATCCCGATTCAATCTATGATATTCAGGTTAAGAGACTTCACGAGTACAAGAGACAGCTCCTCAACGCTTTCTCAATCATGACAATCTACTTCAGATTGAAGGATAAGAAGCTTAAGAACTGGACTCCTACAACATTTCTCTTCGGCGCAAAGGCTGCTCCGGGTTATGCAAGAGCAAAGGCAATCATCAAGTACATCAACGAGATTGCTAAGCTTGTAAACAACGATCCCGAAACAAAGGATCTCCTTCAGGTTTACTTCATTTCTAACTACAATGTATCTTACGCTGAGAAGATTGTTGTTGCTGCTGACCTTTCTGAGCAGACATCAACAGCAGGTCTTGAGGCATCGGGTACAGGTAACATGAAGTTCATGCTCAACGGTGCTCCTACACTCGGTACACTTGACGGTGCTAATGTTGAAATCGCTGAGTGCGCAGGCATTGAGAACGAGTACATCTTCGGCGCAAAGGTTGAGGATATTGAGAGAATGAAGAAGGAAGGCTACCATCCAAAGGCTCTTTATGACGCTAATCCGGAAATTAAGAGAGTTGTTGATACTCTTATCGACGGCACGTTTGATGACGGCGGCGCTCAGGGCGAGGGCAGCTTCAAGGAGCTTCATGATTCACTCCTCAAGGATTCTTCATGGCAGAAGGCTGATAACTACTTCCTCATCTATGACCTTCCTGATTATGTTGATACAAAGATCAGAGCTAACACAGAGTATGCTAACCGTAAGGAATTTGGTAAGAAGTGCCTTATCAACATTGCAAATGCAGGTAAGTTCTCATCTGACCGTACAATCCTCCAGTATGCTAAGGAAATCTGGCACACATCTTACAAGAAGTAATTTGTTAAAAGGTTTTACTTTAAATATTTGTGCGTAAAAGCATTCAAGCCTCCCGTTTGTTCGGGAGGCTTTTTTGTCGTTTATATAACAAAATGCAACGACGATGAGTGCCGAATTACCGTTTACAGACGGTTGTTTCAGTAAAATGTTTTGCATTTCAAAATATGCATTGACAATCATGGATATTGGGGTGTATAATCAAGTTGACAGGTAACGGGTATTATATTTTAAGGAGGCTTATTTATGAAAACAAAGATTAAATGTTTGACATCTGTATTTCTGACGATTACTATGCTTTTAAGTATAATTGTTGTTGCTCCGATTACGGTAAACGCATCGGAGGACGATGAACTTACCTATGGTGATTTTCAATACAAAATAGAAGACGATAATTCGTGTACAATTACTGACTATGACGGTATGGCATCATCTTTGTCCATTCCTTCGGCAATTAACGGTCACACGGTAAAACAAATTGATACCGGTGCATTGAGTGACAACAGAATTATTACAAGCGTTACCATTCCGAACGGAGTTACAACAATTGGATTTTCTGCTTTTAACGGCTGTATAAAACTTGAGAAAATTAAATTTTCCAGCAATCTTGATACTGTTTGTGAAAATGCATTTAATAACACAAAGTGGTTTAACAATCAGTCGAACGGTCTTGTGTATGTCGGAAAAGTAGCGTATAAGTATAAAGGCGACATGCCACGCAACACCAAAATTACTGTAAAATCCGATACAGTCAGCATTTCAGAGTCGGCTTTTAAAGATTGTGCAAATCTTACCGCCATTTTAATTCCAAGCAGTGTAAAACATATTGACAAGTACGCTTTTTATAATTGTCAGGGACTCACAAAACTTAACTTCAATGACGGCATTGAAAGAATAGAAAATGACGCTTTTGGCTCTTGTGAAAAACTTACAAGCGTTAATTTTTCGGAAACCTTGAAAAGTATCGGCGCTTTTGCTTTTGTTGAGTGTAAAAAACTTTCGGAAATAACAATTCCTCAGAGTGTTACAAGTGTGGGCGAGTATGCGTTTTCAGGTTGTGAAAATCTTGCAAGTGTTACAGTTTCGGATGATTTACCATATGTCGGCGGAAGAGCTTTTGAAAAAACAAAGTGGCTTAACAGTCAGCCTGACGGTGTGGTATATATAGGCAAGAGTGCTTACGGTTACAAAGGCGATATGCCTAAAAATACAGAATTATCCCTCAAGTCGGGCATTACCAATATCTCGGGTTATGCTTTTTATGAAGAAAAGAATCTGACAAGTGTGAAAATTCCCGAAACAGTAAGCAGAATCGGTAATTGGGCATTTTTAGATTGTGAGGGACTGAAAAATGTAAATATTCCTGACGGTGTCAAACGCATTGAATCATGGACTTTTTCTAATTGTTCAAGTTTGACAAACATTACTGTTCCCGACAGCGTTACGGTTCTTGACGGACTTGCTTTCTCTTATTGCACCAATCTGAAAAATATAGAGCTTTCAAAGAATTTGACCGAAATCGGAATGGGTGCATTATCGCATTGTACAAGTCTTGAAACTATTGACATCCCCGACAGCGTGATAATTATGGATAATATAGCAATGGCAGGATGTTCGGAATTAAAGAGTGTTAATATAGGAAGCAATTTGAAAACAGTAGGCGGACAGGTATTTGCAGGATGTACTTCGCTTGAAAAGGTGAATGTCAACCTCAATAATAAAAACTATACCTCTGAAAACGGTATTTGGTATGACAAGAATAAGACTAAAATTATTCTTTATCCGTATAACAAAAAGGATTCTGCCTATACAACACCTACTTCATTAAAAGAACTATGCAATGGTTATGTCGGAAGTTACGGTATACTACTTGATAACTCAAATCTTAAAACAGTTACAATTGAGAAAAATGTAGCTAAAATAGACGATTATGCAATCGGCTTTGTTTTTGATTTTGATAATTATAAAATAAACAAGGTTAAAGATTTTACTGTTAAGGGTTACAGAGGTACTGTCGCAGAATCTTACGCTAAGAAAAACAGCTTTAACTTTGTTGCACTTGATAAAACTTTGCAGACACCGTCAATTTCAAAACTTGAAAATACTTCGGGCGGTATCAAAATAAGCTGGAATAAAGTTTCGGGTGCTTACGGTTACAGAGTTTATCAGAAAACTTCAAACGGTTGGAAACGAATTAAGGACACAACTGCAACAAGTTATACAGATTCAGCGGTAAGCGTAAATCAGACAAAAACCTACACAATGCGTTGCATTGACAAGAACGGCAATACTGTCAGCGGTTACAACTCAAAGGGTTGGTCGAAAAAATACACTCCTGTTGCTCCGACAATTTCAAAGCTTACAAACACTTCAAAGGGTGTAAGCGTAACATGGGGCAAGGTTGCAGGAGTGTATGGCTACAGACTTTACAGAAAATATGACGGAGGCAGTTGGACAAAGGTTAAAGACACAACAGCTGCAAGTTATACGGACTCGGGTGCAAAGAAGGGCAAGAAGGTTACATACACTCTCCGTTGCATCGACAAAAACGGCAAGACAATCAGCGGTTATAACGCAACAGGTTGGTCAATTACAAGAAAATAATATTATAAACAACAATCCCGACAGAGCAAAATCTGTCGGGATAATTTTAGCAACATATAATGTGTCGCTTAACTAAAAAGCAATATATGATTTTATGTTGATTATTTTAAATTTATCTGTTACAATAAAGCAAAGAGTAATTATCGGTTAGGCTTTTTGAAACGGAGGTTTGATTATGAGCTATAAAGAACTTGCTATTCAGCTTATAAACAATATGCCCGATTACAAACTCGGCTACGCAATTGCATATTTGCAGGGATTGGTTGCTGATGAAAGTGCCGATGACCTGTATTGTGCTGGATTATTAGATGAATATAAAAACGATACCGAAAAAGATGATGTTGTCAGCTTTGAAGAGGCGGCAAAGATGTGTGGAGTCCCGGCGAGTCGCCGTTCCCAATTCGAGAAGATAGTTTGATAAAGTAATTGCATTATATGCCCGAATAAGGTATTGATGTGATTTTTTTATTTTATATGAAATTTACGGTTCTCCCCTACGGTATGACCTTTGCTTTGCGAATTTTATATGATGTTATCATAACAAAAAATTCAGCTATTACTTGGCGGGCGTTCGATGAACTCCCCTACTGTTCGTTTCAATGTTACCATCGAAACGATTGGCGAACAAGGTTCGCCGCTACATTGGATTGTACAAACAATAGCAATGTAGCGCTCGGACTTTTTTGTTTCTCTCATAAAAGACTGTTTTTACAAACTAAAAATACGGCAGACTTATTTACAAGTCTGCCGTTTGTTGTTCTGTTATATAAAATCAACGGATTACATAATCGAGTTGATGAGACCGCCTTTTTTGATGATGTTCTGAATGAACTCGGGGAACGGCTCAGCCTGATATGTTTTGCCTGTTGTTTCGTTGGTGATGACGCCTGTGTCAAAGTTTACGGAAACTGTGTCGCCCTCTTTGATATCCTTTGCCGCCTCGTCACATTCAAGAATCGGAAGACCGATGTTGATTGAGTTACGATAGAAAATTCTTGCAAAGGTTGATGCGATTACACATGAAATACCGCTTGCCTTGATTGCGATTGGTGCGTGTTCACGGGAAGAACCGCAGCCAAAGTTCTTTTCGGCGACCATAATGTCGCCCTCTTTAACCTTGTTTACGAAATCTGCGTCAATGTCCTCCATGCAGTGAGCCGCAAGCTCCTTGTGAGATGCGGTGTTAAGGTAGCGAGCAGGGATAATTACATCGGTATCCACATTGTCGCCGAACTTGTGTACAGTACCTTTTGCGTTCATTGTTTGTTACCTGCCTTTCTTATACCTTTTCGGGGTCAATGATGTAGCCTGCGACAGCACTTGCGGCGGCAACAGCCGGACTTGCAAGATAAACTTCGCTGTCAACATGACCCATTCTGCCGACAAAGTTACGGTTAGTTGTTGAGATTGCTCTTTCGCCTGCGGCAAGAATACCCATATGACCGCCAAGACACGGACCGCAGGTCGGTGTTGAAACAACTGCGCCTGCCTCAATGAAGATATCAAAAAGACCTTCGTGCATAGCGTCAAGCCAAATCTGCTGTGTGCCGGGGAAGATGATGCAACGAACATTCTTTGCAATCTTCTTGCCCTTGAGAATGTTTGCGGCGGCACGCAGGTCTGAAATTCTGCCGTTTGTGCATGAACCGATTACGCACTGGTCAATCTTAACTTCTTTTTCGCCGATTTCATCAACTGTTCTTGTGTTTTCGGGAAGATGCGGGAATGCAACTGTCGGACGGAGAGCTGAAAGGTCGATTGTGTACTCCTCGTCATAGACAGCGTCCTCGTCTGCCGTGTATTCGACAGGAGTACCCTGATATCTGCCGTTGCAGTATTCACGGGTGATGTCGTCAACAGGGAAGATACCGTTCTTTGCGCCTGCCTCAATTGCCATGTTTGCAATGCAAAGTCTGTCATCAATGTTGAGGTATTTAAGACCTTCGCCCGTGAATTCCATTGACTTGTAAAGTGCGCCGTCAACGCCGATTTTGCCGATGATGTGGAGAATAACATCCTTACCGCTTACAAAACCCTGTGGCTTGCCTACGATGTTGAATTTGATAGCTGACGGAACTTTGAACCAAGCCTTACCGCTGATCATACCTGCCGCCATATCTGTTGAGCCAACACCTGTTGAGAATGCGCCGAGTGCGCCGTATGTACAGGTGTGTGAGTCAGCACCGATGCAAAGACAGCCCGGTCCTACAAGTCCCTGTTCAGGGAGAAGTGCGTGTTCAATACCCATCTGACCTACATCTCTGTAGTTTTTGATATCATATTTGTCTGCAAATGTACGAACCTGTTTAACCTGTGTTGCTGCCTTGATATCTTTATTAGGTGTAAAGTGGTCCATAATCATTGCGATTTTTGTGTTGTCAAATACTGAGGTAGCGCCGTTTTCCTCGAATACATTAATGGCTACGGGAGATGTTACATCGTTACCGAGAACCATATCGAGCTTTGCCTCAATAAGCTGACCTGCCTTGACTTCGCTGAGTCCTGCGTGAGCCGCAAGAATCTTCTGCGACATAGTCATACCCATAATAAATCACTCCTTTTCTTTTAAGATAATTATTGCATACACCTTGCAAAAAGATTGTAAACTATGTTACAATTAAGGAAATAAATCGGATTATTAGGGCGGTGTATTATGGAACACACGATTAATGCCTGCGGACACGCAAACAGCACTGTTCATGAGAATATGCAGTCGCTGATTGAACAGTCGGGGAGTGTAAGAAAATACGCAAAAGATGAGATAATCTATCTTCAGGGCGACACGGCGCAAAGCTTTTGCTACATCAAAAAGGGCAGTGTCAAGGTGTATATGAATTCCGTTGACGGCAACGAGAAAACTCTCAACACGGCAAGACACGGCGAGATTATCGGTGAGGGTGCTTTTTTTGACAAAAAGCCGAGAGTCAGTTCCGCCAAGGCACTTACAAATACCGAAGTTATAATGATTGACAAAAAGCGATTGACCGACATTATCGCACAGCACCCGACGCTTGCGTTTGAATTGCTTGAAATTCTTGCCAACAGAATAAGACTTTTGTCATCACAGCTTGACTCAATGACCTTTATGCAGGCAGACGCCCGTATTGCAGGACTCTTGCTTGAAAGCGAACATGACGGCATTGTCGCAATTACGCATGAAGAAATTGCCAATACGGTAGGCGTATCTAGGGTAACGGTCAGCAAAACTCTGAGCAGATTTGCAAAATCGGGATACATTTCTACCGAGTACCGAAGAATACTTATAAAGAGCAGAGAAGGTCTTGAAAAGCTTGTGAATGAAAGTTGATCGGCTGTGGTTTACAAAAGTATATAAATAGGTTAGAATACAGATAAGAATAAGGATTTTACATATATTAAGGACAGGGGGAGTATTTGTGAAAAAATTAATACCCGTTTTGGCGATGATTATGCTTGTGCCGTTTGTGATTTGCTCATGCTTTGTACAACAAGCCAAGAGCATGAAATTAAGCTATGAAGAAATTGAATTTCGTGTGGGCGATACTAAGCATATTTCGGTAACAATTGAACCCGAGGGTGCTGATGCGGGGAAAATAAGCTGGTCATCTTCGGATAATAAAATTGTGACCGTTGATGACGGAACAATCACAGGCAAATCAAAGGGAACAGCCGTTGTGACGGCAGAGAGCGAAAGCGGACTTAAAAAACTTTGCAATGTGACCGTTCTTGACAAAGAGATTGAAAGCGTGACTCTGAGCGAGAGCTCAACTTCCGTAAAACAGGGAGGTAAAATTCAGCTTGAGGCAAAGGTTAAACCTGTTGACGCTCCGTCCGACAACCTTGTGTGGTCGTCATCGGATCCGAAGGTCGCAAGTGTTGACGGCAACGGCATGGTTCTTGGTGAAAGCGAAGGCGTTGTAACAATCACCTGCGAATCCGCAAACGGCAAAAAGGCAACCTGTACCGTTACCGTAAAGGGCAACAATATGAATCCGGCCGAAAGTTACACAAAATCAACAGAGCCTACAAAGAGTGATAGCGCTAAGAGGGCTGAAAGCTCAAACAGTTCTTCGTCAAAATCAGATGAAAGCCGTAACAACGGTTTTATATTTCCGCATTCGTCACAAAGAAAACTTACTGTAGATGAAGTTACGGGACTCGGCGGAGATGTTGCACAGGATGCAATCAATGAAATCTATGCCCGCCACGGATATGTTTTCAAAACAAAATCAATTCAGAAATACTATGAGAGCCGGAGCTGGTATCACAAAAACTACAATTTCAGCGAAAGCGACCTTTCGGAGATTGAGTCGTATAATATAGGCTTGCTCCGCAAATACAACTGATAAGGGATAATATTATGAAGTTTGAAATGAATCTTAAAATTGAAAAACCGAGATATTTTACCGTTTCCGACATAACCTATGCACAGGTTGACGCATGGTTCGGACACACCACAAGGGATTTGAAACTCGACTTGATTTATCCAAAATTAAAAAACAAAAAATACCCGTGTATTGTGTGGTTTTGCGGTGGCGGTTGGATAAGACTGGATAAATCTGCCCATTTTGCTTATCTTGCAAAGTTGGCACTCGAGGGCTTTGCAGTTGCAAGTGTTGAATATCGCACAAGCAATGAAGGGGCATATCCGATGCCGTTGGAGGATGTAAAAGCGGCTATTCGTTACATCAAGGCTCACGCAGACCGTTATAATATAGATGAAAACAAAATCGGTGTTGCAGGCGAATCCGCAGGAGGCTATCTTGCTGCCATGTGCGCTTTAGATAATGATAAGGCTCTTGATGTCGGAAATTATCTTGACTGTTCAAGCGAGGTACAGGCTTGCTGTGCCTTTTATCCGCCGACAAATGTTTCGACATTTCCATATGAATCACCGTTAACTTCGGCGGCAAGTATGGAGTCGCTCATGCTCGGAATGAATGTTGCACTCAATAAGGAAAAGGCAATGAAGTGTTGCCCCGTTTCGTATGTAACCCCGTCAGCACCGCCGTTTATGATTTTTCACGGAACAGACGATTCCACCGTTCCTTTTTCGCAAAGTGCCGAATTGCACGATTTGCTTGAGAAAAACGGTTGCGATGTCACATTGGTTGCAATTAACGGAGCGGAACACGCCGACATATTTTTTGCACAGGAAAAGCTGTGGGATATGGTGGCGAAATTTTTCAAGGATAAACTTTATCAATAGGAAACGGCTGTATGCCGTATGCAAAAAGGCTCAGAACCTGTACAAAGTTCTGAGCCTTTAAAATTTTATCTGTTGAGAAGCTTCTTTTTATACTGCGCCGGTGTAAGGCCGTAGACCTTTTTGCACTGTGTGATGAATGACTTTACATTTGCAAAGCCGTTTTCAAGTGCAGCGGCAGAAACCGTTGAGTTCTTATCAAGCATATCGTTGATTGCATTTTCAAGTCGGAGGTTTGCAAGATACTCCGAAAAGCTCACACGGGTGATGCTTTTGAAGTACTTTGAAAAATAAGACGGAGAAAGATTTACAACCGATGAAATCTCGTTAAGAGGAATTTCACGCTTGTAGTTTTCATTAATATATGCAATTGCTGTTTTTGCATATGAAAAATCTCTGCGCGGAATAATCGGATTGTTGGTTGCTCTCTTAAAGCAGGTGCAATTCTTCAAGAGCAGATAGTAAATCTTATTGACATGAGCAATTTGAAGAAGTGTGCTGTACTCGTCATTGGGATTTGTTTCGGCAATTTCCCGAAGAACTTCAATAAGCTTCTGTTTCGTTTGAGGAGAAACAGAAAGGTCAAAAACAACGCTGTCAATTGACTTACAGAACATTCGCATATATTCAAACGAAAGCTGAATGCACACAAGGCGGACGCTTGTTCCGACAACAGGCCGAACAAGGTGAACATCTTCACTGTTGAAAAGAATAAAATCCCCCTCGTTTACAAGCGTTGTTTCGCCGTTTCTCGGACATTCTGCCTGACCTTCAATCACATAGACAAGCTCAGGCTCTCTGTGCCAATGAAGTTCAGTCTTGTGTGTTTCTGACGAAAGGTTAAGATACATAACCTTTGCAGGTGTGTTTTGGTCATAATTTATTATTTCGTATTTATAGTTCAAAATTTTTCACTCCGAATCACCTATTGTCAAAAATGCAAAATTATTGTATAATAACATAATTATAGCGTGAAAAAGCACGAAAATCTATATAGATATGTTATGATATTATGGACAAATGTTGTATTTGAGGCGATTATATGGAACAAAATAGTAATTACAGAGTACTGTCAAATGTTTGTGTTTCGTGCGGTGTGAGGATTCCTGATATTGATTTTGAAATCAAACCCGCAATGCGTGAAACCTACGGTCTGTTTCTTGTTACGGCAGGCAAGGGAATTTTTATTATAGATGGCATCGAATATCCCGTGAAAAGGGGTAATTCGGTTATGCTTTTTCCGTATTCAAGCATAAGCGTCAAGATCTATCCGAATATTATGTTTGAATACAAATGGGTTGAACTCACGGGGTTTGAAATTGCCGTAATGATAAGCCGAACCAATTTTTCAAAAAGCCGTCCTGTTGCCCCCGAAATTCCCGTTGAAAGTCTTTTTCAATATTTTGATGTCTGTGATGACAACAGCGACACGGTTTATGCCGCCTGTCGCACAAACGGCAAGGTGCTTATTCTGCTGTCATACTATATTCAGTATTATCCGAGTCGGAAATCAACCGAAACCGACTACATTATGCAGGCGAGAGATTATATAGAAAGAAATTTTCGTGAGGTTTCATGCACGGTTAAAAGCGTTGCCGACAAAGTCCAGCTTGACCGCACTTACCTTTACAGACTTTTTAAGGAGGAAACGGGATTTTCGGTTATCGAGTACATCAACAACTGCCGAATCGGCAGAGCCTGCACAATGCTTAACAACACGAATGTTCAGATTAAGGATGTCGCCCTCTCGGTAGGCTTTTCCGATCAGTTATACTTTTCAAAGGTTTTTAGAAAGCTGAAAGGAATCACCCCTACGGAGTATCGCAAAAAGCACGCAAATGAAACAACATTATAAAACTTTAGTGTTGATTTTTAATGTGAGTTACATTATAATTATTATATAATAATAGCTGATTTAAGATTAGTAATTTGAATAATAACATTTTGCTGATGCCAGCAAAATGTTGCAAAAAAGCGAAAATTTTGTATACCTTGCACAAAGGAGGATAGTCATGACTAGTATTGAAAAGTATAGCGACCGAATATTTGAGAACATCAAACCCATTATCATGTTGGCAAAAAAGTCCGTGAAACAATAAAGGAACTTGGCGGTACTATGCCGGAAGATTTGCCCACTCCAAAGAGTAGTATTAAAGAAATAGAACAGAAATCACAAAAAACAATTACAAAGAAAAAAGATGAATAAATACAGCAGAAAACGAGGTCGATTTGACCTCGTTTTTGTTGCTAAAAAAGCATTAAAAACAACTGTTTTAAGCGATAAAATTCCCTATGAGAAAGTGGTTACAAAACAGTAACAAATCGGTAACGAAATGGTAAAAGTGAATTTCTTGCAAATTGCATATAAATTTGCAGGATAATTCCCAATAGGAAACAAGATTATATTGCAAAAATAGAAAATAAAGGCGAAAGTCTTGTGAAACTGCACAAAAAATTTACTTTTGATTGGTTTGACATTCACAAAACACAGTCCTATAATGTGTGCCTGTAAAGAGCAAGACGGCTCTTTAGTGAAGGTTTATGAATTAAATATGCAATTTTCCATGCAAAATCAACCCTGAGGAAATTGCAAGTCAGGAGAAATTTATTATGCAGAAAAAGAAAGAGAACTTTCGTTCCCTGCGTTCCGTAACGACTTTTGCACTTGCAGCTGCAATTATTACAGGTTCGATTTACACGGTAGCTGCTGCCGTGAACTACAGTGCAGAAACAGAACATGCTGTAACATCAGACGGTGTTGAGCTTGCAAACGGTGATATCGTTTATGCAGGACTTGATGAAAACGGATTTACATACGGCATGATTAAGGCTGTTGAAATCAGCGTTGACTATAACGGCGATGTTCAGACAGTCAGCCTTGCAAAAGGTACGGTTGCCGATGTGCTTGAAAGAACAGGCATTACTCCCGCATATAACGAGGTGGTTGAGCCGTCGCTTTCAACTCCGGTTTCAGATAATCTCACCGTTAAGGTTTACAAGGGCAAAAAGCTTTCAATTACGGCTGACGGCAAAACCGACATTGTTTATGTCCCGAACGGCAATGTTTGCGATGTCCTCAATCAGCTTGGCTACAAGCTTTCCGATGACGATATTCTCAGCGTTGACAAGGACAGCAACATTGAGGACGCAGACAGCATCACAATCAAGCGTGTGACCTACAGGAACGAAACCGAAACTCAGTCGGTTGATTTTGAAACCGTTAAGAAAAATTCAAAAGATGTTGACCTTGGCAAAACAAAGGTTCAGACTGAGGGTAAACAGGGCGAAGCTCTTGTAACAAAGAAGTGCAAGTATGTTGATGGCAAAAAGGTATCTTCAAAAACAGTAGACACCAAAATCACAAAAGAGCCTGTTGACAAGGTTGTACTTATGGGTACAAAGGGTTCAAATGTCAGCAACCCTGTCGGCACATTTACGGATATGAACGGCAACACCGTTGCCTATTCATCGGTTGTTACAGGTTCAGGTACAGCGTACACAGCACCCGCAGGTTCACTTACGGCAACAGGCGTAACGGCTTATCACGGCGGTGTGGCAGTCAACCCGAACATCATTCCGTATGGCTCAAAGCTTTACATTGTATCAACAGACGGCAGTTTTGTTTACGGCTACGCAACAGCCGTTGACACAGGCGGTGCGCTCATGTCGGGAACTGCAATTGTTGACTGTTTCTACAACACATATGATGAATGCGTAAGCTTTGGCAGACGAAATGTAAATGTATATATAGTAGGTTAATTTTAGTTCGTGTAGATAGTTTGATATAATCTAAACTATGAATTCCCGAGCTTGACTTGGTGATAGAATTAACTCTGTATGGTGAGTGCCTCACACTTAATTTGAAAGGGCAGTTCTATATAATCAAATCTTACGATATTAATAATGTTACGACATAATCAGGGCAGACGCTTCGGCATCTGCCTATTGTTTTTGAAATTTATATTGATTTATCGGAAAATATGCGGTATAATATACTGTGCTTATGACAGAACGAAAGAATGAACCGAAAGGAAAAATATTATGAAGAGAATTCTTACAGCGATTTTATGTGCAGGCATTCTTGCGGTTACTGCAGTTGGTTGCAGCTATAATGATGCACTTTATAAGGACGGTAACAGTTCTTCACAGACAAGCGAGGACAGCACTCAGCCTACAACATCTTCGGTTAAGGATGATAAATACGGCAATGACCTTGACGGACTTGTTGATTATTTTGTAGCTAAGGAATACCTTGAAAGTAAAGACGGCAGCATTAAAATGGATGCGTCCGCTATCGGCGCCAAAGAAGGTAAAAAGTTTGCTGCAAAGTATGCAGGTTCAAATATTATCATTGAGCTTTACTCTTATGATACAAAGAAAACGAACAGCACAGCCGATGAGATTGTAAAGTCTGTTAAGGACAACGGCACATTCAGCATCTACGGACTTCCCGATGTAACAGCCTATCTTTCGGATAACGGCAACTATCTTATGATTTATACAGACACTGCTATTGATAAGACGAATCCCGACAAGAATAGTGATAACTATAAGCGCCGTGAGCAGGTTATCAAGGATTTCAAGGCTTTTAAAAAGTAACATATATATGTAAATAATTGTGACGCAATAAAGCGGAGATTGATTCAACTTCAATCTCCGCTTTTTTCTATATATATGTATAGCGTTTTTTATTTAAGTTTTGTACCGCAGTTTCCGCAGAACTTCATATCGTTATTGCATTGTGCATGACAGTTCGGGCAAACAACCGTATTTGTTTTATCACTCATATCGTCTGCGACAGCTTGCATATAAGGATTTTCAAACTGAGTGTTAATCTGTTTGTTGTCGGAAGTTGCATCTATTGAGCCAAAATCAACGCTTTGGGGCTGAAAATCAATCGGTTGCTGAACAGGCGGCTGAATACCTTCTGTCTGCACTTCACTTGTTACAGGAGCAACAGGAGGTACGGGAACAGCGTTTTGCTGAGCGTCATATTCAGGAGCCTGACCTGAACCGAGGTTAATTCCGTTTGTGTATTTCTTTATATATGTATGAAAAGAAATAGCAAGTGCTGCAAGCAAAGCGTAAAATATAGAAGACAGTACTGTATTTAATACCGTTACAACCCCCGCAGCGGAAATAAACAATGAATTCATTGAATCTGACGAATCAAATAGACCGCTAAAATTAAAGTTCGGATTCTCCTCAGCCAAATGATGCAGATACGCTGAAATTTCCGGACCGTATTCCTTAATAAAGATGAATGAAGCAATTGCGGATGCAACGCTTACTATAATAGAGAGAATAGAAGACACGGCAAGAAGTATTGAACCTCTGCTTTTGAGATAAACCGATGTTGCACCCTTCTTAATTGAATCAGACCATAAAAGCAATCCGATACCGTGTATGAGTGTTACAAGTGCAAGAGGAATAGCAAAGATGCAGAGGATAAGAATGTATCCGAATACTTTCTGTCCCTGCAAAACTAATGAAAGAAGAAAAGTTATTCCGGTAAAGGCGAGCAATGCAAGTCCGCCGATTACTATTTCAATGATAGAATATATCTTGATGAGAGTAACCGTTGCGCCAAACGGCATTGGATCATTTGAACGGCATTTTGCATAAAGCAGGATAAGAGCAATACATAAAAGAATTGAAATTGAACCGCCCGTGCCGCTCGAGAAAGATATGTTCGTAGAACCTGCTCTTGTATTAATGCTAAACATTCCGAGAATACATGTAAGGCCGGAGACTATTGCACATATTAATGTAAGCGGTTTGGAAAAGAATCCTTTCAATATCTGCACATTCTGTTGATACGGATAATAGGGAATGGAATTAATCATAAATTTTCCTCCGAAAAATTAATTTGTATTTCTATTTTATATTATAGAAAGGGAAAATACAATAGGATTTTGAAAATTGTAAAAAGGTGTATTTTAGACAACCACAATATGTTGTGATAAAACAAAGAAATTTGTTGGCAAAACCACAAGGCTAAAACTTTTTCTGAAAAAATTGAATTTTTTTGAAAAAAGGGGTTGACTTTTCTGGAAAAAGGTATATAATAGAGAATGTTCCGCGAAGGAAAACAACAAATCTTCTTAAAACAAAAGAGAGAATCAAGTTTTTCTTGTGCAAAGTGAACATAGGACCTTGAAAATTGAACAACGAGATAATAGTAAAGAAACCCGTAATGACTTTGAGGAAAGCTCAAAGAATTACAGTGAGATGTACACTAAAAAGCATCAGGAATTACGGATATAGTCAGTGACATATTCGTCAATGAGCGATTAAAGCTCTGAAATTGATTTGAACGGTCGAAAGGCTGTTGAGATACAAATTTTAGAGAGTTTGATCCTGGCTCAGGACGAACGCTGGCGGCGTGCCTAACACATGCAAGTCGAACGGAAAATTGAGCTTCGGTTCAATTTTTAGTGGCGAACGGGTGAGTAACGCGTAGGCAACCTGCCCTTTAGACGGGGACAACATTCCGAAAGGGATGCTAATACCGGATGTGACGCTCCTATCGCATGACGGGAGCGTGAAAGATGGCCTCTACATGTAAGCTATCGCTAAAGGATGGGCCTGCGTCTGATTAGCTAGTTGGTAGTGTAACGGACAACCAAGGCGATGATCAGTAGCCGGTCTGAGAGGATGAACGGCCACATTGGGACTGAGACACGGCCCAGACTCCTACGGGAGGCAGCAGT
>OHQO01000173.1_pt1 | contig 52655 bp, 46 predicted proteins | sample 1578051 | NCBI WGS metagenome assembly OHQO01 (sample SAMEA3879592, study PRJEB24766) | human gut metagenome | biome: human-associated habitat; feature: feces | place: USA | collected 1985/1987 | reverse complement strand
CAAGCAGGATTGCTGTGTTATAGGGCTTCGTGATAAAAGCGTCTCCGCCCAGCATGATGCTATTCAGTTCATCCATATCCGTGTTGCAGCTTGTCACAAAAATAATCGGCACCTCGGAAAATGTGCGAACCTCGGTGCAGAGAGAAAAGCCATTGGTTCCCGGTAGCTTGATGTCCAGTAAAATCAAGTGTGGCTGTTCGGCTTTGATCCGATCAATCACATCAGAAAAATCTTCCGGAGCCGCCGCTTCATAGCCATTGCTTTGCAGCAGCGTTTTCAATTCATTCCGTATCAACGGATCATCTTCTATTATCAATATTTTTTCTTTCATATCAGCCTCCGTGAAAAAATAATATTCTATGATATAGTCGCTCATGCTCCCATTGACATTTGCATCAGGCGAATATAAAAATGCAGCCTTAATGCGTTAGGAACCTTATCCCTCAACAAATGAAAAATGGTAAACTTATATTTCTTCAACATCAATGACATGATATCCTTTTTGTTTTAATGCCTTTGCAAACAAACCCATTCCAGAAACTAACTTTCCAGTGAAGCTACCATCATATATCTGATTAACACCACAGGTAGGGCTTCTGGATTGTAATATAACTAAATCAATCTCTTCATTCTGAATTTTCGATAATGCAACTGCCACTGCCTTATTATATTCTAAACTAACATCATTTCCGTTTTCATCAACTACTCTCCCATTCACAATTTCTGCGCAGGGTCTGGGAGTTTCCATTCCTGCTAATACTTCCGGGCAGATAGAAATCACTTCTTTATCTTTTAAAAAATGGATAGCTGCTGAATTTTTGTTGTTTTTCCCATTATATTTACAGTTCTCTCCCATAATACAGGCACTGACCAATACTTTCATATTTGTCACCTCAAAGCCCAATGGCTTGCTCGAACAGTCCACAATAAAGTCCTTTAACGAATAGTCGAGATTACCAGTCTGTCAACGCACCATAGACGACAGTTCAAAAGCAAACTATGTGTTAAAGCAAACTACCCTTTAACCCTTTTTTGAAAACCAGTACAGCTCTTTCGGTTCCCCAAAAAGACATCGTAACAAGTCGATAGCTTTCCTTTTCCATTTCTTCTATTTTTGCATTGATTTTCTCTGTTACATTTTCCACGGTAATTCCTTCTACTAATTCTGTCCGATACATCATATTTTACCTCCATAAGCACTCAATTCAAAACCAATTCGCTTTTTCTGCTTTGAATTGAGGGGTATCGCCTTCCTGGTATGGATTATAGGTATTGCGATTACACCCAAATTCTTTTAATGCCTTTATTTTATTATCCTCTGTCCATTCAACCAGCGAGATTCCATCAAATTCCTCTATACTTCCATTGTTCATTTCATTTTTGAAATACCACTCCACAATCGTTTGATCTCCCTTATGAAAAAATTGCTTGATTTCCCAAATGACCACCTTGCCACGGGTATTCCATTCCTGAAACCAATGCTTTACTGTTTTTCGGTTGTTATACTGGGGACTCCAGCTTTCTGTATAGATTACATCTTCTGTAAAAATATCATCAATGCCCATATCCTGCTGATTGAGCCACATATCAAACCATAATCGGATTGTTTTTTCTCGTTCATTCATGATATAAACACCTCACCATTCTTTTGTCTTACCTTCGCGTTTGTTCTGCATAACCTGGGTTTGATATACGAGAACAGGAATCAGAGAAACCAGGGCAAGCACACCAAAAACTACCGAACATTTTGCAACCGCAAATATTGCGAACATGAGCAATATCAGCAACCACGGATTACGCAGATTTCTGTAATAGTTTTCCTTGTCCTCATAAGAAGTATGAAGTTCAAACGGCTTACCGTCATTATCTTTTTCTACGATCAACAGTTCCCGATTAAAGGTGGTGGCATTTGTTGCTATGCGTCCGCCTTTTTCAGCCCATGGCCGTAGGCGTACTTTACCAACAGAGTAGTTCAGGTTGATGTTTTTATAAAATACTTTGTAACCCATCCCCTCTAAAAACTCATGATAATCGGATGCGTTGGCCTTCGATTTTTGCCCGATAAACTCCACGCAGTATTTTACCTGATCCGGTTTACACTCCTCAAATTCATACAACATTTTTTCCGCCCGAATCAGACGATAGCCCTTTTCAGACATTTTATTCAGCCAATGTTCCTGGGCAGTCAACAAACCGCCAAAGAAACGATAATACTTTTTGCTCATACCGCACCTCCAATAATTCCATTAGCCACGCCTACAAGTTCATTGAGCCTTATCAGCTCCTTTTCTGCAATTTCTTTTCCTTGCGTTGTAATGAGATATTCTTTTTTCCGTCCCGCACTATCTCCAAAAGGTGCAATCCAGCCTTTTTCCTGCAACGAGTTCAACGCACCATATAAAGTACCTGCCCCCAGCGTGAGCCGCCCTTTTGTATTGTCTTCAATAAATTGCATAACAGCATATCCATGTTTCGGGGTATAAAGGGAGAGCAAAATAAAGAATGTCACCTCTGTGAGCGCACCGCCTTTCGCATTGTCTCGCATAACACCTGCCTCCTTATTACGGTTACTGTAATAAATATATCACTAACCGTAATAGAAGTCAATAATGATCCAAAATATAACAGCAAACTTAAAAAGCGGGGCAGCACACGCCGCCCCGCCGATCCTATATGCTTATTCCATCGCTCGCATTTCTTCCACAAGCGATTGATTTTTCTGCCTGCGCATTGTCCAGAAGGACAGGATGACCTCCAGGCCAAACAGCACCAGAACGAACAGCCCCATTTGCAGGAAGGGGAAGGAATATGGCATGATCGCTCCATGGAAAGTCATTTCGCTGAATTTTCGAGCAGCTATCATTGCAATCGGGAGGCCGACTGCCAGAGTTGCCAGCGCAGCAGAAAACGCATAGCAAATTCCCTCATAGATGGTCATTTGACAGAGCTGCTTTCTGGTCAGACCGATGGCGCGAAAGACGCTGTTTTCCCTCTTTCTGGACATCTGATTGGAGAGGGTGGTGTTGATGAGATTGACCACGCCAAAGAGGAACACCAGCCAGGACAGCGCCTGAAAACCTCCAAAAACGACCCTGTTTTCCATTTCCTCATAATCCTTATGTATCCCAATGGTATCCAAGTCAAGATCCGGATTGGAAGAAATGATCGCACTCAGACTGTTTTCAATCTGCTCCGCCTTTTGGGGATCGCTGACAATGCTCCAGGAATAATCAAAACAATCGATCATAGGCATTGCTTCCTGAAATAGCTCTTTGGTTGCAACAATGCAGGTGCTGTCCAATGCCAGAGGACCATGACCATTTTTAAGCCCATCGTTTATGAGCAGACCGGAAACAGTGACAGGAATCTCTTGATCCCCTATGGTAAGTTTGATAACTGACCCCACATCTACACCGATCATATCTTCTGCATAATCCATATCAAGTGCAATACTATGGGAATCTTGAGGTAAAGTTCCGGACACAAGCGCCGCTTCCATTTGATCCCTGTTTCGGTCACTCAACAGATCACACATTCCGCCGGAAGAACTTTCCTCATTTTCAAACCGCACATGAACCGCCTGACGATTTTCTATCACATCTGTTACGCCATCCACGGCCAGCACCTCCTGCCGAAGCGCTTCATTCAAAGGATTTCCTTTTGACATCACCTCATATTCTGTTTTTTCAGAATGGATATAGATTTTATAATCCCCATCCGGGAAATACTGTCTTGCGATCCGCTCCGGCGAACGAACCAAAAGAATAGAAGCTGTCACCAAAAGGATCACCCCGCCCAGACTCAGGGAAGCCACGATACTGATCGTCTTTTTGCGGTCACGCCTGAAATTTGCAATTCCCATGGAGAGGGGATTTAACCGCATATTCTTCTTATGTGTGTGGGCCTTTCCGCTCTGATTGCCGGTAAAGCGGACTGCTTCAATCGGGGAGATACTGGCGGCAATCTTTACCGGTCTGCGGATCGCAATGGATACCATAAACCAGCCAAGCAGTGCAGTCAAAACAATCGCGGCTGCATAAAATAGCAGATTAAACCCACGGGGAAACAGTGCAAACCCGGCTGCACATCCCAGCAAAATACCGATACCAATGCCAGCCCATCCTAAGAAACGGCCTTCTTTTTTGACAATACGGCGGATCTGTTTTGGCGTTGTGCCGATGGTCCGCAGTTGTCCATAGCTTTGGATTTTATCATTGATAGAAATTCGGAAGATACTTTGTATCACAACATACCCTCCGATGATGACCAGAACTGCAATTCCGGCAACCAGCGCCAGCATACTGACATTCACAGGCTGCTTATAGAACTTCATATAGCTGAGGTTCATGATCGGCATTTCCAGCTGATATTCCTTGGCAATCTCCCTGCTGCGGGCAGTCAGCTCTGTTTCATCCATTTGCTGCTCATTCTTAAAATGCACATAGGCTCGATAATCAGCGGGGTCATAGCCGCTCCATCCTTTCAGGGCTTCTTTGGAAAGAAGGATGGAAGATCCATTTACCTCTTTTTCCTTATAGCCTTCCATAATGCCAGTCACCGTGTATTCTCCGTGAAAGCTCTCGCTGCTTAGCATAACCTTTTCGCCAATCCCGGCGTCTGCAGCATAGTTGGAAAGGAAATAACGGCTCACCACCACCTCATCCTCCTTTTGGGGCAGTCGGCCTTCCAGCAGCTTCATCTGGTCACGGGCAATATACATCGTTTCCTCATCACAATAGATATAGGAGGCATTGTATCCCTGCTCCGCAGGTTCCACAGCCAGCATATAATACTCTCCTACCCTTGAGAAGTCATCCAGCCCCTTCAGGGTGGACACATCTTCCTCAGTAATCCTGGTATAGACCGCCTCATAAGTATCCTCCACATGATTTTTCTCTATCTGCCGGGTAGACAAAGCCATCACAATCGAAAAACAGATCAGACAGGATGCCAGCGCAACGGCGATCACCACCATCAAATTCCGGCGTTTTTCGCTTTTCAAACTTTTTCTTGCCAGTTTCCTGACAATATTTCCTGTATCATTTTCAAATGGTACTGTCATTTTGATCATCTCCTTTAAGTCTTATATTTCTGCTGTCAGCAAAGCGGCGGCTTCACATCGGAAGCCGCCGCTTCTGGTTAGTCCATGGTCTTGATCCGCTCTACAAGGGAAAGCCGTTTAGAGTAACGGACAGCAACCACAGAGAAAATTCCGGTCACGACCAAAAGTGCCAGAACAAAAACAACCGTTTCCATCAAAGGGAATTGATAGGACAGTTCCCCAAAAATATTAAAGCTGCTGATCACATAGTCAAAAATCCAGCCCAGGATTCCGCCAATGCCAACTGACAAAAATACCGTAACCCCTGCGTACCACAGGCATTCTGCGATCAGCATACGGGAAACCTGCTTTCCGGTCATTCCCACAGACTGCAAAATCCCAAGCTCCTGCTGCCTTGCCAGCAGATTGGTCATCAGGGTGTTGACCAGATTTACCATGGAGAACACAAACAGGAACGCCAGCAGCAGATAAACACCGCGGGTCATCATCTTTAGCTGCGATTCCAGGGATGCCGCATGGTCTGCTCTGGAAAAGACCGTCAGCACCGGATTTTCCAGCAGGCTGAAAATAGACGCCCTGAGCGCATCCGAGTCCTCCGAGGTATGGACATTCCAAACGGCCTCCCTGTTCTCAATATCCGGGTAGAGTTGATCGGCCAGTTCTTCTGTAAGGGTAAACAGGCCCCATGCGCCGGTGCCTGATGTTACTGACGGTTTCGCAATCCCCATGACCGTTACTTCTATGGCCTTACCGTCCATGGATTCAAAGGTCAGCACATCCCCGACCGCAGGCGTATAGCCATAAAACATACTTAAAAGATGATCTTCCGAATCAGTCACGATCACACCGTTGTTTGCGGCAAGCTCCTCATAATCTACGCTGCCCTGTTCCAGATTTTCCTCCGGCAGCCATTGTTCCATCTGCTCTCTGTCAAATACAGGGAACTTTAATGCAACACTTTCCTGGGGGAATTTCACCGTTGCGGATGTTACTTCATGGCTGGTGATAGATTCCACACCATCTATGGCAAGAAGCTCCTGACGAAGTTCTTCTGTCAATGGATTTTCACGCGCGATGGCAGGCAATCCTTCCGCGCCTCCCGAATCCATCCAGCTGACCTCATAGTTGCAGTGATCTCCCATGGCTTCTATCGCCATCTTTTCGGGACTGATGGAGTTGAGTACCGTAGCGGCTGTTACCAGAAACACACCCGTCAATCCCAGAGATACCAGAGTGATGACCGTCTTTTTCCTGCTCCGCCTAAAGTTCATCTGTGCCATTCATCTGTGCCATGGAGAACGGCGTAATGCGGTGGTTTTTCTGATCCTTCCGGTCTGTTGCCGTTTCATAACCACTGGAGCGGACCGCTTCGATTGGGGATACCCTCGCCGCCATGCGGACAGGCGCATGAATGGACAGAAATACCGTCAGGGCGCAGGCTGCTGCGGTCGCAGCCAGATAGGGCAGATTGCCCATCCAGCTCCAATGTGCCGGGAAAATAGCAAACCCGATAGCCCCTCCAACCAAAAGCCCCAGTGGGATACCGCAAAGAGATAACAGCAATCCCTCCCGCCGCACGATCCGCCGGATCTGTTTTGGTGTTGTGCCGATCACTTTCAGGCGTCCATATTCCCGCATTTTGCCCTTTACGGAAATGAAAAAGATACTGTAAATGACCACGGCACAGGCAACCAGCAAAAGGATTGCCACGGGAATGTAATATTTCATCACACCGGACTTAAAGCCCTGCATATCGAAATAGTTGGAACTGTAAAAAATCTGATCCTCTGAGACATCGTTGGCAGAAAGGAATGCTGCAATATCCGCCTTGAGCTGCTCCAGCTCCATACTATCAGCACCAGTATAACGAAGCCGAAATTCAAACAGCGGCTCTCCCTGCGCCATCTCCTCCACAAATGCTTCAGATACATAAAGCTGGAACATACGGGAGTCATTCTCCACATCCATGATACCGCTGACGGTATAGGTCTGCTTTCCGTTTCCAAGATTCACTTCTATGGTCTGCCCGACTTCTGCGGGGATTTCAAAATAATCAAGAAATGCCCGTTCTACCAGAATTTCATTGGCAGCCTGCGGAAGTGTCCCAGTAAAGGAAGGCTTCTTACCCAATTCCATCCAGTTGGCATCCGCATACTCCACAGTCAGAACGCTGTCACCATAGCGGGCAGAACCGTAATTCTGGGAAAGGCCCCAGCGTTCCACTTCCGGGCAGTCTTTCAGTCTTTCAATCGTATCACGGTCACAATTCACCACAACCGCCTGATACTGTCCCCGAATGTCCGCCTCCAGTTTTCTGTCACTTCCCGCTCCTGCACAAAAAATCGCTGCCATCAAAGCGGCTGCCAGAGCGATCGTTACGATCACAAACAGGTTGCGCCGCTTATCTGTCTGAATGCTTCGTGACGCCAATTTTTTAATGACCGGCCCTGTATCATTTTCAAAAGGCAATGTCATGTCTGCCACCTCCTTTATCCAACGATTTTGCCATCCTCAATCCGCACGATACGGTCTGCAAGCTGGGCAATGGCATCATTATGTGTGATCATCACCAGCGTCTGGTTAAATTCACGACTCGTTCTCTGCAAAAGCCCCAACACATCGGCGCTGGTCCTGCTGTCCAGGTTTCCAGTGGGTTCATCGGCAAGGACGATAGCGGGCTTTGACACCAGAGCGCGGGCGATAGCCACACGCTGCTGCTGGCCGCCGGAGAGGTTGTTTGGCATATTCTTCAGCTTATCCTCCAGTCCCAGCATGGACACCACATCCGCCATGAATTTCTGATCCACCGTATCCCCATCCAGTTCCACGGGCAAAACGATGTTCTCATGAACATTTAGGATCGGCACCAGATTGTAGTTCTGGAAAATAAAGCCGATATTGCGACGGCGGAATATGGTAAGCTGCTCGTCGTTCATCTTCGCCAGCTCCTTATCCCGCACCATCACGCTGCCGGAGGTGGGGGTATCCAAACCGCCCATCATGTGAAGCAGGGTGGACTTACCGGAGCCGGAAGTGCCGACCACCGCCACAAATTCGCCCTCCTCCACAGAGAAGTTCACGCCATCCAGGGCGCGGGTAATGTTCGGCTCTGTGCCGTAGTATTTTTTAAGATCAGTTGTCTGCAAAATTTTCATAACAGTTACCTGCCTTTCTTAATTTGTTGAGTATAGAGTAAAGAGCAAATGTTGCAGAATTGTCCTAAATGGCATGAAAATCTATGGTGAATTGCTTCAATTTTAGGACAATTCATATTCTTATTGAACAAGCAACTTTTTTATTGCATTGCTTCATGTATACGCTTGCTTTTGTTGATAAGATCATTATAAAACCCAAATGTCCGAGAAATGTTACAACGCTCGGACATTTCAAAAAAATTTACAGCGGGCATCCAGAAATAACTGTCCGCCGAAACATACTACACGATTTTTTAGATAGATTGATTGTGAAATAATTTCAATCCAATCACCACATTTATCATAAATTCCACAATGAGAATTATACTAATGGCAACATTAAAATTACATAAGTTATATAACCCGATATAGATTTCACAAGTAAGAAATACAACTTGCAGACACAAATTTAGGTATGCCACTAAATACTCGTTAGTTCTATTCCACAATCTAAACAGGAACCTTGTAAAAATAGGTTTTCCAGCAAAAGCAAAAAGCACTGACAATACCGGTACTAAAAATATATAGTAAGAATCTACTGCATTTCTGGGGGATGTACCTGCCCATTGAATTGCTATATTATCAGGAACAACGAAAAATAAAACAATAGATAAAATAACATTGATTATTAAAATGATTGTTGTTGCTTTGCAAAAATTGATTTTTTTCATGGTGTTTTCTCCTGTTATAAGTGTGCTTTAATTTGTTGAGTAAAGAGTAAAGGGCAAATGTTGCAGAATTGTCCTAAATGGCATGAAAATCCATGGTGAATTGCTTCAATTTTAGGACAATTCATTTTGCAGTAAGACTCACACATTTTCATCCTTTAAGGCTTCTACAATAATGTCCCTGCGGATTCTTCTGGAAGCCGCCCTGTAAATCCCACTGATGACCATTAGTACCAGAACAATATAGGCTGCCAGCCCTAATAACGGAAATACCTGAATGAACTCCATAAAAGTCACATCCTGCATCCACATCAAAACTGCGACAATCAAAAACAGAATCGGCAATCCAATGACCAAAGGTTTTCCTCCAAGGAAGAACCCTTCTATATGCAGTAAACGGTCAAGACCTTTTCTATCCAACCCCACAGAACGCAGCATGGCAAATTCCTTTCTTCTCTGATACAGACTGTTCAGGATCGCCACTGCTGCCGATGAGATTCCAATGATACCAAATAGTGCAGTCAGACTGTAAACGATCAGCATGGTCGCATCGGTCAGCCGTTCTCTGTCCAAAGCGCGCTGTGTCTTGCTGGAGGTATAGAAATCACTCGTCCCCAGATAAGTACCACAGATCTGCTCTGCCTGCGCCTGTACTTCGGCATCCAGCCCATCTTCCACGAGAAGATTCATGTAAGTCCTGTAATTGTAAACTGCACGATCTTCTCCGAAATTCTGGATAATCTCATAGTATTGATCCATCGGCACCAGAATGGGCAATGTATAAAAGGCCATATTACGCCCAATCTCCGGCATTTCAGAAAGTGCAGATGATACCGTCACATCAAAACGGTAATCCCCCTGAATGGAGTCCAGAAACTTCTCTGTTACTTCTAAAGATTGACCTTCTTTGAGTTTTAGATATGGAACCATATCTTTTTTGGCTTCATAACCTCTGGAGTCAGGATTTTCACAACAGAATTGACAATGAGCGCAGCACCCTGTTCAGAATAAGTCACCCCTGACTGCATGAGATAATCTTCATAGGCATCCTGTTCCAAACCGATCAATACACATGGGATACGGTAACAGCCATCGCGCTTTGCTACATACTCGCCAGCCGCTTTTGTGTCAAATCCTCCAGAGGAAAGAAATTCTTCCGACAGCTCACTTTCTGAAACCCAGAGCGCACAGTTCGCCATTGTATAGGTGGCCTGTTCCTCTATGTGAGGCAGCTGCTTCAATTCCTCCATAAGCGCTGGCTCTATTTTCTGACCAGACTCCATTGTAAGATTGACATTAAAGTGGCTGTCCTGTTCTGCTTTTGTATTGTTAATATCTGAAACGGAAAAACAGCCAGAAAACTGAACATCAAAAGCATACACAGACTCAGCGTTACCGTACAGGTACGAAACAGCCTCTTATTAGCCGTCATGGAGTTTGCAGAAATATTTCCAAGAAATCCAAAGCACTTTTTCAGGATCGGATGCTTTGCTGATTTTTTCAAAGAAGGATTGCTCCAACTTTCTTTGACCGCTTCAATCGGGCGAAGTTTTCCCATCTGCCGGGCAGGACCAGATGCAGCCAGGCAAACCGTCAGGAACGAAAGAATCATGGATACCACTGCGACCCACGGGGAAAAGGAAGCGGTTATCCGGCTCCCTGTCACTTCCTGCGTCAGGTCAGAGTATGCTGCCAATACGCCATAGGAAAAAAGGTATCCAAGTCCCACGGAAACCAGAATGGGAAGCACAGACAACCAGCGCGCCTCATATACGATCATCATGTGGATCTGCCTTGGAGTCATTCCAATGGATTTTAAGATTCCCAGCTCCTTTACCTTGCGTTTCGCAGAAATAGAAAAAGCGCCCCGAATGATATAGGCAAATACCGCCATAGATGCTGCCATGACCAAACCGAGCGCAAGCGCAAGTTTGGGAAGGTCACTGCTTAGGAAATGTCCCGGCGCATAAATTCCATACATCCCAAGCAGGGCTGTGTGGTAACGGAAGGGATAGTCACCAAATTCATCCGGCTGCAAGCCAATGTCCTCTGCTATCTGCGGGATGATTTCATAGACTTTTCGCGGCTGCGTCACTTGAAGATAAGCAACGATCCCCGTGTCCTCCGATAATGCGGTCGTGTCCAGCCACCCATACGCAGGGTAGCCATTGTATGCGCTGGAAACAGTCATATCAATCTCACCAACGATGGTGTACTGCACTTTTCCTGTTTTCACAAATTCTTCCCCGCTTTGAATGGGGGAAAGAAAATCCACAGTTGTATTTCCTTTCCTGCGTTCGCCCAAATCCAGGTTCAGCCGGTCTCCAATCTCAACAGATGGATTCTGCTCAAAAAAGCTTTTTCCAACCACAATCTCTCCCGGCGCCTGGGGAACCCGTCCGCGCAGGATCAGATTCTTTTCCCGCATACCGCCCCAATAGGCTCCATCACAGTTTTGGATCAAAAGATAGGGCAGGCCGGATGCAGCTGGCAATAAGGCGGTCTGATTATCTCCTTTTACCATGATGGTCTGGACATTTTCGTTATTCTGAATCAAATCCAGCTGGCCGGCATGAATCTCCAAAAGCTGTGCATCCCAATCACCGTAGGCTGCGATCTCCTGCTGCACACTTTGATTCCAATAGCTTTGGACGAATGTGCATAACGAACACAAAAAAGTTGATGCGATCAATATGGCTACCATGATAGAAATGGATGTACGCCGGTTTGCTTTCATATTCTGTTTCGCCAGCCGCTTTACAATCCGGCTGGTATCATTTTCAAATGGTAATGTCATAGTCCTTCACTCCTTTCACTATCATCCTAACCCCCAAATGTTGCAGAAACATCCCAAAAGCTCAACAGTTTAAGGGTGAATTGCTTCCACTTTAGGATATTTCTATTGCTTAATCTATCTCTCTCAACTGCTGCACAATAGACTTTTTCTCCAAAAGATGGATCAGAGCGGCAGCAATTAAAACAGGAAGCAAAATTGCCACTATCATATATCCAGCAAAATGTACTGCTGGGAAATGCCACACCCAAGTATCGTCGCCAACATAATTCAGATAGCGAACAATTCCATAACCGACCGCAGTTCCAATTAGGACAGCGATACAAATGTTCCAAAAAGCCAGCAAAATGCCTTCACACTGTACTGTCTGCCGTAACTGCTTTTTCGCCATACCAACAGAGCGCAGAACAGAAAATTCGTGTTTGCGGGAGAGTGTCGTAGCAATCAGTGTATTTACCAGATTGATAACTGCAAACAGCATGATGAATCCACACAGCCCCCATATCACAAGGCTGGTGCGTTGATACATAGCCTCGCTGTCTTGATAGTAGTCATAGAGAGATTCCATTGTTACCATCGGTGTGGTATCAAGCAGATCATTCATAGTTTTCCGAAGGGCTGGCTCTTGTAAAAGGTCATCCATACGAACCAGCAACTGACTGTTGAAGTTAAAGCCAGATGGCATCATTTGATTCATTAGTTCTTCTGGCAGTAGGAAAAATCCTGTTTTTCCAAAAAGTTTACCTCCACCATCATCTTCAAAGATACCATCGCTGATTTCTCCAGCAATTCTAAACTCTGTCTCCTGCTCCCGTATCCCATCAAACCAGCGGAACTTCACCGTATCTCCAACATGAAATGTCCAGTCGTAGATGTAGTCTGCATATTCATTTCGCAACACCAGAATCTCATGGTTTTCAGACATAGTTGAATAATCAGCCGTGCCAGTCACCAAATATTTTTCCAAGAGGGCCTGCTGATCTGGTGTGAATGGGGTAATATTTTCTTTTTTAGTCACTCCGTTGTATTCAAATTTTGCCTCTAATGTTTTATATTCCGAAACTTCTGCAACCCCCTCCATCTGCGCAATGGTCTGTATCAAATCTTCATTCAAAGGATTCTTTAACTGGACTCCAGTTTGTCCATGCGGGTCATTCTTGATCGCATTTCGGGAAAGCTCAACTTCAAATTCTCCATATTCTAAAAGCCCATGTCTTGCAAGGCGCTCCATATCCAGAGAAGAAAGGAGTGTTGTTCCGCCCATAAACATGATTCCTGCAATACCTAACGAAAGAACAGTTACAATCCACTTTTTCCGGTTGCGGGAACTTCCCATAATAGCCAGTGAAAAAGGGGTGATTTTCCGATGTAGTTTCTTTGAAACAGCAGGAAAACTCTCATATCCGGTGTTTTTTGCTGCCTCGATCGGTGAAATGCTGCCTGCAATTTTTGCAGGCTTGCTCATAGCCAGCCATATCATGCCATAGACAAGAAGGAAAATTACAATACTGGTTATTGCGGTATTACCCCAGCTCCATCCGTTTGGCTTGAACAGAAAAGCTGCAATCCCACCGATTACCAGCCCTAAAGCTGTACCATAAACACAGAAAATCCTACCTTGTACCCGAAGAATTTTCTTAATCTGTTTTGCAGTTGTTCCCATTGTACGCAACTGCCCAAATTCCCGCACCTGATTATGCACATAAATATAAAAAATACTGTAAATCACCAAATAACTAACAAAAAGTACAGCAAAAGAAAAGATCATAACAATCTGAATATCTTCCCAATTCGGCTCCAGAGAGGAAAGAAAACCATCGTTCGGATCAGAATTTTGCGCTGGAATACCATAGTCAGCTTCAATCTGCTTGGTCATGGCTTCAAATACCTGCTTGGACATTTCATCCGCATGAGCAAATTGAACAGCCAGCGCTGTTACAGAATGCTGGAATTGGCTTCCCGCTTCTGTATATTGTTTGGAACAGAAAAGGGAGTAGACCCGTTCTGTGGAACCACTGTCTGTAAGGCCTACCACAGTAAAGTTTTCCGTATTTCCATCATAAAACGGGATTGTGATTGTTACCCCCAACTCCACCGGAAGCCCCAGTTGCTCCAAATATGCCTTATCCACAGCTACATCATAAAGGTCTATGGGATACTGTCCTTCCACAATTTCATCCATAACGATTTGGCTGTTATTTTGCTCGATATAGACAGGGATCACCAGATAGTTTTCAATCTGCGTATTGGCCGCCTGCATATATATCTTTGAATCCGAAATTCTTTCATCATGCCGCAGGGTCTGCATCTGTTCATCGTTCAGATTGTGATATAACATCTGACTTGACACAAGCAATTCTCGTTTTGCTTCGGTTTCCATCCCAATCACAGACAAAGCAAAGCCAGACAGCAAGGCAACTGCCAACGCGATGGTCAAAACAGATAAAAATGTTTTAACCCGGCTTTGACTGATACTGTGCTTGGCATACTTTTTGACAATCCGGCTAGTATCATTTTCAAATGGTAATGTCATAGTCATTCACTCCTTTCGCTGTCATCCTAACCCCCAAATGTTGCAGAAATATCCCAAAGGCTCAACAGTTTAAGGGTGAATTGCTTCAATTTTAGGACAATTCATTTTCGTGTGTCTTTTTTATAAAGCCGGATAGATATAAGCAAAACCATTGCTAACTGAATTACAACAAAAAACAGCGTCAGCCAAACGCTCTCATAATAAGAAATATCTGTCCAGAAGACCACCAGATCTACCAGAGCCACCACACCAGCCGACCATCTGATTTCTCTTGGAAAGAAGTGCCGGAGCAGCAGAACAACAACGACCGGCGGGATCAGCAAGCAAGCTGCATTGATGAGTAATGTCTTTGTGATTTCCATAAGGCCACCTCCAATTTCATAATGTTGCTGTCAGCATAAATCCCAAATGTTGCAGAATTGTCCTAAAATCCATTGCCCTCTAAAAATTTTTCAAAAAAAAGGCAGCCTGCCAAAACAGACTGCCTCAGAATTATTTTATGGGCAGGAACACGGAAAAAGTTGATCCTTCCCCAACTTTAGACTCAACGGTAATATAGCCCCCCTGCATGGTAATGATCTCACGGGCAAGGTATAAGCCGATTCCGACCCCATCTATATCATGCACCGCTTCATCCCGATAGAAGCGTTTGAAGATCGTGCCCTGAGAATGCTCCGGGATGCCTCTGCCTGTATCTGTCACATCTATCCTCAAATACATTTCCCAATCCCGTACCCTCACCTGGATGCTGCCACCGGCAGAGGTGTACTTTACCGCATTATCCAGAATGTTAAACAATGCTTCGGAAGTCCAGCGGCTGTCATGGGATATTGTCAGATCAGATGGGCAGTCCACCGACAGGCTGATCTCTTTTTGTTCCATCGGAGCCAGAACACCATTGATGGCGCTCACCAGCGTATCCCCGATCACAGCATCCTGTTTCTCCAGCGTAATGACACCCGTTTCCAGGCGGGAGGTTTTCACCATTCCCTGAATGAGAAAATCCAGTTTATCCAGCTGTGTGCCTGTGGCCTGCAAAAACTCCTTACGCTTTTCTTCTGTCAATGGCCTTGTCAGCATCGTATCGTTGATCAGCTTCAAATTTGCGATGGGGGTTTTGGTCTGGTGGGAAATATCTGATACCAGGGATTGCAGTTCTTCCTTTTCTCCCTCTGCCGTATGTCTGGTTTTCTGCATCACATTATAGAGCCGTTCCAGACGATGGCTAATCCGAGACAGCAGTGTTTCCGCTTCATAGTCTACCTGGGGCCAGTCTGTACTGTCCATCATGTGATCCAATGTCTGGCACAAACCATCGGTGAACAGAGAAAGTTTCTTTTGAAAATAGTGCAGAAAAACCATGCCCCAAATGTAAAATGCAGCTGTCAAAATAATGCCGCAGATGACAACACGCACATCTTTCGTCAATAGGAAAAAAATCAACAGCAGCAAAGCGGCAGTGAGCAGAGTCCCCGCCACAATTTTTCTCAAAAATGCCCTGACAGATAAATTTTGCAGCTTCATCGAGGCTCACCGCCGATCCACTGATAGCCCATGCCGTAAGCTGTCTTAATATATTTCCGCTCGTCTGTTTCGATTTTTTTATGGATACGGCTGATGATCGTCGTCAGAGTATGCTCATCCACAAAATCCCCATCAATGTCCCACAGCTTCTCTAAAATCTGCCGCTTGGTCAGAATAATCCGGGGGTTCTTTACGAACAGGAACAGGGTGCGGTATTCCTTCGGTGTAAAGTCCAGGGATTCTCCGGCAAGGGACGCACTTTGTTCGGAGAAGTCAATTTTCAGAAAGCCATCATCAAACAGATCATGCCGGGGTGTCCGCAGTTCCAGATTTGCAAAAACCGCCGCTACTTTTTTGCAAAGCACCGTCACAGAAAAGGGCTTGGTCACATAATCTGCGCCGCCGACTTCATAGCCCTTGAGCATATCGCTCTCCTTATCATTGGCTGTGATAAAGATGATATAGGTATGCTGACCGCGATTCCGGATTTCTTCACACAAATCCAGTCCGCTGCCATCGGGCAGGTTAATATCCAACAGTGCCACATCAAATTCATTTTCCCGCAGCTTTCTTACCGCGCTGTCAAAATTAAAAACCGAAATGACCTCATATCCGTCAGAGGTCAGATTATATGCCAGGGTCCGATTCAAAAGCTGATCGTCCTCTACAATTAAAATCTTCTTCAAAGCCTTCACTTCCTTTCCCAATTTTCCGATCATACTGATATTCTAAACATCAAATGTTGCAGAAATGTCCCAATCCGATATTTTTCTTTTTAATTATAGGATAGCCTACTTTTCAGCACAAGAATAAAAATATGAATTTCAATGTCATGTTGGACAACAAGAACACCGCCGCAAACTATACGATTGCGGCGGTGTTGACTATGTATAAAATCTTCCTATAGATTTTTATGTATGTATCCCGTATTTCGCCGTTTGGATGTTCTCTTCGCCATGCAGGATTACTCCACCGCAAGTCTTTGCGCCCTGTACCATGTAGCCCTCAAAAAAGAAGCTGTAAGGCAGGTAATCATCCGTCAGGACGATGCGCTCATAGTTGTACCAGTTAAAGTGCTGGTCCAGAAACTTCCCCAGTTTGTGCCGAAGGATAGGATTTTCCACTACGGCCTTGAGATTTTTCCGGCTGTGAAACTCTAGCTTTGGCCGGTTCTGTTCCGGAATGGACAGCAGCCGCCACCGTGTTCCATCAACGGTTTCTTCCTCACCTGCCGCATATGCGCGAAACGGCTCATAGGGCAGCCTGATCCGTTCGGTATAGCCGGAAACGCTGTCTCTGCCAGCATCCTTCAGCCATGTGAAGGAAAACTCCAGCACTTTGACACCGTCTACGGCATCACACAGCCGCAGTTCTGCATAGGAATGAATATCTTTGGCGATCAAATACTTCTTCTCCTCCAGCCGCTGCAGTTCCTTTTTCAAAATAATAAATTGCTGCGGCGAACAGCCATTTCTGGAGCGGGTCTTGAGGGAAATACTATCCCGATCCACATAAACCGTTGCCATTGTCCTATTATTCATAATCCACCTCGTTTCTGTTATTTGCCCCTGTATGATGCATGGCAGTCTGTGTGACCAGGAATGGATGCTCTACATACTCCTCTTTTGCTGAGGTATATGCCGCTCCGCCCAGAGAGTCCAGATACTGCCATCCGTTTTTGGATTTTGAGATGTACACATAGAACGGTGCAAGCACATACTCATCCCGTTCATAGCAACCAAGATACTTTCTTGCAAGTACCGCCACAACACCCAACTCTGCCGCTTTCTGTGTTGTCAGGGAAACTGCCAGTTTCATTACTTCCTCTTTTTCAATATCATTGAGTCTGGAAGTATAAACACTCTCCAGGAATAACACAGCCTTCTCACCTGCGGCAGACTTTCCGGTAGCCGTGTTCTCCTGCGACAAATCAGCAAAAGAAAAATCGATGGCAGGTGGTTTTTGAAATGCACCTTTTGTCAGACGGAGGCAGGCGCGAGCCACCACTGTTTCATCCTTTTTCACAAGAATAATCTTCTTGTTAGAGTCAAAGGCGGCTAACAGGCACTCTCTCTGGCTTCCAGTACGGTAAGACAGGCAGGTACCATGAGGAAGCTCCCCAAGCCGCAGAGTGTGGTAAAAATCATCCACCTCTTCTGCCAGAAATGCACCTCGGGCCAAAGAAAGATTTTTCTTCCAGAGGCTCTCCTGCATCTCGCTGACAGGGTAGCGGATCTCACGCTGCAGGTCACCGGCAAAATATTTGAGTTTATAGAACTGGCCCATCAATTCAGCCTGTACGATCCGTCGCAGCGCTTCAACAGCCAACTCCTGCCCGTCCAGTTCCCCATAGAGAGCGCGTACCATAGCCGCGTCACCCCGCAGTAAAAACTCCGTGACAGTCTCCCTGTTCTGCTCCACAAAATCATCCGAGAAGACCAGCTTGTCTTTTAGTTCCAGCCAGTCTGCATCTGTTGTCAGAATATCTTTGCGTACCTGCTTCCAATCCGTCCTTTCCAAAAGAGCCGTCATATTGTTGAGGGCAAATACCGCATCCGGCTCCGCAGTGAAAGCCGGTATGAATGTCTGCAGCTTCGTATAGTGTTGTAACAGTTCCATGGCAGTCCTCCGGGTCAGTCCACGGATATGTCCAAATGAACTCCGGTACCATTCGCTAAATGGCCTTTCCAACAGACATTTTCCAAGCTGCTCCAGCTCTGTATCTCCTGTATACTGGCTGACCAGCTCCCGCTTTATCAGCTGCCGAAGTGTCAGCAAACGCTGATCCACAGGAAGAGGTGTCAGCATGGTGTATAGCCGAACGTAAACCTCTTTCTGATGCCAGAGCTGATACATTTCCTCGAAGGTGTACTGCTGCCCTTCTTCCAGAAGCGTAAAAAAGCTGTCATTGCGGTTCACAGAATCGCTGGCTTTCAAATTCTTCAGCGTCAGAGAATTGATGTTGCAATGCTCACAAAAGCCTGGCTCAAACAAAAGTGAGTATCTCCCCAAGGACAGGAACACTTCACTGTTCTGATCCACCAAATCCAGAAAATGCTTTTTTCTATGCTCCACTGCATAAATGAGAATTGAAAACTGGAATTGTCGGATTGCATTAAAATCCAAATGGAGCCTGCCGGCATACAGAGCATTCAAATAACTCAGTTGGTTGCATAAAATTTCTTTCCTTCGTTCCTTGCTTAAAGGATGTGGCTGGGAGATAAACCAGTTGAGGTCGTATTGTCCGGCATGGTTGTCCAGCCAGAGGTCAAAAAAAGCAGACAAATCCTCTGCATCATATTCAAATACAGCCAACAGCCGGCGGAATTTTCCCACATCGGTCATTTTCATCCACCGGAGATCTTTCAGGCGCTCTACTGACAGAAACAGCCGCACACCTTGCCGATAAAGCAAGATGCAGACTCTCTGGAGCGGACGATTCTGTTCCAACAGTTCCAGAGCTTTCCGCTCATTTTGATGCCAGCAAAACAGATACGAACCAAGAAACGGCTGCCGCATCATATCCCGCTGGTGCTCCGTCAGCATGGAAAGTCCCTTCCACTCCGCAATGGGAAAAGTCTGCAGGTTATCCAATATGACCTGCTCCTCTTCTTCATACATCACAAAGGGAAAATAGTATTTCAGGTATTCAAACCGCAGGGAAGGCAACAGTTCCAATTCCATGACTGCCAGCACCTGCTCTTGGGGATACGCTGTCAGTCTCTCTCCATACCCGTCTGCCGACTCTAAGACCGAAGCAATTTCTTCATCACCAATCTCCTGCCTGCACAACGCACCATAGAGTGCTGCAAAGTTCGGCACCCGAACCAGTTCTTCCTGTATCCGCTTTGTCTTTCGGATGTGCAGCCGTTCCTGTAATTGAAGTGTCTCCACCTGTCCACATGCCTGCGCTATGGCATCCTCTGAAAAGCTGCCTGTAAGCGCCGGGAGCAATCCGTCATCTTTCATTCTGGTCAATAGGGTCAGATGTTTTAATGTATTTCTCATGCTGCTTCACCTCCGATCAGTGTCAGTACCATATTCAAAATCTCATGCCTTGGCCGGGGTTCAGACTTTACCAGTTCACCACACAGTTCAAAAAAGGCATGTGCGCCTTTGGCTTCCATCGTCCGTACACAACCGACAGGCCATTCCACCAGCTTGTCAAACGCCATATTCAGCACCTCGTTCTTCTCGTCCTGATGATAATATCCCCCAATGAATTTAACCAGAGATTCGGCGCTGCCGTTATAAAGCTGCTGCAGCTTTTCCCGTTTCTGTATGGTTCGTTTTTCCTGCTCCAGTCGTTTTTCCTGCTCCTTTCTCTCAGCTTCGACTCTGCGCTCATCCTCCAACTCTTCCTTGGAATAGAATGTTTCCTTCAGCCGGTTGATTTCATAGCCGTTATACTCGCTGTGGAGAAAAAACTGCCGCAACACCGCTGCCAGCGCTTTTTTATCATAAAGGCGTTGGATCTCCGGTGCTTTTAAGGCACTTAAAACGAAGTCCTCATATTTTTCCGGCTCAGTTTGGAAAAATGAAAGCTCCACCCAGTCATAAAGCTGTCGCTGCTGCTCTGCAGTTAGGAATGGCCGGCTGATGTATGTTTTATATTCTCTTCTGCTGTAATACCCCTCACTTCTGACAAAGCATTCGTGAAAGTAAAACCGCTCACCAAAAATCGTTTGAAGATGGGGAAAAGTATACTCAGCCAGCAACCTCTCTACAAACCGGAAACATCTCCAGCTCGAAATTCTTAGGGCATACTCCCGCAGCAGTTTCAGTTGTGGCGCGTATTCACCACCATCCCTGTGCTGCTCAAAAAACTCCCATAAATCGATTTCTTTCCTTTCCACCAGAAAGGCAAACGCCCGCCCACTGTTCTTATGGCAACTTCTGAAATATTCTCCATAATCGGCTCCGGTTAGTTCTTGGTATCTGGAAAGCCACTGTTTCAAAGGGATCGCCTGCCTGGAATGCAGCATTTGCAAGGTAAACAACTCCATATAGTTATCCCGCTCCAGTTCCTTCGCGAGATCATCGTACTGAGGATCAAACACATCAAATCGGTACGGAAAATCTTTCTGTATCGTTTGATTCATCCATAACAGTGTTTTCGGCGCTGTGGGGTTCAAACCATATTGAACCGCTTCCCAGAGTCCCTGAAATCCTTCGTACTTGACCGTAAAGCTGTCATAGAACCGAAACAGCCAGCCAAGATACTCATAAAATTCTTCCGAAAGATCCTTTGGAGCATTCAGAAGCATCCGCCCACACGCCGCTGCGATTTTCTCGGCAGTGATGCTCTTGGAACTCAACCGATCCGGCAGCCTGTCCGCCCATACAGCGAGAGAGTTTGCCAAAATGATTTCATCGCAGCGATACCCTGCTTTAGTCAAAACCGAAAATTCGCGGCTGTCGGGCTTCACATTCATATACGGCAGTTTCATCAGCGTGCGCAGCACCAGGTCGGCTTTCCCGCGGTATTTCTTTGCCTGCTCTGCATAGAACCGGATGAACCATTCCAGCACACCAAAATCATATACCAGAGAAAGTGTTCGATTTTGTGTAAACAGGCGGCTCAGCTGGGTATGCATCGCCTCATAGCCGCGTTCCGTATCATCAAATAGCGACAGTACAAACAGGGCTTCTTCCGTTCTCATATACTCTCTTTCTGCCAGTTTCTCCAACAGGGCATGGCGCTGTGCCGCATCTGTTTCCAAAAGATACAGAGCGCCCTGCAGGTACACATCTTCTCCGGCAGACCGTCGCAATTTCTGGAGGAATGCTCCACGCTGGTTACCCACAAACATATTGTCAGACTGGATCGCACAGGTATTTCCCAGCGCCAGGGCCAGAGCGCGGAACACCTGGACATCATCGCCCAGTTTTTCCTCAAACCGCTCCAACACCTCGCCAGGGTAACGCAAATGGTATGGTTCAAAATAGCCGGACACATCCGTTTCCACCTGCCATATCTGCATCGCCCTTGTTTGTCGGTAAGTCCTTCTCGCCGTATCGTCCTGAGAAGTCTGTACTACCAATTCGGCAAAGGAATGGTAAAGCTCCAAATCAATAGCCCTCTGATATACCCGGTAAACCGGTATCCTGTCGATATGCATTAAAATCCCTCCTACTTGAAATCTTCCATAAAAGATATGGGGAGAGAGCCCTGTTTCGGCTCTCTCCCCATTGATTAACTGACAGCACACCGATGGTATGCTATATTATCTTACTCAGCACCAGCCATACTGAAAAACTCCGCAGGCGACAGCACTGTAACGCCCAAATCCCTGGCCTTGGATAACTTGCTGCCGGCATTTTCGCCGCAGACCAGATAATCCGTCTTCTTGGACACCGAGCTGCCGGCATGGGCGCCCAGTGATTCGATCAGGTCATTGATTCCGTCCCGGGTGTAGGGTTCCACCTTGCCGGTAACTACGATAGTCTTTCCTACAAAGGGATTATCCTGCACCCTGTCTTCGCTGTGTTCTGCCACAGCAGGCTTTTGAATATTCATCATAGTCTGTAACTCCTCCCAAATACAGAAATTATCTTCTACACAGAACCAGTCGTGGATATTGTTATGCAATGTCTCCCCGAAATCCGGAAGCTGCCGAAAATCATAGCCTCCATAGACCGCATCCCGAAACTCATCCAAATCATAGTGGAACACACGACCCAATACCTTGCTGGCAGTGTTGCCGATCATAGGGATGTCCATAGAAATCAGATACCGTTCAAAGGTGGTATTCCGGCTCTGCTGGATAGCGTCCCAAAGGCGCTGCCAGGACTTTTCACCAAACCCATCCATGCGGACGATTTCAGCCCGGTAGCGGTCCAGACGGTAAATATCCAGATAACTATGGATAAATCCCTGACCAATGAATTTTTCCAGTGTAGCCTCCGACAGCCCTTCAATGTCCATCGCCTTCTGGCTGACAAAATGAACGAACTTCTTCAGCCGGCGTGTTTCACAGTCAGGATTATCGCAGTACAGCGTCTTGATGATGCGATCCTCGCTCTTTTCGCCCTTTCCGCTTGATTCATGGATGCGGGTAGGCTGTCCGCAGCAGGGGCAAACATGGGGAATCGTATCCGCCATAGAGAAACCGCCTCTGTCCAAATTTTCCTCCACATGAGGGATGATCATATTTCGCTTGCTTACCAGAATCCGGTTTCCAGCCATCAGTTCCAGATCCTCAATAAAGGACAAGTTGTGCAGACTGGCCCGGCTGACCTCGCAGCCATCGATTTCCACCGGTGTAAACACAGCTACCGGAGCAATCTCTCCAGTTCTGCCCGGTGTCCATTCAATGTACTGCAGCAGGCTCTCATGCAGGTCATCTTCAAATTTATAGGCCAGACCGTCCTTATAGTGATGTCCGGTGTGGCCGCAGCTCTGGGCATAGGCGATGTCGTTAAACGAAACCACGATACCGTCAATGGGGATATCTTTGTCAGTGGCATATTGCCTCAGCTGATAAATACCGGCTTCCACATTTTCCAATGTCAGTTTCTGCTTTGTGACCAGATACTTGCAGGGCTGGAACCCCAGCGCACGCAATTCCCGCAGCTTATCTGATTTCCGGGTCAGGTGCGGAAAGCCCTCCAGCACACCAAACGGCATGAAAACCAGCCGACGCTCCTGGCATGTCTTGGCATCCATCAGACGGATGGAACCAGCAGCCAGATTGCGGCCGTTTTTATAGGGCTTACCGCTGCTGTCCTGCAGGCTGGTCTTCAGTTCCTCAAAATCACTGGGTCTGATAAAGCCCTCACCCGTCACAACCAGTCTCTCTTTGTAGGTAATGTGGGAAGGAATACCGCTGATGGCTCGGGTGTTATGGGTAATGATCTCCCCTTCGTCACCATCGCCACGGGTAGCCGCCTCCAGAAGTTCTCCATTCTCATAGGTCAGCTTTACAGTCAGGCCATCCAGTTTGAGCATCAGCATCACCTGCTGCTCACCCATGAAATTCAGAAGAACCATACTGCTCTTAGTCTTATCCAAAGACAACAGCGGGATCTCATGTCTGGTTTTCTCCAGTCTGCTTACCGCAGGATAGCCTACTGTCTGGGTTGGCGAATTTGCCATTTGGATTCCCGTTTCCTGTTCCAGCTCTTTCAACTCGTCAAAGAGTCTGTCATAGACCTCATCTGACACACTGGGCGCATTGCGGTTATAATACTCATCCCGATAACGGTTGAGCCGGTCATTCAATTCTCTCTGCTTTTCAAAAATATTCCGTTCCATTATGCTGCCTCCTTTTCAAGTACCCGGAAGGACATAACCAGTTCTTCTTCCGTATGCTTCTGTTCACTGTCGAAAACACTGCAAACACCGTCTGTAAACTGCCAGTGGGCGGCTCTGCCCCACCAAAGGATTGGGCCGCGGCCGCCGTTCCCTCTGTTGGCAGACGCATCTGGCTGATTCGCTACGGTACTATAAAAGCCCTGCGTGTTTACCAGCGTAATGTTCCGTATCTGTCCAATACATTCCGGCCGGCAGTGATCCAATATCTCCAACTGCGTCCCTTCCCGAAGTGTCCTGCGCAGCTGATTCAGGTTTTTGATCATGCGCTTTTCTCCTTTCCCCGCCCCACAGGGCAATCCTGCTGTGCGGTATGCAGCCCATTTCTGCCGGCTGCATACCTGCCAAAATTCAATTCATGGACAATACGCTGAATGGCGTCATCATCGTCCCACGCTGCGTGAAGCGTATTCCGCTCTGGTCCGGCTCCCACATGGACACATACCTTTTCACTGCCAACCTGCAGCAGCACATCCTGTCGCCTGGCGCAAACCACTGCCAGATTTCCAATTTGTTTCATGCTCTGCTCCTTCCTTGTTCATCAATAGCCGGACACCCAAAGGATGCCCGGCCATTCTCATTTGTCACGCTGCAGCAGCCAGCGCCGGAGACTGGATGCTATCCGTGTTCTCCATCAGATCTGCCATCAGCACATCCACCAAAAGTTTTCCTGCCAAATGGCCGGTATGGATGATGACCCGATCCTTCTTCAACTGGATAAACTCCTTCTCACGAAGGACACGGCTCTCTGCAGCCAGCGCCTTGTCGCTTTCTGTCAGCCTGGCGGTAACCACCCGCTGCCACTTCTGCAGGAACTCTGTTGCCTGCTCAATGTCCTTCTTCTGCCGGTCATATTCCGTCCGTTTCTGCCGCACTGTTCCATCCGGCTCCACTTCCAGCGTGTAATAGGCATGGAAAGGATCATCCGTTTTACGCAGAAACATCACAAAGCTTTCTCGCCGCTCAATCCGATCCCAGTAGCGGTCGCTGCTTCCTACACAGTGATGGAGCGCACGCCCCTCGGTAATAATATCCAGAATACCGCTTGGCACCACTACCATATAATCCGCATCGGCGTACTCATATTTCGTTTTGATTTCCTGACAGATGGCATTAACATGGGGGAATTTCTCCTCCATCTCCTCGGCCTGCAGTTCAATATCCTTCTCCTGGCATTTGAGCACCAGATCATCATGGCGCCGCCGCAGCTTTCTGGTGCGATATACGATCTCATCATAAACATCCATGTGCAGTTTCTTTGCCATGGAAAGATAATCCTCCCATGTACGCAGTACCTCATGGCTGTTTCGCCGGAAAGATGGCATCTGACGCCGCACATAGTTATAGACCTGCACCATGCTCATGCGGTCGGCAATGAACTGGACATCCCTGGGCTTAATATCCTGCTGATACATCCACAAAAGGACATTATCCGGGATTTCCCTGCCGGTGCCCTTTTCATATTGCAGCCACCGCAGCAGATCACAGCCTCCATTATGGAGCCGAAGGCGCTGAAACCTTCTGCTGTCAAGTCCCAAGGCTTTGATCAGGCTCCCTGTACTACGGTTTTTGATAAGTTCACTGACCGTTCCGCAGGAACTGAAACATTCTCTGGTAAGCTTCGGCAGGCTCGCCTTGCTGATCTGTTCCATTTGCGGTATCCGTTCGAGCACAGCCAGATATTTTTCCGGATCAACGCTTTTCTGCTTCCGAATCCAGTTGACCAGCCCTGTGCATCGAAGTTCCTTCTGTTCCAGAGTTGGCAGCGTTTTGCCATAGACCCGTCCATTATGCGAACCAGACCAGTTGTAAGAACAGGGGGATCCGGAAATCCAACGCATATTGCGCTGCTTATACAACCCCCAATAGTAGGTTCTTGGCTTCCTTTCCTTGTCATAAATCGTGCGCCGGATTTCCTGGCAATAAAGTCTGGAGTTTGGAAGGCTTTCTTTTCTGTATGTCCGGTCAGCCTGAAATTCACGAACTACAAAGCCAACTTTGCATCGCTGGATCAGGTAGGCAAAATGTTTTTCTGTCTGCATATACCCCGCTCGTCCATAGGCTTTGAATACCACCGAATGGCGGCAACAACTACAGCGGCCTTTTTGATTGTGATGTGGATGTACCTTGATCGGTACTTCCTTTTCGCAGTAGGTACAATAACCTGTTTTGGCGCCGCCCTTTTTGTAGTGGTAGTAAATGTAATTTTGCCGGATGGCAACCTTATCCACCCATCGACTCCAGTCCTTCGGAAGTTCCGGCACCTGTTCCATATCTTTATCCCATGGATCAGTTTCCCGCCGGTGCCGCTGTTCGAGCTGTTCATCGCGCACATCCCGCTGAAACTGCAGGATGGCCTCTACCGCTTTTTTATCAATGTTCAGATATGTCTGTATAGATGTCTCATCTTCCTCGCTGATCCAGTAGGCTTTGGTATACCAGTATTGCCGCTTCCAGTCCAGTCTGTCCAACTTGGATTCGCACCATTTCTGTATCAGGCTGTTATAGGTAATAAACTGCCGCTTTTCTTTATCCAGATACACTTCATAGGCCGGATTACTCCCATCCAAGCGAAGATGCTCTGGGAAAAAGAAAACATCGGTGTACAAGGGGTACAAACAAGATAAAATAGAAATGAGGGGCGATAGAGCGGAAATGTCAGATTTTCCACTCTATCTGAACACGGTCGCTGGTGGCCTTGATCGTAGAGATCAAACCATCGGCGGCTTTTCTTTTGTCGTCAAAATCTATGCTGTCCCAGTTGTCGAGATAATAGGATAACTTCTTTATCTGCTGGGGAGATATGGTTTCAACGCTCAATTCGGCGATTGCCTTTGAAATGGTCTGGCGTCGGGTGTCCAGTTCTTCAATTTTTTTGTTAGCGTAGGCAAGCAAGGTCGCATTGGCTCCGGTCAGCGTATCCAGCAGCTTTTCAATTTCTGCCTCCACCTGTGCCAGCTCCACTTGATAGGCAGTCAGTTTCGGATTGACTTTTTCCTCTCTGCCGTGGAGTATCTGAAAGTCTTTGAACTTTTCCTGCATGGCCGAGAAAATGAATTGCTCAAATTCTTCTTTGCGGATTTTCCCGCAGCCCGGACAGCCTTTGTTTTCCGTCCGTTTGGTACAGCGGAAATATCCGGTGCTGTTTGGTACATGGGTGGCTTTCAGAGCATACCCACAATGCCCGCATTTGATTTTTCCGGCCAGCCAAGTGTTCTTCGGTTTCCGTCCCTGCTGGAAGGTGGTATTTGCCATAAGTTTTTTCCGGCATTTCAGCCATGTGTCAGAGGAAATGAGTGCTTCATGGGGAGCGATAACAAGTATCTGGTCTTTTAAGCACCTGTCCTTGTCCTCCTTCACATCCCGTCCCTGATAGAGATAGCAGCCGTTTGTTCCGGCAAAGTCAGAAGCGTCATTGACAATCGCTGCGCCCTGGCTCTTGAAAAATTCGTACAGCTCTAAATCAGCCTGTGCGTAAACGGGATTTCTTAAAAGTTGGGAAAGAAATGTACGGAACATGGATTTGCCATAAATTTTTATGTCATGTTCCTCGAAGTATCGGGTAATATCTCCGAAGGAGGTTTCCGGTTCAGCGTACATCTCAAACATCAGCCGTACATGATCGGCGGCTACGGGATCGGCAACCATTTTCTTTGTGCGGATACCCTCTACCACAGTAGGCTCTAACTGATAACCGTATGGTGCCTGTCCGCTCATGTGAAAGCCTTTCAGGCACCGTGAATAGTAGGCGTCTGTGACACGCTTCTGAATTGTCTCACGTTCAAGCTGGGCGAATACAATGCAGATATTCAGCATGGCCCGGCCCATCGGGGTCGAAGTATCAAACTTTTCCGTGGAGGATACAAACTCCACATCGTACTCTTGAAACAACTCCATCATCGTTGCAAAGTCCAGAATAGAGCGGCTTATACGGTCCAGCTTGTACACGATGACCCGCCGAACCTTTCCCTTGCGGATCTCGCCCAGCAGCTTTTGAAACTCCGGTCTGTCCGTATTCTTACCGGAGTAGCCTTTGTCCTTGAATACCCGGCAGCTCCCGCCTTTCAATTCATACTTGCAAAAGTCGATCTGACTTTCAATGCTGATACTGTCCTTGCGGTCTACTGACTGTCTTGCGTAAATACAATCTTCTCTGATAAATTCCATATTGGGCTCCTTTCCTTGTTGGAATGGAGCTACCAACCTTACAACTATATTATACCATCAGCAGCCCCGGACAACAATGTTGCGAATGATTAAGGAAATCTGTCCCCATATTTGCTGAACACCTCAAAAAGACAGCGCTCAATTTCTTTTTTGCGCTGTTCTTTCTCCTTCGGGGGAAGTACCGGCGTGAGGCTTTCCAGCACAATGATCTTCCCTTGAAATGCGACAGACTTTGTTTCTCGTTCATAAGTGACAGCTTGCGTCATTGAAAACCTCCTTTGCGAAAGCGCGTGTATATGCCAGCCTTTCCCACTTGTCCCGTGGGGAAATGTCAAAAGACGGCACCCAGCAGGTGCCGCCCTTTGAGCTTTCTCCACTTCGGGTCAATGTGGTCCGAGGTCAGTAAGGACTGGAAAGGTACTTTTCTTTGGCGTCCTCCACGCTGTTGAGGTCGAATACTTCATAAAGCTGCCCCACAACACGCCGTATATCCTTCTTTGAAAATCCGCAGTCCTCCATTGCCATAATGATATAACCACGGCAAGCGTCATTGCTCCATTCGTCCGGTTCCAAGCCGGGGATCATTCCAAACGCATTTCCCATAAAGTGCACCTTTTTTGAAAAGATGGGGAGCCACGCCGGATCGGTTGACCTATCATCAGACAGCATTGCCGAGGGCTCCCCATAGGTTTTTACTTCATTTCAGACACACCGGACGGACATAGGCTTCATGCCCCATAGTATTTCAACTCTCCCCATTCTGATGGCAAGGCGTTCTCATTGCCTGCGACGGCTCACGGCTTGCAAGGCCGTTTCAACGCTCGGGCTGTGACTAAACGCAAGTATCCGGGTTCTGCGCCTGTTCCGGTGGAGCCAGCCTTGCCCCACCTATGGCATGGACCTATTCGCTCTCTCAGTTTTACAAAGACTGTATTCTCTGAAATCCGAGGTCATGGCGGGTCTGTCACACAACGCGTTCCCCTTCGTATCCGGGTGTCTTTTTATTCAATTTTCAATCTGCATGAGGCTTGTCTGGACCTCGGGTCATTGTGACCCGAAGTGTTTTGCCTCTCATAAGCCATTTCATTTTCCGGCCTAAATCGGTACGCCTTATAAAGAATTTTTCAAAATTTTTTCTAAGCGCCGCAGACCTCGCTCGATTGCGACACGAACCACTTTTTCATGGACGCCCTCTGCCCGGGCAATGTCCTGTTTGGTCATGCCAAGAATGAAATGAGCATGAATCCGTTTTGCCTGTTTGTCCGGCAGACTGGCAATCGCTGCGTGAAGCTCCTGCATGGTCACTTTCCTCTCATACAGTTCATGGGGAGATAAGACGACAAAGACAGCTTCATGCTCCAATCCGTCATCCCGATCAAGGGAATAGTAGGCTTTGTGGCGGTATGTACGCAGCCGGTAGGCAGCCTCTTTACGATCAAACTCTTTGAACATTTCTGCAACTTCTTCCGATACTTCCATGAAGCAATCCGATGTATAGAATGGGTAATAGTCCCGCAAATTGATAATAGCCATATTGACCTCCGTTTCGGTTGTTGGTTGACGAGTGACCAAAACGAAGGCGGCGGGGAGCGGCACCGGGGAATGACTTCGGGCCAACATGACCCGAAGCAGCCCCATAAGTACGCAAAAGCGCCCGGGCGGCATGAAGCCACACGGACGCATGAAATGACATAATAGTTAAGGTCCCAACAAATTTCGCATACATAGCCGGAATAACCCGGAGGGGGAGCTACGCTTTTTTTAGCTGGTGCAGGTCATGGGTACTGTGAAAAAAGGCAAAAATAGACACGGCGGCAATCCTCCTATATGCCGCCGTGGATTTACACGGTGTTAGGTCGTCGTTGGTTTAGGATAGACGAAAAGAAACGGCGGCTCTGAAAATCAAAGCCGCCGCTTCATAGGCGCGTGGAAATGTGTCTGCTTTACGACGGCTTTTTTCTTTTGCCGTCGTCCGGCAGAATGTTACTCAATATTCAATTCAATGCTTCCAGTGAAATTCTCACATTCAATGCCGATATAGTTTCCACCTTCAGGGAGTGTAATTGTATCACTATATGTTCCGGTTGTTTCAAGCAAAGTGACTGCTTCATCAGCTCCAGAAATCCAAAATACTTTTGCAGTTCCCTCCGTAACCTCCAGCGCGCAGTCAATAGACAGATCCTTACCAGCTTCACGCTTTATGGAAGTTCCGCCGAACAAATACTCTGTATCTGAAAAATCCTCATAGTTGGCTGTATAGCTTCCTGTATAATCATCAATTCCTTTTTCTTTCGTACCTTGTAAGGATGAATTTCCGGTAAGCGCTATGGAACCAGCAGACTGAACAATATTGTTATACTGATCGAGAAATTCATCTTTTGTACAACCTGAAAGCACAGAAGCACCCAATAGTATCAGGCATAATGATAAAACTATTTTCTTCACAGCTATCACCTTCCTTTCCTGCGTACAGCACGCTTTCCTTTTCCCTTGGCATTTGCCTGTTTACGGGATTTCATTTCTTTTTTGTTACTGGACATCAGTAACAACAGCACCGCCCAGAGAACCATGATGCCAACCCCAATGACCGCCAACAAAGGGTTTGAGGATGTGGTTGTTCCGGCATATTCACTCATGTCAAATCCCACTAAAATCAGCGCAGCAGAGAACGGATAGATGCTGGCAAGGATACCACCTTTGAAAAACAACATGCTGTATCCAAGGAAGAACGCCAGAATGGAACCGCCCAGATATGCCCCTCGGATCTGCCCAAAAATCAGGATCAGCGGCATACAGACCAAATAGGTCGTCAGAGCCGCTAACACGATCTGCGTACCTCCATGAAAAAACACTTCCGCTGTCAGTCCCGATAATCCAACCGTCAATCCAGTAATCAAGGTAATGCCAACGCTGTATATTCCCAGCAGAACTGCAAGCATACTGACTAAAAGTAACTTAGCTCCCAACATTTTTGGCATAGAAACAGGAATTGTCATAATGTTTTTCAGTGTATCATGAGTGGATTCTCTGTCAATGAACCATCCTCCAATCATTACCAATGAAATTGGAAGGAATATCTGAGTGTTTCCCCAGATGACATTCTCAAACAGCGCGGAAAAATCATAATTTGGATTTCGGTACTCTGCCTCCACAATCAACTGACTTCCATACTGAACCAAAGGACAGAGTGCAAGCGCCACCAGCCCTACCAAAAGGATCTGGCACCGGCGCAGTTTCAGTAATTCCGATTTTAATAAGTTCCACATAGTCACACCCCCTTAGATTTCCTGTCGCCGGTAAACAAATGCAATCAGCGCAAGAAATACAATGGCTTCCACAATAATCACACCGAATACCTGAACACCATTCAGAAAATACGGACTGACCCGTTCCAACAAATCTGCTAACTCCGCACTGGTCTGGCTTTGGTCATAAAATTGGAATGTCCAGCGGAAGGCCAGCGGCCCCGGAAACAGGGTTCCGATGTTCAAACCAAAAGGCTGTGTGAGAAACATATCGTTCATGGAAAGGATATAATTCGCAATCGTATAGAAAAAGGTAATCACGACAGACACGATATAGTTTTTATTAAGAAGAACAACGAGCAGAATACAGGGAAGTGCGCCAACCCACATAATCAGCCCTTCTTCAATTCCAACGCCAAACAAGGTCCAAAACCCAACCGGCTCCCAACCCTGAAACAACAAAACCGCAAGATTTACCAATCCTCCAACTGCCATAAAGCCAACGGCAAACAACAGTAAAACCAGCATCTTGGACAGCACCAGCTTGGTTCTATTTACCGGTACGGTAACAAGGTTTTTCAGTGTGTCATTATCAAGTTCCTCAAACAACAGATTCGAAGCCAGTATCACAAGAAGCGGCATCAAAAGCAAATATGCACTAAGCTGGAATAGGCTGGACATCACTCCATTTACAGCATCGACATCAGTGTTTACATCTGCCAGAAAGAAAGCATAAGCCAATGGCATGAAAACAGAAAGCAGTAGGGAAATAAATACCAATGGCTTCCGTTTTAATTTCAAAAATTCGCATTTGATTAGTTTAAGCAATTCCCTCGCCTCCCGTCACACGCTTGAAGTAATCTTCAAGGCTTTCTTCACAGGTGTGTGCCTCTGATACCTCCAATCCGTTTTCCACAAAGGCAGTTACAATTTTCCCAACAGGCAGATCAAGGTTGTGCAGGCGCAGATTGTGGTCGTCCTGTATAGAAAAATGGTTTTCATGGAAATTGCGTTCCAAAATCCTTGCCGCCTGTGCAGTATCAGAGAGCGTAAAACGAATCTGCTTACTGCTTTTTTGCTCCAACTCGGCAAGACTTTCTTCTTCCAGTAATGCGCCGTGGTCGATAATTCCAATATCGTCAGCCAGCAAGGAAATCTCCGAAAGAATGTGACTGGAAATCAGAATCGTTTTTCCTCTTGCGTCGCAAAGCTCCCGAATAAAGGAGCGTACCTCCGCAATACCGATGGGATCAAGACCGTTGATCGGCTCATCCAAAATCAAAAGTTCCGGATCGTGCATCACGGCAAGGGCGATGGCAAGCCGCTGCTTCATACCAAGAGAATACTGAGAAAAGAGCTTTTTATCTTTGTAGGGCAGTCCTACCAGATCCAGAGCGTCTTTGATGGCATGATTGTTTGGTACGCCCCGTAGGGTAGCAAAGATACGCAGGTTCTCTGTGCCGGTCAGATTGGGATAAAAGCCGGGGGACTCAATTAGGCTGCCGATACGGGGCAACAATTTCTTTTCATTCCCCTGCAAAGATTTTCCCCATATTTTGACCTCCCCGGAAGTCGGCTTCGTTAAGCCCAACAGCATTTTCATGGTAGTGGTTTTTCCGGCTCCGTTTCTGCCCAGCAGACCATAAATTCTCCCACGCTTCACATGGATATTTAAGTCAGCCACACTCTTTTGTGAGCCGTATTGCTTCGTCAAATTTTTTGTTTCAATGATGTAATTTGTATCCATATTCAAAACCTCCTGTTCTGTAAGGGTATTCTATCACACCAACCTTGCATGAACCTTGCCGCAACCTTGCATTAACCTTGCAATTTGAAATCCGGCAAAATGACAAAGGTTCCCGCCATAAAGACGGGAACCCACTTAAATCTCCAAAGGAAAAAGCAACATAAATTCAGTTCCTTCTCCCGGAAAGCTTTCAACTGTTATGCTTCCACCCATCTTTTCTACAAGCTGATGGACAATAGAAAGACCAAGTCCGCTGCCTTTTTCGGAGCGTCCTTTATCACACTTATAAAGCCGTTCAAATATGTGTTTCAAATCGTCTTTCTCAATTCCTACTCCATTATCCGCCAGCAGCAGCTCCATGTTATTTTCCTTCTTTGACAGGACAATTTTGATTTTGTCTGCATGGCTGTGAGCGATTACATTTTGAATGAGATTATTGACGATCCTCATATAGCTGTCCATATCCAATCTTACCCGGACAGGCTGTTCGGGAATATCAATGTCATAATCAACCTGTTTATCCTCAAAAATCGGTATCCAGTCGATCAGGATATTTCTTGTCAGCTCTGCGGCCTCAACGCTCTGGATTTCTAAAGCAAACTCGTTAGAATTTAACTTGAACCAATCAAAGAGCACATCAATATATTCTTTCAGATCATGGGATTTCCGACGGGCGGTTTCAATATAATCATCCCGATCTTTCCCTGTAACAAGCCCTTTATGTGCAGCGTCAAGATACCCGATCAGCGTGGTAAGGGGTGTCCGAACATCGTGGGAAAGGCTCGTCATAAGCTGGCGGTTGGTTTCCTCTGCCTGCCGGACAATCGAAAGTCTGCTTTCATAGGACACAACGATCTCATTGATTTCATAGGCAAGAGGTGCGGTCAGTTCATTTGTTGCAGACAGAATACGCCGGTTACCATTTCCATTTTTCACATCAATCAAAGCGTCGGTCATTTCTGCAATTTGCTTTTTTACGCGCCGAACAAGAAAGATGGAGGTCAACACAGCCACAACAGCAATCCCAATGGACAAGAAAACGATGATTTCCATCCCGGCTACACCTCCTTATTAAAGCGATAGCCAATCCCTTTGACCGTTTGGATATACTTTGGACTGGAAGGATTGACTTCTAATTTTTTACGAAGCCGGCTGATGATCGCCATGATGTTGCTGTCGTCATAGAAATATTCTTCGCCCCATACTTCCTCATAAATCTGCTGTTTGGTCAAAATTTTTCCTTGGTGCTTTGCACAGTACAGGAGCAGATCAAATTCCTTTGGTGGAAGTTCAAAAGTGCCGTTTTCCGTCGTAACAGAACGATTTTCAAGGTCAATTTGCAATCCATCAAAATCCAGTTTTTGCACAGCTCCGGCTTGCTGATTAAAGCGGGTGTAGCGGCGAATGAGAGAAACAATTCGGGCAATCAGTTCATCCATATCAAACGGTTTTGTCAGATAATCGTCCGCCCCGGCCCGTAAGCCTCGCACTTTAGAAATGCTGTCATTTTTGGATGTAAACATCAAAATCGGCAGGCTGTTCTCTTTGCGGATTTCTTCCAGCGTTTCAAAGCCATCCATACCGGGCATCATCACATCCAGCACCACAAGCTGATACTCCTGCTCTTTTAATTTCTGCAAGCCCTCTTTTCCGGTATTACAAAAATCAGCTTCAATATGTTCCGATTGTACGCTGCGTTTAATCAAAGCACACAGTTCTCTGTCATCATCTATAATCAAAATTTTATTCATGGCGCAACTCCTTCCCTTGTCTTGTCCGCCCATCAATCGGCTTCTCCGCAGTTTTAGGGAGCAGCCAAACACCGGCCATTTTCACAGCGCCGGGGATACGCCCTCCGGCACAGTAATAATTTACTCTGCGAGGTGTCACGCCCCACTTCTCGGCGGCCTCTTTTAATGTCATATAGTCCATTTCGCACCTCCACAGAGTACATTATAGTTCTTTATCTCGAATAGTACAAGTTGGAGGCCGCACATTGATGAAATGAAATACTACTTTATGTAAAATCTCATTACATTCTCATAATCTAACCCGAAATGTACAATGATATAGGGTGATATGAGAATGAACCAAGATGAAAGAAGGTTTGACTTTCACGGCCTCGGTGCGGCTCTCAAACGAGCCAGAGAAGAAAAGGGCTGGACACAAGCCTATGTTGCGGAATTAGTAGACCGTGACTCCCGTACCATTATGAATATTGAGAACAAAGGTCAATATCCCAGTTTCGACCTTTTTGTTAAACTCATTACCATGTTTGATGTCTCAGTTGACCAGTTTATTCATGCAGACGGAGGGGCGAGGTCAAGCTCTTGCAGAAAGCATATTGACGTGCTTCTAAACTCCATGAATGAAAAAGAGCTTGTCGTGATAGAAGCCACAGCCGAGGGCATTAAGAAAGCCAGAGAAACGGAGGTTCCAGAATAAGGGCCTCTGTTTTTTTGCGCCATTTTAGGGGCTGCCGCTAAGTGGCAAGCAATGCCTCTGTGGCCACAAGTGGCACAAAGGCGGCTTGTTGGGGCTCGCCCCAAACCCGTATCTTCGGGCCAACATGGCCCGAAGTGTCAGCGTCGCTTTGCTCCTTATTTTCATAACCTTAACGCTCCTTTTCCTGCTTTTTTCCCGGCTCGGTGTAGCCCATCAAAGTGTCAATGTTCGCCTTGATCGTGACGATCTCCTGCATATCCCGTCGTGCCTTTTGATATTCTCCATAGAGCTGTTTTTTCTTTGCTGTGAGCTTGCGGCCTTCTTCCTTCAGTACATCCATTTTTGGGAGCTTTGCCCCGCCCAGCAGAGAGCGCATTTCCGCTTGTGCAGCCCGGTACAGTTCAAGGTCGGCCTCATGCTCCGCAAGGAATTTCCGGCTGTACTTCGTCGCCTTATACTGCTCAAAGACTGGGCGGGTTTTGGCATACTGAACCGTTGCGGCCTTTAGCCCGGCATTGGTTTTCATGGCCTGTTCCGTCTGCTTGACCTGTTCGGAAATAGCATGGAAACGGTCTGCCGCCTCGGTGGCTTTCTGCGCCAACTGCTCATAATCGGTCAGGTTATTGTCCTGTATATAGGCAAGAGCGGCGGCCATCTGCTTAATGTTAAATACCTTCGCCCAGCGTTCATATCCCGGCCCCTTACCGGCAGCCAGCTTTGCTTGAATATCCACCGCCAGACTGATTTTCCGCTCCGAGCGCCCGGGGCGTTTTTCTTTGCCCTCAATGGCGGACAGAACATCTTGCAAGTCGTAGCCGTCCCCCAGCGTGGAGGCACGCAGACGAGTGAAGCGTTCCTGTCCCTGCCCGGTCAGCCGGAAGCTGATACTGCCTCCCCGAACCTTCTTGACCTCATATCCGGCCCGCTTCATCAGATTGAGAAATTCGTCCAGATCAGCGGGGCGTTCCGCCAGTGCAGTATCAATGGCAAAGCACAGCCTGTCCTGATAGGAAAGCGGCCCCTTTCGTTCTTTTTGCCATTCTCCATAATTCCGATACTTACCCTTGCTCCGGGGCTTCGGGTTCTCCACGATGGACAGCCCGTTTTCAAGGCACAGCCTGTCAGAGAGCCGCCGAAGGGCGAAGCTGGAGCCCCAAAAGTTTCGGAATTTCCGGGTGCAGTCAAGGGTGGTGGAGTTGTAATAAATGTGACAATGGATGTGCTGCTTGTCGGTATGTGTGGTAACGATAAACGCGTGCCGCCCCTTTGTCCAGCGCATAGCCAGCTCATAGCCGATACGGTTCGCCTCCTTCGGGGTGATCTCGCCCGGATAGAAGGATTGTCGTATCTGATAGCACAGCACATCATTTTCTTTTTTCTGTTCCCGACCCGTCATAGCGGCATAGCTGGCCTTTGCCAAAAGGAACTCGTCTGCCACGGTGGCCGGATCACATTCATAAGCGGAGATATACTTTCCGCTTTCTGTTTTCTCCGGGTCCTTGCCATAGTCCAGACAATCCCGGATAGCCTCAGCAATCGTTTCGCCTTCGCCCGCATGGCGCTGTAACAAAGTTGTGGTAGCCAAAAATCATCCCTCCTTTCCATGAGAAAAGGGCGGCCCATTCAGACCGCCCCGACTTCGGGTCAGTATGGCCCGAGGCTGCTTAACTTGCCAGAAACCGGTACAGAGCGGATTTGCCTCCGTCCAGCGCCCAAAGAAGGGAGCCCGCCGCCGCTTGCAGTCCATACGGCGAAAGCAGGAAGGCGAGGAACAGAAATACAATCCCGCCGATGGGGGTCGGCGTGAAAAAGAGGACGATACCGAGCACTGCCAGGATCACGGAGGCAATCGTCAGCAGGAAGGCGCAAATATCAAGCAGAAATACCAGCAGAGCCGTCAGAAGGGGCAGCGCCAGAGCGAAGGGCGCAACCAATATTTTCAGCAGTATCTTCATCATCAAAACCTCCTTTATCTTTTCTATCTTCATTTTACCATGCCTGTCCGGGGACATAAATGTTGCGAAAGATTAGTGAATCCTGTCCTAAATCTATTTTCAAATAAAAACGGATGGTCTAATGAAACCATCCGTTTTTAAACATATTCTATTTTTCTGGTTTGATAGTTTGCTTAACCAGTTCAGTTTTTTGTTTCTCAATGAGATTTGAGTAAACTGCATAAGCAACATTTTGAAAATAATCGATATACAAACTCTGGTCACTTGCAGGTAAAGGGGCCAAACGTTCTATACCGTCATCTTCAAGCTGGTATGTTTTTACAATATTGATTTTCAAGTCGGTTTGCTTAAAATTCACATCGATTACTATTGTTATCGGGAGTGTCTTGTGCGATAACTTGTAACTCATACTTGAAAAAATAAAACCTTGAGACATACATTCCTTTACAAAATCATTATTTCTTAACCCGTCACCTTTTAAAATCGCAGAATCTACAATTAATTTAATTATACGACTATATAGAAAAGTTATCAATGTCATAGTAGGCAAAAGTTATCATCAAAATGAAAAAGGAAGGGCGACAGGCAAAACCTGCCGCCCTCGTCTTACTTTGCCACCAGCTCGGAGAGCTCCCGCAGCACCTTTGACACCTCGCCCCACAGCTTTTCATAGTCCCGCTTCAATCCGTCGATTTCCTCCGGGTACACGCCATAGGTATGCGCGTGTACGGCGACCTGATTGAGATTGTTGGAACAGCGCCGTTGCAGAGAGATCAACTCTTTTACGGGTGCAAGGTCGATGTGCAGGATATACCCATTCAGAGCCATTTTCCGTACATAAGCCCCGGCGTTGGAAATGCCCGCCTCGGCCATCCGTTCATGGATGGCTGCCAGCTCATCCGGCGTTACCATAACGTGCAGATGGACATTCCGCTTGCGGTTCTCCATCAGCGTTCCAGCTCCCGGCCTTTCCGGCGCTCTTTGGGTTCCTTTACCTTATCAAGCGGTTTTGCGTCCAGCTCCGGGGGCGTGGGTGGGATGGGCGTGTTGTTGGGTACGCCGTCGATCATGTTGCAGTTCTGCTCCGTGGAGAGCTCGGCGGTTTTCAGATAGTTGTCTTTTTCGTGCATGGCGTTCCTCCTTTATCGTTCCTCATGGTTTTTATGGCTCCGCTTCTGGCATGGCTCCTTCGGGGGTTCCTGCCCTCTGGTTCCTTCTTTGAGCCGGGCGGTAATGGATGGACGCACCCGGTCAGGATTGCCCGGTGCTGGTTTCAGTTCATAATCCTCCATCTGCTTTTCGGTCAGCGGCTTTGCGTAGGTCAGTTCGCCCCATGCCATCAGACTGCCGTCTGCCACAGGACGCCGCCTGTCATCGTCGTAGTTGACGATGGAAAGAGGCTGGTTATCCGGCAGCTTCGGGTAAGTTCCTATGTCCACGGGCCGCTGGGTGGAATAATAGCGGTAAACGCCCTCCGGTTCCAGCTCGGTATGCTTGACCGCCGCATGGTAAAGATGCTGATAGTCGTCCACCCGGCGGTCAAAGTCCCTCTGCGCCCACGCCTGACTGGTTCCATAGCGGCCCCAGTAGTAATCCCGATGGCCGTTTTCCCCCTCGGTAAACTGCCAGGTCACAAAGGGGCTCGGCGCTCCCGGATTATGCCCCAGCGCAAAGCCGTGTCCGGTTTCAAAGGTGGCAGCTTTCAAAATCACATATCCTTGTACTGTCTCCAAGAGATACCTCCTTTCTGTGCCTCGGGCTAACATGACCCGAAGTGCTGGATGTTACGAAATAAGAGGGCAGACCGGGGAGAAATGTAATAAGATATTCCCACCCCGGAAACACCCTCAAAAAAGCCCGGAATGTCAAGCCTTTGGAGGCGGCAAATCGTAACAGCCGCCCGGCCTTTTCTCCCGCATTTTCCTCATGCGTTCCCGGCTTTTTCGGCGGTTCCCTTCGGCCTTGCAGGCGTCGGAACAGTAGGCTTGACGCCCCTCGGGCAAAAACGCCTTTCCGCAGACCGCACAGGCTCGCAGCTCCGGGGAGATGCCTTCCGTTGTCAACGACGCTTGAAGCTCCGGGTTAAGAGGCAGGACAGACTCACGGAAATAACGGCAGTACGCCCCTGTCCAGCACTTGTGCAGCATATAGCAGGCACAGTCAAGAGGAAGGCACAGGCCGCTTTCCCGGTCATAGTTGGCGCACATCCCCGTGACCAGAGAACGGATTTTCTTCTTCTCGTCACGGGTCAGCTCCCGGGCGTCCATTTATGACTTCGGGCCACGATGGCCCGAAGGGCGGGGCTCCACGATCAGCGCCCGGAACTTCTTCCGGCACTGTTTTTTCTTTCCTTTGCACTCCTTGTAATAACGGCATCCCTTACAAGGGTCGTCATTGTCCCAGCCGGGGTGCGGTACTTCCTTCATCATTCGTTCAAAAGGGCTGCTTGTAAAATTCATTCTCATTCCTCCGTATCTTCCTCCCATGGCGGGGTATCTTCGTCCTCGGGTTCCTCTGCGATCTCCTCCAGCTCCCCGTCCTCATATTCGCAGTAATCATCTTCCAAATCCGGGGCTTCATGCTTCGGCTTGTAAATCTTGAAATAGTAACCAATTCCACCGCCGGCCAGCACCACCGCACCGATCAGGAGCAGAGAGAGAAGGGGACTGTCCTTTTTCTCCGGCTTGGGTTCCGGTACTTCCTCCACCGATTCGGTGGGCTTTGGCTCTGGCTCAGGGGTCACTTCTTTGGGCGGTTCCTTACCCTGTTCAGCAAGAGGCAGAAGGTCGTCTGTGGTAACGGTATTGAGGAAATAGACGTTCTCGCTGGTTTTCTGTTTGTCGATCACCAGATAAAACACGCTCTCGTCTGCTGTGGTGATGGTGTAGAACTCCTTTCCATCCTCGTCGGTGGCGTTGTCCACCACGGTTCCCGTCCCGTCCGGGGTAAAGGGGTTCTGGGTTTCCGGCTCTGCTTCGGTTTCTGCCGGGGAGGGAGCTGTCTCCGGCTGCGACTCGCTGCTCTGTGCATAAGCCGGGACTGTAAAGATCAGGCAACACAAAAGGCTGGCAGCCATCGCCGCCAGCCTGCGAAATTTAGTTTTCTTCATGGGCCGTGTCCTCCTTTTCGGGTGCCTCCGGCTTCGGGTCAGTATGGCCCGAAGCGGTAAGGCTGTTTTTGGGGTCATTCAGAAAAGCCATAAGCTGGGCGGGCGTCAGTTTGAGGGAGCGCACCGCCTGCACGATCTGGCTGTTTTCTTCCTCCTGTTTCTGCTTTTCCAGCTCCCGGATTTTGGCCTGCCACTCAGCAGCCTTCTCCCGTGCTTTTTCCAGTTCCTTATCGAGCTTGTCGATCTTGTTCATGCAAGGACTCCTTTCCTCTGGCTCACAAACGCCCGAAGGCATAGAAATGTGTCTGCCAGTAGCTTGAATTGATGTTTGCGTATTGGATGGGCGAACCACAATGAAGCATCATCCCGCCGCCCACATAAATCCCCACATGGGATACAGGGCCGGGGCTGTCATAGGTTCCCGTGAAAAAGATAATGTCGCCGGGCTTTGCCTCGGAGGGGGAAATGATAGCACACTGGTTGTAAATGCCCTGCGCCGTGGTACGGGGCAGGTTGTGGACGCCGCTGGCCGTGTACACCCAGCAGACAAAGCCCGAACAGTCAAAGGAGGTGGACGGGCTGGAGCCACCCCATACATAGGGCCAGCCGATGTACTTTGTGGCTTCTTTCATGAGCGCCGCAAAAGCCGGGTCATCCAGCGCCTCGCCGGGTATCTCATAGCTGGGGCCGGTATCTTCACCGCCGTTGTAAATCCCTTCCCACAGATAGGGCTTGTTGCCTTTGAGCTGCTGCATAACGGTGTAGATTTCCCGCTGCTGTTCGTTAAGCCTCGGCAGGATCACGGCAGGCAGCGTTTTGTTTGTGAGGGTCACATTGAGAATGTAATACTCATAGGGGACTTCCTCGGTGGTGGTTTCCCCGGTCTCCGGGTCGGTGCTGGTTTCGGTGCGGTAGCGTATCTCGACTTCCTCCGTCAAGGTCAGCTCATACTGTGCCTCGAAAATCTCCCGCAGTTCGTCCTGCACCTGTTCCCGGAAATAGACATGGTACTTTGCAGAGAAATAGGATGCCAGCTCATAGGGGTTATGGCCGATCTCGTCCACGGAATAGCGGTACTCGTCATAGCCGGGATGGGTGCTTTCAATGTTCGCCACCGTCTGCGCCAGCTCGTTTTCCAACGCTGTATAGTCCTCGTCCACCCCCAGCAGGTCCGTATCCTCCGAGGCGTAGGAGGTGCCGGATAACGCATTGGCAAGGCCGCTGCCAAGCGTGGGGAAAATGGAACTTACCGCCGACACAAGAAAACAGAGCAGCAACAGCAGGAGCAGGACCAGCACCGCCACGGGATGACGGGTCACAAACTGCGCCGCCCGCCGGGTCGCAGTTCCCGAAGCGGCAGCGGTTTTCTTTGCGGCCTTTGCGCCCTGTTTTGCAGCCGCTTTTGCCTCTTTGGAATACCGGCGTTTCAGTTTCCATTTCTGCTGCACACGGGAAAGCGGATTGCTGGCAAGTTCCGGGTGCTCGGAGGCCATCTTCTGAAAATCCACATTGGCCCGGGCTTTTATGTCCTTCCGTTCCCACTTTGCCACCTTCCGGGCTGGGTGTTCCCGCCAGCGGCGTTTGGCATAGCGGGTCAGTTTCCGGGCTCCGGCCTCTGCGGCCAGCTCGGATTTATGGGCTCCTTCCACACCCACATTTTCATGCTCAACCTCGTGTATCTTGTTGTGGACATAGAACCACGCTTCTGTACGGGCTCCCCGGACTGCCTTTTTTGCAAGCCCCGGCGGCTTCTTCGCTGCCCGTTTTGCCTCGGTCTTGTCCAGTTTCTCCCGGGCCTTTCCCAGCTTTTCCCCGGTGTGTTCCGCTTTTGCCTGTGCTTTCTGGTACTTGCCCTTTTTGCTCCCGACCTTCTCGGCGGAGCCCTCCGGCTCCTGTGCCTTGCCGGTATCCTGCGGCCCGTCCGCTTCATCCTCCTGCCTCATGCGGTCAGAGGGACGGCTTTTCCGGCTGTCCTCTTGAAACTTACCGCTTTTGGACTTCAGACCATCATGGCCCGAAGGGCTGTCCTGTCCGGTATCCTCGTCCTCAAACCGCAGACGCCGGGATGGTGCGTGGGAAGGTCCTTCCCGTTCAGCCGGTCCGGGGCGATTGCCCCCGGTATCCTCCGTCGGCCCCGGCCTCTGAAAATTCCGTTTGTCCGGTTTCTTTCCGATGACGTATCCCTCCTTTCCAAACCTCGGGCCAACATGGCCCGAAGTGTGTTATGCCCGGTTCATTTCCTGTTTTTTGTCCTCCGGGCGGGTGGTCATAATGGCGTACAGCTCGGTATTCTGCGGGAAGCGGTCAACAAACGGGATGGTGGTATTCCCGAAGAACAGCAGCCCTTCGCCGGAATTGGTATGGGTCACATAGGAAAGCTGGTGGGGGCTGATCCCAAGCTGTTTAGCTAAAATCTGCCGGTCCCCCTGTGCCTGCGAGAGCAGCACAAGGAAGTCCGAGTTTTCAAAGATGTTCTCAATCTCTGGGCTTGCCAGAAAATCCTTTACGTTCTGCGTTAAAGCACTCGGAACGCACCCTTTTTTTCGCAGCATTTTCCAGATCGCCACACAATAGCTTGCCGTCAGCCGGTCGCGGAGCAGCACATGGAACTCGTCGAAGTAGCACCATGTAGCGATACCACGCAGGAAATTCATGGACACCTGCGAGTTTACCAAGTCCTGCATAATGAGCATGGCAATCGTCCGAAGCCCGGCCCCCAGCTTTTTTAAGTCAAGGCATACCAGACGGCGGTTTAAGTCCACATTGGTTTCATGGTTGAATACGTTAAGGGAACCCGACACATAAATTTCAAGGGCCGTTGCCAGCCGTACCGCCTCGCCCTCCGGCTGGGAACAGAGCAGGTCATAGAGAGTTTGGAGGGTCGGCATTTTCGCCGTCTCCGGGTTCTGCAAATGCTCCCGGTACATCTGGCGCACACAGCGGTCAATGACAGTCCGCTCCACCGGCTGCAAGCCGTCCTTGCCGCCAACGATCAGCTCCATCAGCGACAGGATAAAGTCGGCTTTCAGCGCCATCGGGTTTTCCTCGTCGAAGCTCAAATCAATGTCCATCGGATTGATGTGGTGGGGGCTGTCCGGGGCGATCTCGATGACCTGTCCGCCCAGCCGCTTGATAAGGGGCGAATATTCGCCCATCGGGTCAACCACAATGATCCGGTCACGGGTGGCAAGGAACACGTTTACAAGCTCCCGCTTTGCGGCAAAGGATTTGCCGGAGCCCGGCACGCCAAGAAACAGGCCGTTGGGGTTTTTGAGCTTTTTCCGGTTTGCCATGATGACGTTATGGGAAAGCGCATTGAGCCCGTAATAGACGGCTTCGCCATCCATGCGAAGCTCCTGCGTCATAAAGGGAACGAAAATGGCCGTGGAGCTGGTGGTCATGCCGCGCTTGATCTCAATGCCGTTATGGCCCAGCGGAAGGCTGGAAAGAAAACCGTCCTCCTGCTGGAAGTCCAGCCGCTTCAAGGTGCAGTTATATTTCTGGACGATACCGGACACCGTGAACAGGTCGTTGTCCAGTTCCCGGCGGGTCGGGGCCATGTTTACCACAAGGAAGGTCAGCAGGAACATTCGCTCGTTCCGGCTCTGTAAATCTTCCAGAAGGGTCTTTGCATCGTTGCTGTACGTTACAAGGTCGGGCGGAAGTATGTCCATGTCGTACCCTGACCGGGCTGCCTTCTTTTGTTCCTCCACCTTCATCTTGTCAATGTCGGAGACTTTGGCCTTAATGGATTTTACGGCGGCGGCCTGATCGACGGTCTGGATATGGAGGGTGATGGTCATTTCCGCATCCATTTCCAAAAGCTCCGCCAGCAGCTTGTCCGAGAGCTCCGAGGCCAAAATCTGCAAGTAGGAGGCAGCGCCCCAAGTCGTCCCCACCCGGAACAGACGGCTGAAACGGAAGTCGAAGCTGTCCGGGGCGATAAAGTCTTTGGTGGAAAGCCCGGTTTTGGGAATCATATCCCATGAAAACCGGAAGGGGGAGCCGCTGCCGGGGTGGAGCTGCCCGTGAAGGAGCTCCAGCCGTTCCAGCCCCGAAAGGGAGCGGCACTTGACGCCCAGCTTTTTGAAGTTTCCGCAAATGTCTGCCTCGACACGTTCCAGCCTTGCCCTGGCGGTGGGAAGGTCGTCCACATTCACGCCGAAGGTCAGGAGCTTTGTGCGGACAATGCCGTTGTTGCTTTTGGCAATCTGGTTTTCCAGCATTTCCACATACTCGCACCGGACGCTGTTGTAATCGTCATCCTGCATGGGGATGTTCACGCTGTACCGGCTGCCCGGGCGGCTCCGGTGATTGAGGAAGGAAAGCTGGAACGGAAGGCTGCTGTCAAAGTAGTTGAGGCAGGCGCTCCACCCGTCAAAGATGGCTGCCTGATCTTCGGACTGTGCGAGCTGGTAGTTGATGTCCTCATATTCAATGGTTTTGGTGTAATAGCAGTCCGCCACCCGGCACACCCCGTCCCGGTACATTTCCCGGTAAGGGAGGGTCTGCTGGGCGGTGGTGGGAATGTCCTTTCCCTTTGTGAACAGGCCGAGAAGGCCCGTCTTGTCAGGCTTTCTGCCTGCGGGCTTTCCGGCCCTTCTGTTGTTTCGCAATCGGCTGCGCCTCCTTTCTGGCGCCAAGCAGCGCATAGAAGTTTTCGGTTTTGTAAGGCCGCACACGGGGATAGAGGAACCGGGTGCGGATGATGTTTTTCAGCACTTTTTCCAGCGGCAGGCCGTCCCGCAGATAGCCAAAGATCTGCTCGTGCTCTTTCTGCACCGAGGCAATATTTCCCCGGCAAAGGGCCGAGTCCAGATACCGCACACGGTCCATATGGGAAGTAACGTTGTGCATGGCCTCCCAGATGCGGTCGTAGCCGGAATCGTGGTACAAAAGCCTGTGGAAGTCGTTATCCAGCGAGATGAAGAAGTCATCTGCTGCATCCTGATCCAGATAAAGGTCTTCGTTCTGCCGGTTCAGCAGTTCCTGAAATTCGTTCAGCTGTTCCCTTGTCAGCTTTCCGGCCAGCCCGCGCAGCAGCGCCGGTTCCAGAATGCGGCGCATGGCAAAGCCTTCGTTCAGGTATGGAACGCTGATCTTGGACACAATGCTGCCGCGCTGCGGCAGAACATCCACAAGCCACTCGCTTTTCAGCATCATCAGCGCTTCGTGTACCGGTGTGCGGCTCATGGCCAGCTGTTCGCACAGTTCGGCCTCGCTCAGCTGACAGCCCGGCTGCAGCTGCAAGGTCATAATATTTTTGCGCAGCATACGGTAGGCGTAAGCCCGGTTATTTTCGTCCATTCTGCGCACGTCCAGCAGCAGCGGCAATGCGCTGGCCTTTTCTTCTCTCATAGCAGTTTCCTTTTTTGCTTGCCGTAATTTTACCGCAGGGCGCACCGCCCCGCAGACATCTGAAATCATTCTTATTATAAAGCATCCCGCGGCACATGTCAAAAAGAAAAAGCACCAAGCATTGCTGCTTCGTGCTTTTTTGTGGTGCGCCTCGCACACTCCTATCCGAACAGTCTTACAAACATCCCCTTTGTGTTTTCTTTCCGGAGGAAAATCGGTTACTTCTTCCGTTTGTTCGTCTGATACATCGCCCCGATCACCTGAAGCCGGTTCACCCGGACATCTGCGCCAAGGGTGGACTCCGTTTCCGGGGTGACCAATTCATTTTCTACCGCCCAGCACACGGCTTTCAGAACCTCTTCATCCTGTACGTCAGTGTATGTCTGCTGAGAGGCCGGTTCCGGCTTGCCTGCCATGTTCCACAGCACTACAGCCAGCTCCTGCCGGGTCTCAGGAACCGCAAAGCCTTCGGGCAGGTTATTTTGAATGTAGCTGTGCGCCAGCAGAATGCCGCCGCCCACAACGGCCGTGCCAACGGCCAACGCAGCGATCACAGCACCTGCGCCGCCATCTTCAGAACCAGCACCGGGCTGTTCCGGGTCAGGCTCCGGCTTATCCAAAATCGCACCGCCGCCGATCGTTCCGCCATTGTTCGTGATCGTGCAACCCCTGAAATCGCCGGCCGTAACGGATGCGCCCTCTTGATTGACCAGTGTTCCGGTGAATTTAGTGACCGGCGTGCCGGTTGCCTGGATCGTTCCCCTGTTGGTCACTTTGCCGGTCACTGTGCCGCCATTTGCATTCAGGACGCCGTCATTTTCAATGGGGATGCTGAGGGTGCCGTCGGTGCCGCTGTCGATCAGCGTCAGGGTGCCATGATTGATGATCTTGATGTCGCTTGCCCCCGTATCTGCAGAAACCGGCTTGCCTGCCAGATCCACCGTAACCGTGACTCCTTCCGGAATCTCTAATGTGTTTTCCATTTTCGGCGTTATGTAGCTCGGGAACTTGAGGGAGATGCTTTCGCCCGCTCCGCTCGGGATCTTTGCAGTCGGCCAGCTGTAGCCGAGCAGATAAACATACTCGTCCCACGTCGAGCCTTCAATTGTTCCTTTATAAGGGGAGCGATGCTCAATTCTGTGGATCTTGCATCCTGTAATTCCAGCTGCCGCATATCCCGAATTTTCTACTGTACCGGTAAACTCGGCGCTACCCTGACCCGTGATCTTGCCCATGTTCAACACAGTTCCGCCGACCTGAGTGTTGTTCACCGTCAGTGTGGCCCTGCTGCCAATATAGATATCATAACGTTCGCTGCCCTTGACAGAGCCTCCGCTCATCACAGCAGATCCGTTATCCACCCATACACCATACCCACCGTTGTCTTCGATGGTACCGCCGGTCATGGTGAATTCAGATGTACCGCTGCCTATTGCATAGATCGAGACACCATCCGTATTGCAGTTCTGGATCTCGCCACCGGTCATGCTGAAGCTGGCTGTTTTTCCGTTGGAGGCATACACTTTAACGCCTGCGCCTTCATGTGCTGTGCAATCTTCGATCGAGCCGCCGGACATCTTAAAGGAGCCGCTGGACACATATACGCCGCCGCCCGCGTTGGTCGCATTGCAAGCGGAAATTGTTCCGCCGGACATCTCAAAGGAGCCGCCATCCACATATACACCGCCGCCGTCGGTTGCAGTAAAGCCGCGGATCGTGCCGCCGGTCAGCGTCAGTGCATTGTTGCTGTCACTGCTGCTCATCCAGATGGCACCGCCGTTGCCAGTCACGGTCCCGCTGCCCTGAATGACACCCGTTCCGATGCTGTCCTCGATCGTCAGCGCGCCGCCCTGGATCCGGAACGCTTGGCTGTTTGCCGCTGCCGTAAGTGTATGGCCGTTCAGATCAATGGTCAGACTGTTTCCATTGTTAACTGTAACTGCCTTGGTCATCACAATGTCTTTCGTCAGCCGGACCTTGCACTCGTTGTTTATATAGGTCAGCTGATCCAGCGAAGAGACCTCTAAATAGTCCCCACTGCTGTTTTGCCGGTCGATCTCCTGTCCGATCACAGTTTCAGGTTGCTGCCCCCCCCGGACGCAAAAGCAGGGGCAGGCATGATGCTGACTGCCATACTGACCGCCAGAACCATGCTGATCAAACGTTTTCTCATTTGCAAAGTCCTCCTTGAAAGTAAAATTTTTCCTGTCTGTTACAGACAAATCATTGTTTTTATTCTAACGCTTTTGAACGGTCATTGCAATAAGCTGCAGCGATCCAATGCAATGTATTTTCACACAAGACCCGTTTCTCTGTTTTCTATTTTTGTACAATCTTGCTCTTGTGCATCGCAGCGGAATCGATTACAATAAAGTCTGACAAAGGCAGTGTGGCCCCGGCGGGCTGCACTGCCTTTTCTTTTTTATATCGAAAACCCGAATCTTCTGGCAACCAAGATCATCGTGCCGCACCGGCTCATCCAACGGGAGAGCTGCTGCCCGCCGCCGGAGATCTGATGTGCAAAAAACGAGGCCGTTCCCTCTCTTTTCCAGAGAGGCAGAACGGTCTCGTTTTGCTTATTTTTTCCGGTACTCCCGGGGTGTCATGCCGAAGTGCGCCTTGAACGCCCGGTTAAAATAGGAGAGGTTCTCAAACCCGCACCGGGAAGCGATGGTCAGGACCGTCTCATCCGTGGCCTGCAGCGCTTCGGCGGCGGCGTTGAGCCGGAACTCGTTCAGAAAGGCCACAAAGCTCTGCCCGGTCATCTGCCGGAACCACCGCATGAAGTGGCTGGCACTGAAGGAGCAGACCCCGGCGGCATCGGCGACCCGGAGTTCCTCGGTATAATGGGCCGAGAGCCATTGCAGGAGCGTTTTCAGCCGCTGGGTGTCGGCTGTCTCGGCGGCAAGCCGCTGCCGGCCCTGTGCAAGGAGCAGGGCAAGAAACCGCAGCAATGCCCCCTTGACCTGCAGCTCGTAGCCGGGGAGCTTGGCGCGGTTGGCATCCTCCACCTCCCGCAGGCAGGCGGCGGCCTGCAGATAGCACAAATCGTTCGGGGTCAGCCGCGCAGGCAGCGACAAGCGCCCGCTTTGCAGCGGAAGCAGATATTTCTCGGCACAAAGGTCCTCTGCGCCGCCCAGAAGCTCCAGCTCAAAAATGATATTTTCGTATTCCATGCACTGCCCTTCGGCCTGCCGCAGGGCATGGAGGGTGCCGGGCGTAAAAATAAAGATGTCCCCCATGCGGGCCGGGCAGCTCTCAGCGCCCACCTGCACCAGTCCTGTGCCCCGCTTGACAAAGACCAGCTCCATGCTCTCCTGCCAGTGGAGCGCCACCTGCGGAAAGTCCCCCGGAATGGTGCAGGGATACAGATTGAAGGGAAACCGCACGGCACCATGCTGCTTGGTCTCCTGCAAAGATGCCTGATTTTGCATCGTTTCACCTCCCGATGATAGGATTGTACCACAGTCTGCGCTTTTTAGGCAAGATTTTGATTGTTTTATGTGGTATATCTGGAAGTACAGATGTCAAACCTGTTTTCCGCAAGGTGTATCTGAAAACAAAGAATTTGTAGAAACAGACTCTATTTTCGACTTTTCAGATACACCCTAACAAAGGAGGATGCATTTATGAGCTTTACCGAAACGTTACAGGGTCTCACGGGCAAGCCGCTGGCAGACTGCACGAATCAGGAGCTGTATCTCGCGCTGCTGGAACTCGTCCGGCAGAAGAGCGCCGACCGTGTGCAGCCGGTCACCGGCCGCAAGCTGTACTATATCAGCGCCGAATTTCTCATCGGCAAGCTGCTGTCCAACAACCTCATCAATCTGGGACTGTACGATGAAGCCCGCGATGCACTGGCTGCCGTCGGCAAGAGCCTTTCCGATATCGAAGAGGTGGAGCCGGAACCTTCTCTGGGCAACGGCGGTCTGGGCCGTCTGGCTGCCTGCTTCCTCGACTCTCTGGCAACGCTGAACCTGCCCGGCGACGGCGTGGGCCTACGGTATCACTTCGGCCTGTTCCATCAGTCCTTTGAGGACGGCGTGCAGAACGAAAAGCCTGACCCGTGGCTCACCGCCCACAGCTGGGCGGAAAAGACCGACATCACCTACCCGGTGGAGCTGGCGGGCAAGGAGTACACTGCCCGGCTGTACAAGCTGGCCGTTACCGGCTACGAGGGCCGCACCAACACCCTGAACCTGTTTGACCTTGACACCATCGATGAGAGCATCGTCCACGACGGCATTGCCTTCGATAAAACTGCCATCGACAAGAACCTGACCCTGTTCCTCTACCCGGACGACTCCGATGAGGCAGGCCGCCGTCTGCGGGTGTATCAGCAGTACCTCATGGTTTCTGCCGGTGCCCAGCTCATTCTGGCCGAGTGTGCCGCCCGGGGCTGCGATTACCATGATCTGGCCGACTACGCCGCCATCCAGATCAACGACACCCACCCCAGCATGGTCATCCCGGAGCTGATCCGGCTGCTGGGCGAAAAGGGCATCGAATTTGAGGAAGCCGTAAAGATCGTCACAAAGACCTGCGCCTACACCAACCACACCATTCTGGCCGAAGCGCTGGAAAAGTGGCCCCGCGCCTATCTGGATACCGTGGTGCCCCAGCTGATGCCCATTATCGAAAAGCTGGACGCACTGGCCCGCACCCGCACCAAGGACGAGAGCCTTGCCATCATCGACAAGGACGACCGGGTGCACATGGCCCACATGGACATCCACTTCACCCACTCCACCAACGGCGTGGCAGCGCTGCACACCGAGATTTTGAAAAATTCCGAGCTGCACGGCTTTTACGAGCTGTATCCGGAAAAGTTCAACAATAAGACCAACGGCATCACCTTCCGCCGCTGGCTGCTGGAATGCGACCCCCGCCTGACCGCCGCGCTGGAACAGCACATCGGCTCCGGCTTCCGTAAGGATGCCGCCGAGCTGGAAAAGCTGCTGGCTTTTGCTGACGACGAAGCTGTGCTGGAGCAGCTGACCGCTGTGAAAAAGGCCAACAAGGAAGCACTGGCAGACTGGCTGCTGCGCACCCAGAAGGTGAGCGTGAACACCGATGCTGTGTTCGATATCCAGTCCAAGCGCCTGCACGAGTACAAGCGCCAGCAGCTGAACCTGCTGTACCTCATCCATCAGTACTACGAGATCAAGGCCGGGCACCTGCCCACTGCTCCGCTGGTGAGCATCTTCGGTGCCAAGGCGGCACCTGCCTACACCATTGCAAAGGACATCATCCATGCGCTGCTGACCCTGTCCAAGGTCATTGCCGCAGACCCGGAAGTGTCCAAGTGGCTGCAGGTGGTGTTCGTGGAGAACTACAACGTTACCGCCGCCGAAAAGCTGATCCCCGCCTGCGACCTGTCCGAGCAGATCAGCCTTGCCTCCAAGGAAGCTTCCGGCACCGGCAACATGAAGTTCATGCTGAACGGCGCGCTGACGCTGGGCACCATGGACGGTGCCAATGTGGAGATCAGCCAGCAGGTGGGCGAGGAGAATATCTATATCTTCGGTCAGACCTCCGATCAGGTCATCCACCGCTACGCCGTGGGCGACTACGACCCCGCCCAGTGGGTGGAGGGCGATGTCAACATCCGCCGCGCCATCAACTTCCTCACCGGCCCGGAGATGCTGGCCGCCGGTCACGCCGAAAACCTGACCCGCCTGCACAACGAGCTGATCCATAAAGACTGGTTCCAGACCCTGCCGGACTTCAACGCCTACGTTGTGCGCAAGGGGCAGGCCCTCAGCGATTACGCCTGCGACCCGAAAGGCTGGCGGCGCAAGTGTCTGGTGAACATTGCCAAAGCGGGCATGTTCTCCTCCGACCGCACCATTGCCGAGTACAACCGCGACATCTGGCATCTGGGCGAATAGTTTATTATCGCAATTTTATTGATCTTCTGCCGCAGGACGAGATCTATCTAACCATGGGCACCGCCTACGATTTGCGGCATCGCGGCATCAAAGAAGATTTCCAAAATCTACTGTACGCAAAATTTCTATCGGCACAAACTCTATGCTGCCAGAATTTCTGCGCGACCCGCCTGGATGAGGTGGTTGCCGCCATCCGGAAGCACCCCTATTTGGAGCTGCTCTATGAGCCGGGCGCAGATGAACACAAATAAAAGACGGGGTGCTGCACAAATGCACAGCACCCCGTCTTTTACTTATTCTGCTTTCCTCCATCTGCCGCAGCTGAGCGGTCAGAACCTTCTGAGTTACATGACCGATGGACTTTTTCAGCTCCCAAAACCGCTTTGTGCCCGGCATCAGATCCCGAATGGCAGAACGCACATCCGGAGTTTCCCCGCATCGTCTTTCACGGTCTGCGCCATTCCAGTGCCCACCTATCAGCTGATGATCTCTGGCGGCGATGTGAAGGCCGTTCAGGGCACCGCAGGACACGCTACGGCGGATATGCTGGTGAACACCTACGCCCATATCCAGCAGTCCTCCCGTGTAGAGCTGGGCAGGAAATTTGAGGAAGGGTTCTATGCTAAGCAGGAAAGCCCCAGCCCGCAGG